>ENA-OQAA01000964-OQAA01000964.1-human-gut-metagenome-genome-assembly--contig:-NODE-964-length-16813-cov-2.437193_pt1 | contig 16813 bp, 20 predicted proteins | sample MGYA00242489_ERZ504515 | MGnify/ENA primary metagenome ERZ504515 (study PRJEB26092, sample SAMD00036237) | human gut metagenome | host: Homo sapiens | study: EMG produced TPA metagenomics assembly of...
TTGAACACCAGTTCCTGGAAGTGGCGTTTCACCTCGTCGTATATCTGGTTGGCCTGGCGCAGCGCGAGTCATACAGTGGTCAAGCTCATGGAATCCTCGAGTTTCGATGCGGGTTCAGCTTGGATTGATGATTTTGATGGTGTTCAGACATTGCTGATGCCTTCCAGTGCAAAGTATTCGGCCTGTACGGGAATGATAACCGAGTCGGCGGCCGTGAGCGCGTTGATTGTAATCAATCCTAACGACGGTGAGCAGTCTATCAGGATATAATCAAACTCTTCCCGTAGCGGGGCGAGCACCTCTTTCAGTATCTTTTCCCGGTTTTTAAGATTGAGCATTTCTATTTCGGCGCCTACCAGGTTGATGTGGGAGGAAATAACTTTCAATGTATCAATCTCCGTGTCGTGGATAGCGTCGCGCACATCGGCGCGGTCTATAATACATTCATAGATAGTACATTCTGCCTGCTTGATGTCTACGCCCAGCCCTGACGAGGCATTTGCCTGCGGGTCTGCGTCTACGACAAGCACTTTCTTTTCAAGTGTGGCGAGAGAAGCTGCGAGGTTTATGGTTGTTGTTGTTTTTCCTACACCACCTTTTTGATTTGCCAAAGCAATTATTTTTCCCATAATTTCAATGTTTATTGGCAGCGAAATAAGTGATAATTCCGTATAGCACCTACTAAAAAAGAGAAAGATTGCAAAAACGGTTGATAAGTCACCCTTTTTGTTAATAACTCCCGGATGCCTTTACCGTTCCGTTGCCTGAAGACGTGTGTCTCAGGCACTCTTTTTCCTGATTAGTGGGGCAAATATACGTATTTATCTTGAAAAGGAACAGCTTTTTTGTCTCACTTGCAGAAGATTAAGATTTCTAAAGCAATGAGATGGCGGGCGGCGAGATGTTCCGGTGATAAGCTGCCGCGGCTACCGTGTCCGGGGAAATGCGTGCCGTTTCTTTGGAGTTTACAATAGTTTGTCCGAATTAAACTCGGAGTTTATTCCTATTAAACTTCGGGTTCATTAGGATTAAACCTGAAGTTTAATGGGGATAAACTTATGTTAAAGCAGTGCCGATGCAAACTCCCATGCGAAGTATCCGCACAACACGCATTTCAGTACCGTGCCGAAGAGGAAGCCGAACAGGGAGCCCAGTCCCGACTTCAGAGCCTGCCGGGTTTCCCTGCCGCCGAAAAGTTCGCCGATAAAAGCCCCTAAAAACGGACCGAGTACAATGCCCCAGGGCATGAAGAACAGCCCGATGAGGTTCCGGCAAGGCATCCGCGTGTTCCCCAGCGCGTTCCGCCGCTGTATTTGCTGCCCAGCATGGGGACGAAATAGTCGAGCACCTGTACGATGACGACAATCAGCAGCCACAGCAACAGTTGGGTGGCAGAGTACTGCACCTTGTCGGTGAAGTGCAGCAGCAACAAACCGGTATAGGCTACGGGCGGACCGGGAATTACGGGCAGGAAACAGCCTGCCAGTCCCGTTATCAGGCAGAGGATACCCATCAGAATGAGAAAGACGTCTAACATATCTTTTTGTGTATTGGTGGTTAATATGTGGTTCTCTTTTGCTAAATTTGTAGCAAAATTAAAAAGAAATATGGAAAATCAGAGACCTTTGATATTGATTTCCAATGACGACGGTATCATTGCGAAAGGAATCAGCGAGTTGATAAAGTTCCTCCGTCCGCTGGGGGAGATTGTGGTAATGGCGCCGGATGCGCCGCGTTCGGGTAATGCGTGTGCGCTTACCGTGACAGAACCGATTCATTATCAGTTGCTTCGCAAGGATGTAGGGCTGACGGTCTATAAGTGTTCCGGTACGCCCGCCGATTGCGTCAAGCTGGCATTCCATACGGTGCTCGACCGCAAACCCGACCTTGTGGTGGGCGGCATTAATCACGGCGATAACTCCTCGGTCAATGTGCATTATTCCGGAACAATGGGTGTGGTTATCGAAGGCTGCCTGAAAGGTGTTCCCTCTATCGGCTTTTCACTGTGCAACCACGCGCCGGACGCCGATTTGAGCCGGCGGGAGAGTATATCCGCGAGATTGCCCGCAAGGTTCTGGAAAAAGGCTTGCCGCCGTTGACCTGCCTCAATGTCAACTTCCCCGATACCAAAGAGTTGAAAGGGTGAAAATCTGCGAACAGGCAAAAGGGCAGTGGACCAACGAGTGGGAGAACTTCGCCCACAGAGGCGATGCGCACTACTATTGGCTGACCGGAGAGTTTGAGGAGTCGGAAAAGGAGAATGAAAAGAGCGACCATTGGCGCTTGCCAACGGTTATGTAGCGGTGACTCCGACCACGGTGGATGTAACCGCCTATGGCCTGATGGACGAATTGAAGACCTGGTTCTGACGGATTTACAGGATATTGAAACATAGGCGCTTATGAAGTATTATCTGATTGTGGGCGAGGCCTCGGGCGACCTGCATGCATCGCACTGATGACTGCTTGAAGGCGGAAGACCCGCAGGCCGAGTTCCGCTTCTTCGGCGGTGACCTGATGGCGGCTGTGGGCGGAACGTTGGTGAAGCATTATAAGGAACTGGCGTATATGGGCTTCATTCCCGTCTTGTTGCACCTGCGCACCATCTTTGCCAATATGAAGCGTTGCAAGGAAGACATTGCAGCCTGGCAGCCGGATGTTCTTATTTTGGTGGATTATCCGGGGTTCAACCTGAATATCGCCAAGTTTGTCCATGCCCGTACGCAAATACCGGTGTTCTATTATATTTCTCCCAAGATATGGGCCTGGAAAGAGCACCGTATCCGGAATATCAAACGGGATGTGGACGAACTCTTCTCCATTCTTCCGTTCGAGGTGGAGTTCTTCGAGGGCAAGCACCATTATCCCATACATTATGTAGCAATCCGACAGTGGATGAAGTCACTGCCTTCCAAGCCGCTTATTCGGAAACTGCAGATGAGTTCAAACGGGCCAACGGCCTTTCGCCGAAGCCTGTCATTGCCTTGCTGGCTGGCAGCCGCAAGCAGGAGATTAAGGATAATTTGCCGGATATGATTCGGGCGGCCGCTTCATTTCCGGAGTATCAGTTGGTGCTGGCGGGAGCGCCGGGTATCGCTCCGGAGTATTATAAGGAGTATGTGGGCAATGCGGACGTGAAGATAATCTTTAACCGTACTTATCCTTTGCTCCGGCATGCGGAAGCGGCATTGGTTACTTCGGGCACGGCAACGCTGGAAACGGCATTGTTCCGGGTTCCGCAGGCGGTGTGCTACCATACGCCGATAGGGAAGGTTATCGCTTTCCTGAAACGGCATGTCCTGAAAGTCAGGTACATTTCTCTGGTAAACCTAATTGCCGACCGTGAGGTGGTGAAGGAACTGGTGGCCGATACCATGACGGTGGAGCAGATACGTGCGGAGCTTCAACGTATCTTATGCGATGAGGCGTACCGCCGGCAGATGCTCGATGGTTACGAATATATGGCATCCCGCCTGGGCGAGGCGGGAGCACCTGTGCATGCAGCCCGTGAAATGGTGGCTTTGCTTAAGAAACGTTTTAAAAAGTAGGACGATATTTAATTTCTTGTTAAAAGGAATAAAGCCGGTGCAGTAAATGTCCGGCTTTTGTATTTTCTATACAGAAAGAAATAAACAAAAGGACTTTGATTATGAGAAAGCTACATTGGTTATTTATGGCAGTTTGTCTGGCTGTGATGCCGGTACTGCAATCCTGTGATGACGATGAGGGGTATTCGATCGGTGATTTCACTCCGCCGCTGTGGGCTACGGTGCGTGTTACCGGCAATGCTTTTTATTTGGACTGTGATGTGTGGGGAACGCTCTGGCCTGTGAATACAGACTTGTGGTGGTACGAACCGGTTGACGGAAAGCGTGTGATTACCATGTTCAATCCTTTGTCCGATGAGTTTGACGGTTACGACCATGCTGTGAAGATCCTGAGTTTGCAGGATGTGTTGACGAAAGAGGTCGAGACGCTGACTCCCGAGACCGAGGAAGAGTTTGGCAATGACCCTGTCTGATATTTGAAGGTGATATAAGCATCAGCGGGGGATATATGAATATCATATTTATGCAGAATCTGCCTTCCGGCACTAAACATCGTATCAGCCTGGTACGTCCGCAAGATGATGCGGAGTTGTATGGAGAAGACGGTTATATACATTTGGCTCTCCGCTATAACGACTATGACGATTTGACGGGGTTGCGCAAGCCCGGTGCGGTGTCCTATAATCTGAACAGTCTCAACGTGACTTCTGAAACCAAAGGTATCAAGCTGAAAATTAATTCGGAAAAGAATGGCGAGGTGGAACTGACGTTCGACCTGGTGGTTACCGGTGATAATACGAAGAATATACAGAACCTTGATTTGTCGAAGATGCAATTGAAGTAAGCGTTTCCTTATACCGTATATATAGGCCAAAGGGCATAGAGGTTACAGTATCTTTCCTCTATGCCCTTTGGCTTATATTCGTTTAAGATTTCCTGTCAAATCATTGTCATTACATACAGGTAGACTACCGCTGCGGGAATCGCCATGAGAGCGCTGTCGAACCGGTCGAGCATTCCGCCGTGTCCCGGAAGAATGTTGCCGGAATCCTTGATGCCCAGTTGACGCTTCATCAGCGATTCGGTGAGGTCGCCCCAAGTGCCGAAAATCACTACGGTGACTGCCAGTCCTGCCCATTGCCATGTAGACATGAATGGGAAGAAATGGGCAAATACAAAGGATGAGGCGATGGAGAAATCGCGCCGCCTATGCTGCCTTCCCATGATTCTTAGGCGAAATGCGCTCGAACAGGCGATGTTTTCCTATCAGAGAGCCACGCAGTAAGCACCCGTATCGCTCAGCCAGATGAATACGAATATGGAAAGCGGCAGGATGGGGTTATAGGTTACGCTGCTCGTTTCAGGTGAATTCTGGAAAGCGAGTACATTCAGCAATGCGAAAGGCAAGGCTACATATAGCTGCTCAGCATTGCATACGCCAGTTGCCGATGGGGTTCTCCTTTTTCAGGTATAACTCCGTAATCATCAAATAGAGCAATAAGCAGATAGGGAAGGAATACGCGCGCATCGATGGCGGATGTGCAGAATCCCATGAGTGCAAGAAACAGATAGCTCCGCCTAAAGCGGTAATCGTCTTGTTGATGCTGACTCCGCCGTTCCTGTTTACCAGATGGGCAAACTCGTGTACGCTCAATGCGCCGATGATAGTGAATAGAATCCCGAATGAGAGGGGGCTGTAAAGGATACAGCCCACCAGTATAACTACAAATAATGCACCTGTAACAGCACGTTGTATGAAATTATTTTTCAAGGTGTTTTCGTTTTAATTGTTCGAGCCGGTGTTATGGCTTTCTTCTTCTTTTACCTCTTTTTCCGCTTCCTTTGCCTTGGCAGCCTCTTTTTCTTCGGCTTCTTTCAGCTCCCTGGAAGTTTTGCTTGCGCTGATAATCTCTTCGGAACGGGAAGCCCACGGACGCTTGCCGAAGATTTCTTCCACATCTTCTGCAAAGATTACTTCCTTGTCTATCAACAGTTGGGCCAGCTTGTTGTGCCCTTCTTTATTGTCGGATAGTATCTTCTTGGCACGCTCGTACTGTTCGTTTACCATACGCTTCACCTCTTCGTCTATCAGTTCGGCGGTCTTCTCGCTGTACGGACGGTTGAACGAGTATTCGTCGTTATTGTAATAACAGAGATTCGGCAGTTTGTCGCTCATGCCCAAATAGGCAATCATGCCGTATGCCTGCTTGGTTACACGCTCAAGGTCGTTCATGGCGCCGGTAGAGATTCTTCCGATGAACAGATCTTCTGCGGCGCGTCCGCCCAAAGTGGCGCACATCTCGTCCAGCATCTGTTCCTTTGTGGTAATCTGGCGTTCTTCGGGCAGGTACCAGGCTGCTCCCAAAGCACGTCCGCGTGGAACGATGGTTACCTTAATCAGCGGGTTGGCATATTCCAACAGCCAGGAGATGCTGGCGTGTCCGGCCTCGTGTATGGCAATGGAACGGCGCTCTTCTTCGGTTGTGATTTTGGTTTTCTTCTCCAGACCGCCTACGATACGGTCTACCGCATCCAGGAAGTCCTGTTTCTCTACAAATTTCTTTCCATGACGGGCGGCAATCAGGGCGGCTTCGTTGCAGACATTGGCGATGTCGGCGCCGGAGAATCCCGGAGTCTGGCGTGCCAGTAACTCTACATCCACCGTATTGTCTATCTTAATGGGGCGCAGGTGTACGCCGAATACTTCTTTTCGTTCATTCAGGTCGGGCAAGTCGACGTGTATCTGGCGGTCGAACGTCCGGCGCGCAGCAGTGCCTTGTCCAGTACATCCACACGGTTGGTTGCGGCAAGGATGATGACACCGCTGTTGGAACCGAATCCGTCCATTTCCGTCAGCAGTTGGTTCAAGGTGTTTTCGCGTTCATCGTTACCGCCCATGGCGGCAGCTTTTCCACGGGCGCGTCCCACGGCATCGATTTCATCGATGAATACGATGCAAGGCGCTTTCTCTTTGGCTTGACGGAACAGGTCGCGGACGCGGGAAGCACCTACGCCGACAAACATTTCCACAAAGTCGGAACCGGCCAGTGAGAAGAACGGTACGTTGGCTTCTCCTGCCACAGCCTTTGCAAGCAGGGTCTTACCTGTTCCCGGAGGGCCTACGAGCAATGCACCCTTGGGTATCTTACCACCCAGGTCTGTATACTTCTGGGGTTGTTTCAGGAATTCTACGATTTCCTCCACTTCCTGCTTGGCCTCTGCAAGTCCGGCAACGTCCTTGAAAGTAACCTTTACCGGAGAGTTCTTTTCAAACAGTTGGGCTTTGGATTTGCCGACACTGAAGATGCCGCTGCCGCCACCCATGCCGCCACCGCTGCTCCAACGGCGGGACAGGAATATCCAGAAGCCGATAAGGAATGCAAACGGCAATATCTGCCAGAGGATTGCACCGAAGTAATTGTGTTTCTTTTCGTAGCTGATAGAACCGTCGAAACGTGTCTCGTCCTTTTCTTTCTGCAGAAAGTCGCCCAAGCTTTCGCGTGAGGGAGCTTCTGTTGTAATCAGGGGATTCTTGCCCACACGGCTTGAATCTGCTTTGAATACATTGGGCACATATTGCGGCTTGACGTATGCCTCTACGGAGTTGTCGTCATAACCGGTCACTTTGCTTATATAGCCGTTGCGCACATACTCCTGAAATTCATCATAAGGGATGTTTTTGCTGGCCGAACCGCTTTCATTGGTGAGGTACAGTCCCAGCAACATCATGGCTATAATCATATACAACCAGTTCAAGTTGAACTTGGGCATATTGGTTTTTGTGGGCTTTTTATTGGTGTTATTGTCCATAAGTCTAAATTAATCGAGATCGGGGATTTGGGTTAGTTTGGCATCTGCCCATAAGTGTTCCAAGTTGTAGAATTCACGCGCTTCCGGCTGGAAAACGTGAACCAGTACATCAGAGTAGTCCATGGCTACCCACTCGGCATTGCGCAGACCGTCTATCGCAAAAGGTTTGCTGTTCGCTCCTTTGCGGGTGAAGTCTTTAACGGACTCCACTATGGCGCTTACTTGGCTTGGGGAGTTTCCTTGACAGATGACAAAATAATTACATATTGTGTCGTCTATCCGGGTAAGGTCTGCTATGACGATTTTTTTTCCTTTTTTATCTTGAATACCTTCTGTTATTTGTTGAATTAATTTTTTAGCTTCGTTCATTACACATTATTAATATTAAACAGGCGACAAATATACGTTGATTTATCATATCAAACACGCAAAAGGGGAAAAGTCTTTCATTTTTTGTTTTTTTTTAGGTATATAATTCTTTGTGTCATGGTATCTTATCAGATTTTAATGAAAAAAATAGCGAAAAATGTTTTGGATTAAAGAAAAGTTTGTATCTTTGCACCGCAAAACAGAAATGAAATGCTCAATTGGGCTATGGTGTAATGGTAACACTACAGATTCTGGTCCTGTCATTCCTGGTTCGAATCCAGGTAGCCCAACACAACACACCGATAAAACCCACTAAAATCGCAAGTTTTAGTGGGTTTTTATTGCTTTTCGACCATGTGCAAATTTTTCATAATCGGTATTCGGGTTCAGTTTGAAAACTCGGTGGTCGAATCGGTGGTTGTGTCAAAACAAGAATATCAGCGAGTTCGTTTTGACACAACCACTTTTTATATGCTTATTATTATAAGATTATCACATCTACTCCCGGCTTTAGCTTTTCTTGATTTTGCGGATCGGCAATCTGCATATCCATCACCTTGCCTTTGCTTTTCTTTATTTGTACAACACAGGCTTCAGGGCTTTTACCTTTATTTCTTCATTGTCGAAAGTGCCGGGCTTGAAGAATACGATTTGCAGAATTCCCGATTTCCGATTATTGACGGCTTGTATTTCCGTATCATTCCGTTCTATTTTCAGATGACGGCAAGAGTATGTTTTCATTTTTTCCGGATGGTTGATTCCCGGTACAACGATATATGCGTAAGATGCGTTTCGGGGAGATTGTCCGTGATTAATGACCAGATTGAATATCGGTATGCTGATTTCCGTAGCAGGATAATTGAAATTGATTTTTGCCCAGTTGCCTTTTTGTCTGTCCATCTTTAGCTTTATATTGTTTCCCTGAGGGAAGAGATAGGCGATGCTGTCATGCCAGATCCATTGCGGAGCCTGCTCAAAAGCAAATTCTCCTTGGGTTGCTTGCTGGAGCGCTTTTCCCGTATTTATCCATACATTTCCATCCAGATGGCATTGATTGACAGTGGTAACGATGTCTGTCGGAACATTTGAACCGATTCCGCTGCCTAAGCAAACCACTTCGTTGTCGAACATAAACCATGATTTTTGAGCTTTTACACCATAGTCATCCATCTTGAAAGTCATTACACCGTATTTCCCATCGGACACTCCCCCTGTGAATATGCAGGTTCCTTTGCTTCCCCAGTCAACGGGATTGCGTTTTTCGCCTGCAGGCAAGGTGGTTCCCGGTATTCTGTCCCACTCCCAGACGGGGAAGATGTCGGCATACTCATTGCCGTTGACGCGAATGTTGGTGGCACCGTCACTCATATAGGTCCCGTATAGATTTTCACCGTTACCGCTTTCGGTCTTGTTGGTGCGTGTTGAAGAGGTGCGCACGGAAAAGTCGTAATTTTGTCGGTTGTGTAGCATATAGTCTGAGCAATGATACATTGTATTCTTGTCCGAACGCTGATACGATGCTTCCTGGGTGAGGAAACGGCGGGCAATGTCTGCATATTCGCCGGCATGTTTGGCATCAAGGGCCTGCAGGTTTCTGAACAGGGCTGCGCAATCCCCGTAATCCAATGTTCCTTTGCGGCTGACACCTCTGCCTGTTACACTGAAGTCCAGATACCTGCTTCGGAATACATTGAAGTAGGTGTTGCGGATAAAGTTGGAAAACAAGGTGAGTTTCTCCGGATTCATGGCATATTTTGTTCCGTTGAGGATATTGCCCATGCGGACTATGTTGTCAACGAACACTGTTCCGTATCCGCCGATGTAAAGTTGCGGCCCGTGCTGGTGATAAGACAAGTCTTCCTGTATGCCTTCGTTTGCAACGATTTGTACGGGATAGAATATTTCATCGGCATTGACGCGTACAATACTGTCATTCTTCAACAGGCAGCCTCTTATTAAATGATGAATGGCAATGTCCATTTTATTGGCGCCGGTCCATTTGCGTGGGTCGCTGCGTTCGCCCATTACTTTTAAAATAGGCATACGGATTTCGGACGGAAGTTTCCTTTGTCCCGCATCCATCAGAGCAAGGAGCGAGGCTTGTGTTTGCGGAACGGAAATCTGGTTATACCACCAGTTGAAACAGGTAGGGTCTTGTTTCACCCAATACTGCAGGGCATCTCTGATTGCATTGTATAATACCTCGTTACCGTAATAACGTGATTGTTTGTCGGTATATGAGGCGGCTATTGTAACCAAACGTTTCAGGTGTTCTACCGGTTCCCAGTTGGTACGGAAAAAGCAGGCATAATCGAGGTCGCTCCATTTACCTTCCGGAAGCATGGAGCGCAGTAATTTTTCCGTTGCGCGGTCTGTTTGCTGTGTGGTGGTTTTGGCATACAATTCTTCGCGTATCCGTTCAAGTATCTGCTCATATTCATCTTGCGGAATATAGGTTGGGCTTTGGCTTCGCTTTCCGTTGGCGGGATTATAGCGGGCGGAATAGGAAGGGGTCTCACGTTTTATCTTTCCCGCCATTTCCAGGTAACTACTCCTTTGGCAGCTCTGTTAGTATATATTTCGGCTACGAGGTTGATGTCGTTTTCTGTTCTGCCTTGCGGGTGGTAGACCAACCGTATTATGCCTTCCTCACCGGGTTGATAGGCTTTTTCAGTCCATTCGGACGAGGTGCATCCGCAGCCGGTAATGATGTTTTTGATAGTGAGAGGTTTGTCGCCGGTGTTTACGAACCGGAAGTCATGGCTGACATTCCCGTCTTGTTCCCGGACGGTTCCCCAATTGAATTTGGTTTCTGAGAATGTGATTTCTTGTGCCGGTAGCAGACTGTTTACAGTCAGCAGCACGATTCCTAAAGTCAGAATTCTTTTCATAATTCAGCAGTGAGATTAGATTTAGATAAAAAAGAGGTTATGTCAAAAGCCTTTTATCCTTTTGGCATAACCTCATATTATTAGGTGAGAAAAATTATTCCGCTTCGTTGATTGAATTGTCAATCACCTTGATTTTCTGTTTAACCAGTTCTATGTCACCTTTCAGCTTCTCGACTTTACGGTTAAGTTCGGTCAGGAGGCTGTTGCCTTTCTTGGACGAAGCAGTCAGGAAGCCTAAGTTGTTTTCGTAAGTCTGCAATTCGTTTTTCATGTTTTCGCAGGCGCGTACCAGTTTGTCCCGTTCACGATAAAGGCTTGCGGGCTGCCTTCCTGGATACTGCTGATGGACGATTTGAAATTACTCAACTTCTTGTTGGAGGCACTGATGTTGAAGTGTTCAAACAGCTTGTCTATCCGGCTGTGGTATTGTTTGTAAATTTTGTCTTTTTCTTTGAATGGTACATGTCCTATGCCGTTCCACTCTTTCATAAGTTCGCGGACCAGTTGGGTGGCTTCTTCCACATCCATTGTTTCGTCAATGGCTGTCAGCTTTTCGATAATGGCTTTCTTCTTTTCCAGATTCTCCTGTTCAACGGAACGTTGTGAGGAAGTTGCCTTGTTTTTCTGTTCAAAGAAGTAATCGCAGGCGGAGATGAACCGTTTCCAAATAGCATCCGAATATTTCTTGGCAACGGGACCTACCGTTTTCCACTCTTTCTGGAGTTTGGTCAGTTCGTCAGCTGTTGCTTTCCAGTCGGTACTGTCTTTCAGGGCCTCTGCTTTTTCGCATAAGGCACGTTTCTTTTCAAGATTCCCGTTCATGCCTTCTTTCAGGGATTTGAAGAATTCCCCTTTCTTCTGGAAGAACTCGTCACAAGCTTTGCGGAAGCGTTCGAATATCTTCACGTTCATCTTTTGCGGAGCAAAACCGATGGTTTTCCATTTATTTTGCAAAGCGATGATTTCCTGGGTTTTGTTTTCCCAGGAAGCGAAGTTGGTAAGTTCGCTGTAATCAATGGCCTCGATGATTTCGCAAATTACGGTCTTTTGGTCGAGATTATGTTGCTCGGCCTCTTTCAGGGCTTCAAAATGCTGCTGGTGACGGCGGTTTACAGTAGTAGAAGCTGCTTTGAAGCGTGCCCATATTTCATCGCGCAGCTCTTTGGCTACCGGTCCTGTATCGCGGAATTCCTGATGCAGTTTCTGCAATTGATGGAAAGCGGAAACAACATCCGCTTCGTCTGCCAGTTTCTCGGCAGCTTCGCAAAGGTGGTTCTTGATTTCAAGATTCTTCTTGAAGTCATATTCACGGAATTCGTTGTTTAGTTTTAAAAGGTCGTAGAACTTTTCGACATACAGCTGGTAGTTCTTCCACAGCTCGTTAATCCTGGCTTGCGGCACGATTTTAACCTCATTCCATTGCTGTTGCAATTTCTTGAATTCCGTATAGTTCTTGTTGGCGTCTTCCGGAGATTCCACCAACTCTTTCAGTTCCTCGATGATGGAAAGCTTGATTTGCAGGTTGAGCTCTTTCTGTTTTTCCTGCTCTGCATTGAGTGCGTTTCTTTTTTCCTTGATGACGGACATGGTATTCTTGAATTCCTCTTCCAAAGTATCGGCTTGTGGAACGAACTCTTCAATAGCTCCCCCATTCTCAACGAACAGCTTCTTGGCGGCTTCCTGCTCTGAGTTATGTAGTTTGTAGAAAGCCTGTTTCAAACCGTCTATCTCCGATTTGGCAGCATTCTCTACATCTGCGGCAATCGCTTTAAGCTTGTTCAGAATCTCTTCTTTAGTGAGTTTTTGAACTGATTCGGCCGGCTTGTCAGTCAAGGTTACCTCAGCGGGAGTTTCTGTTGTTGCCGGCTCAGAAACCTCTGCTGTTTTTTTGTCTTCTTCTAATTCCACCGGCTTGTCGGGGAGATTAGTGTCATGAGTGTCCGTCATTTGTATTTACTTTTTAGAAACGGGATATCCGTTCGGGTTACATTAGGTTACAAATTAATGAAATAAAATGATTACTTCATACTTTTTTCATCGTTTTTTTTTCGATTTAGCCGTTTCAGGCCAATAGTACGGTGATGCCCATATACATCATCATGCCGATAATGTCGTTGGTGATGGATATGAACGGTCCTGTGGCAATGGCCGGGTCCACTTTCAGCTTTTCGAGTGTCATGGGTACCAATGTTCCGAAAATGGAAGCGAACATGACAACGGCGAACAGACTGATGGATACCGAGTAGGTAACTGTGGCCGTACCGCCGAACCGTACAAAATTGTATATGTACACCAGCAAGGATATGATGGTTGCATTGATTGCCGCCACTACGGATCCTTGGCGATTTGCTTGAATGTGTCTTTGGCATCCAAAGAACTGTTGGCAAGTCCCTGTACGATAATTGCAGAGGATTGGGTTCCTACATTTCCGCCTGTACCGCCAATCAGAGGGATGTACAGCGCCATTTCGGGATGTGCGGCGAAGGTAGCGTCAAAATTACCCAATATCATGGAGTTGCCGATACCGCCCAGCATACCGATAAGCAACCACGGCAGGCGTGCGGAAGTCTGGCGCATGACGTTGTCGTCCGTCTCCACATCCTGTGACAAACCGGATGCCAACTGGTAGTCGCGTTCCGATTGCTCACGAACCTCGTCCATGACGTCGTCTACGGTAATCTGCCCTACCAGGCGGCCTATGCTGTCGACGACAGGTACTGCCACCAAGTCGTATTTCTCGATAATCTGCACCACTTCGTCTGTGGGAGTGTCTACATGGACGGAAATGGGGTCTTTCCTCATTACATGCTTCACTTTGGAGACGGAAGGAGAGGTAATCATTTTCTTTAGCGGGAATACACCTTGCAGCCGTTCGTCATCGTCAATGACATATACGTAGTAGATTTCGTCCAACTGTTCGGCTTGCAGGCGCATCTCTTTCAGGCATTCAGGCATACTCCAGTTCTCGTTGACGGTTACCATTTCCGTACCCATCAAACCACCGGCGGTATCTTCATCGTACTTCAAGAGGTCTACGATGTCTCCGGCCTGCTCTATATCCTCAATATGCGACAGTACCTCTTCTTTTTTCTCCTCGTCGAGGTCACGCATCAGGTCTACGGCATCGTCCGTATCCATATAATCCACAAACCGCTTGGCAATGGTTTCCGAAGGCAGAAGTTCCAGGAATTCCTTCCGGACGTCTTCGTCCATTTCTACCAGTACGTCGGCGGCTGTTTCGTTGTCGAGGAGACGGTAAACGAAGCGTGCCTCTTCGGGCGCGAGGTCATTACACAGTTCGGCAATATCTGCCGGATGCAGGTCGATAAGAAGCGCCTTGACGTTTTCCGCGTCTTTCTGCTCTATAAAGCTTTTGACTTTATCTATGTATTCTTCGTCTATTTCCATAACTCATAGTGTATTGGTAATAGTGTACCGTTAAGGGCTGAAACCGTTAATTTCTCATTTTTCTGTCGTCTCTTTCAATGCTGTTTCCACCTGATTGGTCAATTCTATAAACTCCTGCACGGAAAGTTGCTCGGGGCGTTTGTTGAAGAGAGGGTCTTCGGTCAGCGGACATTCTTTGCCGAGTATCGGTTTTATGGAATTACGCAAGGTTTTCCGGCGTTGGTTGAATGTAGTTTTTACAACTTGTTTAAACAGCTTTTCGTCACATCCCAATTGCTGCGTGTCATTGCGCGTCATGCGAATAACAGCGCTTTTTACTTTTGGGGGAGGATTGAACACGTGTTCGCTTACGGTGAAGAGGTATTCCACCCGATACCAAGCCTGTATCAGTACACTCAGAATGCCGTATGTCTTGCTGCCGGGACCGGCTGCGATACGCTCGGCAACCTCTTTCTGTATCATGCCCGTACAGCACGGTATCAGTTCTTTGTTATCCAGCATCTTGAAGAATATCTGGCTGGATATGTTATACGGATAATTGCCCGTCAGTACGAAAGGCTGTCCGTCGAACAGGCGTTGCAGGTTCATTTTCAGGAAGTCGTCTTCGATGATGTTATCCTCCAGTTGTGGGTAGGCTTCCCGCAGATAGGCCACCGATTCATAATCCACTTCCACAACTTTTACCGTGCGCTCTTTGGGCAGGAGAAATTGAGTCAGCACTCCCATGCCCGGTCCTACTTCCAATATCGGAAGGTTGGGACAGGCGTCTACGGTGTCGGCAATGTCCTGTGCTACTTTCAGGTCTTTCAGAAAGTGCTGGCCGAGAAACTTTTTAGGTTTAACTAATCTCATGTATCAACTAAATCGTTACTTTTGCGGTTCAAAGGTAATCCTTTTCGGCGAATTACGAGTTACAAATCACAAATTACGACGCGTGCCGGATGAATTTTAAGGGAAAACGATGAATAAGATAATAAAAAAAACATTGAAAATCGTGTTGCCCGTTCTTTTGGGCGGTTTTATCCTGTATTGGGTGTATCGTGATTTTGATTTTGAACGTGCGAAAGAACTGCTTTTGCATGGCACTGACTGGGGGTGGATGCTGTTTTCATTTGTTTTTTGGCGTAATGAGCATGTGTTTCGCGGGTGGCGCTGGCGACAGACGCTGGAACCGTTGGGGGCTTACCCTAAAAGGAGCGATTGCGTGGACGCCATTTTCATTTCCTATGCTACCAATTTGATATTGCCTCGTGTGGGTGAAGTGTCGCGTTGCGGTGTTCTGGCTAAGTATGATGATGTATCGTTTTCCAAATCTTTGGGAACTGTAGTCACCGAGCGGTTAGTGGACACCTTGTGTATTCTTTTGATTACGGGACTTACCTTTCTGGCTCAGATGCCTGTGTTTCTCCGTTTCTTTCAGGAAACGGGTACAAAAATTCCTTCGCTGATGCATCTGTTGACATCGCCCTGGTTTTATGTCTCCCTGTTCTGTGTTATCGGCGTGCTGGTGCTTATGTACTATCTGATGCGGATGCTTTCTTTTTTTGAGAAAGTGAAGGGAGTTGTGCTGAATGTATGCGAGGGGGTAATGTCGCTCCGCAATGTGAAGAACATTCCGCTGTTTATTCTCTATACATTGCTTATTTGGGGATGCTATTTCTATCATTTCTATCTGACTTTCTATAGCTTTTCTTTTGCGGAGCATCTTGGCTTTCAGGCTGCAATGGTGATGTTTGTGGGCGGGACGTTTGCTGTAATCGTACCTACACCCAACGGGGCAGGTCCCTGGCATTTTGCCGTTATCACCATGATGATGCTTTATGGTGTGAATGCTACGGATGCTGGTGCTTTTGCACTGATAGTGCATGGCATTCAAACTTTGCTGGTTGTGTTGCTCGGTATCTATGGCGGGCTACATGTTTCGTTGGTAAACCGTACGAAATGAATGACTTGAATTGATACTTTCACAGAAATATAAACACATAAATAACCCATATGTCTGATACTTTATCATCTGCATTTGCAGATACGAAGCCGCATTATAACATACTCGACGGGCTACGTGGAGTGGCGGCATTGACAGTTGTCTGTTTTCACTTGTTCGAGGCTTATGCTACCAGCCATTTGGACCAGAAGATTAATCACGGATATTTGGCTGTTGATTTTTTCTTTATTTTATCCGGATTCGTTGTTGGCTATGCTTATGATGATCGGTGGAAAACAATGCGTATTGCTGACTTTCTTAAACGTCGGTTTATTCGTTTGCATCCTATGGTCATTATCGGAGCGCTTATTGGAGCTGTAATGTTCTATTTTCAAGGCTGTTCTGTTTGGGATGTTTCACAGGTGCCCGTAGTGGCGCTGATAATTGCTACGCTAATGAATGTTCTTCTGATTCCGGCAACTCCCGGTATGGAAATTCGAGGCGTAGGTGAAATGTATCCTCTGAACGGACCGAGTTGGTTCTTTGTTTTTGAATATATAGGCAATATTCTATATGCATTCTTTCTACATAAGCTCTCTACAAAAGTCCTTTCCATATTGGTGTTGTCAGCGGGTTGCGGACTGGCCATATTTGCTCTTTGGGGGCCGCTTGGCGATATATGTGTGGGCTTTGCTTTGACGGAAGAAAATATAATAGGTGGTTCTTTACGGTTGCTGTTCTCATTTCCGGCGGGATTATTGTTGTCACGTGTATTCAAGCCTGTCAAGGTACGAGGAGCTTTCTGGATAGGGATGTTCTCTATTGTTCGGTTTTGAATCGGCGATTCCAGAATTTGGTGGCAGT
>ENA-OQAA01000965-OQAA01000965.1-human-gut-metagenome-genome-assembly--contig:-NODE-965-length-16808-cov-1.733649_pt1 | contig 16808 bp, 22 predicted proteins | sample MGYA00242489_ERZ504515 | MGnify/ENA primary metagenome ERZ504515 (study PRJEB26092, sample SAMD00036237) | human gut metagenome | host: Homo sapiens | study: EMG produced TPA metagenomics assembly of...
CAAACGAGGAATATCAGAACCGGTATTTGTAGGACTCCAAGCATTCAATATCTCGCTGGAACGGTTAAAGTTTCCTTCTACATCACTCAACAGCATGTACTTTCCTACATATAAAGCTTTTGCTCCACCTACTCCCTGGAACATGGCACTGAAAGAAAGTTTTTTCCACGTCATTCCCAATGTAAAGGCAAAAGTCGTCTTCGGAGTCGCACTACCCATATACTGACGGTCTGCATCCGTAATTTTACCATCGCCATTATGATCCACAAACTTCAAGTCACCAGCTTGGCATTCGGCTGAATACCTACCCACTCTTTTTCACCATTATCATTGGTCACATATGTTCCATGTTTAGCATTCCACTCGGCAACTTCTGCATCACTTTGGAACAAACCATCTGTCTTAATCAAGTAGAAGGAATTCAGAGGTTCCCCTTCCGTACTCTGCATCATATAAGGGATGCTACGGAACCTTTTATCATTAGGCCACAAACCCGGATTGCCATCCGCATCCTTCACACCTATATCTGATACCCAGTTCTTTAAATACGAGAAGTTACCCGATACGAAATAAGAAAGGTTTTTGTTAATCTTATCGCTCCAATTAGCTTGAATCTCAAAGCCACGGTTACGCACTTCACCTTGATTGATTAACATGGCATCGAGTCCCATAGTAGAAGGCCACCCCATTGATTGTGTCTGAATCAAATTGAAAGTACGTTTATCAAAATAGTCTAATGATACCGACAAACGGTTTTTAAACATCTCAACATCCAAGCCCAAGTCAGTCTGTTCTGAAGTTTCCCAGGTCAAATCAGGATTTAACGCAGAGCCGTTGTAAATCAAAGTATTCCAGATATTATTTGCCTCAGGACCATATTGTGCTTGTTCTGTCCACGAGCTTTTCTTCAACAAAGCAGACTTATAATTAAGCCCTATAGAGCTCAAATTACCTACACGCCCCCAAGAAGCACGCAATTTCAGCAAACTGATAAAATCACTCTTCTTAAAGAATTTTTCATTAGATATTTTCCATCCAAGGGTCACTGCAGGGAAATCACCATAGTTATTTTCCTTAGGCAAACGTCCAGCATAATCACGACGCCAAGATGCAGTAGCAAAATAACGGTCATTATAGAATAAGCCAAACGGGCAATCAACGACACATTGGCATCAGGTCCAGTCAAATAGTCAGATGCTGTCACTGATCCTGCATACGCCATGTATTGTAAAAATTCCGATTCATCCGCAAAATCCTTACCCGTCACTTCCAGTCCACGCGTTTCAGAATGATCTGCCGTAGTCGAGAACAAGGCACCAACCGTATGTTCACCGAATGTCTTATCATAAGTCAGGGTATTTTCCGTCTTCCAAGCATCTCTACGGTAAGTAGTTTCTTGAAGATTATTCGACAAAGCCGGTTTACCTACTTCATCACGAATAGGATTGAACTTCTTGTAATGATTAGTCTTCATATTATAAGTAAAACGACTCGTAAACTTCAATCCAGGAAGTACATTAGCTATCTCCAAGCTGGTAGTGCTCCATATGTCACTTATCTTGTCATACAAATTCTCTGCTTCCAATAGACGTACCGGATTTACAGCATCCCCGTGGATATCAGAGAAATTCGAACCATATTTTTCAATATAGGCAGGATCTTCCGTAGTCACACCACCATAACTTCCGTCCAACGGATTATAGACAGTGGCACTTGCCGGCATGTAGATAGCCGAAGGATAGTCCTGTATAAGCATCGTTATCCGTAGCTTTGGAACGTTGGGTAGTGTTCTGCCATACAAAATCCTCACTGACGCTCACCCACTTGTTCAGCTGCATTTTACCATTATAACGTAATGTAAGATTCTTCTTGAAAGTATTAATCAAAACACCTTCATCATTATCGTAAGCAAAAGATATACGATTTGAAAAATTATCAGAACCTACATTCAACGCTACGTTATGACGTTGGTAGAAGGCAGTGCGGAAAATCTCATCCATCCAATCAGTACGAGTCGTACCTATCCATGGATTTTTGGTAACATCCCAACCGACTGGAAGCGAAAGTCCTGCATTTTGATGAGATATCTTACGCATCTCAATCTGCTGCTCCGCATTCAGTGGTTCTATCAATTGGTAGCCTGACGAATACCAAAAGTGCCGTCATAAGTCAACGAAGGAGCACCTTGTTTCGCTTTTTTGGTAGTTACCAACACAACACCACCTGCACCAGACTGTGCGCCATAGATAGCAGCAGAAGCAGCATCCTTCAAAACAACGATACTTTCAATATCATTCATGGATGAGATAGGTGCACCGGGAACACCGTCCACAACCCAAAGTACATTGTCTCCATCTTGTGAGCCTTGACCACGAATCACAATGTTAGGAGAAGAAGTTGGGTCGCCACCATCGGCCGTAATGGTAACACCTGCCAGCTGTCCCTGCAGCATGCCTTCGGTAGAAGTTACCGGGCGAGCAGCCAATTCTTCAGTATTACTTACTACACCCACTGAAGCAGACAAGTCCTGCTTACGTGTATTCGCACCATACCCTAATACAACAACCTCATCCAGAAGTTCTGTATCCTCTTTAAGCACAATTACCATTTGTTTTTCTGCCACTGGTACTTCCTGAGTCACATAGCCGACAAAACTGATTACCAATACGCCGTTTTTATCGGCCGAAACATTAAAGTTTCCGTCAACGTCCGTAATCACTCCATTAGTCGTCCCCTTTACTAACACATTGGCACCAATCACAGGTTCGCCAGTCTGATCCTTTACTGTTCCTTTCACAGAAATCTGCTGTGCATAAGCACCTGCCGACAAGAACAGTCCCAACAATAGGGTCAGAATCGTTCGATAGATTCTAAGATTTACTTGTTTCATGCATTCAAAATTTAAAGTTTATAATATAGAAAATTATAATTCCGCCACAAAGGTCAGAAAGCAGAATTACATAGTTATTACAAAAGGAACAATTCTCTAACAGTCCTTATTTATGCGTAAAATAATATAACTGCAAAATATTTATTATTTTCAATCAAACCGTATAGGGATTATTACTCAAGAAGAGCGGCAGCACCCAATAAACTGGAATCCTTTTGATGCGAAGCCACCACACTCACATTATCCGATATAATCTTGTAGGGAAAACTTTGCATTGTTTGTTCCATAGCATTTTTAAAGAAAGGAAAAGCCGATACAATACCGCCTCCTAAAACAATAGCCTGGGGAGCATAGGCAAAAAGAATTGCCTTTATAAGATTACCCAAATGCCTCCCAAACTCTTTCCAAATCTCCAATGCAGCTTGTTCTCCTTGCTGGGCTTTTTCAGCTACTACCGCACCGGTAGTGCCATAACGTTTAAACAAGAAACTACTGCAATAGTGTTCAAAATCAGAGTCCAAATAAGGAAATGAGCCTATCTCACCGGCTCCCATATATTGCCCACCATACAAACGACGGCCAATGACAACGCCAGCTCCAATTCCGGTCCCAATAGTAACGCCTACCATGTTGGTATAAGATTTTCCTTCGCCGTATAGGCTCTCCCCCAAAGTGAAACAGTTGGAATCATTATTAATGGCAACTGCCACCTTGAATTCGTTCTCCAAAATCTCCTTCAAGTGTATTTCTTTCCAAGAAGATATATTTGCTACATTATATACAATTCCTTTCTCCGGATCAACAATTGAAGGGACACCGATACCGATACCATCTACCTGCTCATTCATCATATTCCGAATAAGCTGGGAAAGCTGGTTTAGCACAGTAGAAGCATCTTGCTGAGCTAAACATGGAACCGACACTTTATTCAAGCAGTTCCCTTTTTCCACTTGGGCTATTCGAATATTGGTTCCTCCTAAATCTATTGACAGTTTCATAGTATATAACATTAAGGTGTTCAACATGTGCAAAATTAAGAAAATGCTTTTTTTTTCAGTATTCCCAATTGCGCATATAAATCTTCATTTTGCGCAAACATTACTGTCAATCAAATATTCCACCAAATCTTTTCCTCCAGGTTCACTGACAAAATCGATAAAAACAATACCGCAATTCCGGCTATTCTTTTGTTTTAAATTAGTCAGCAATAGGCTTGTTTACCTTATCAGCAAAGACTTTAGGGGTTCCCAAGGGCAGTCCCCGTCGACCACTTACAAAAGTAATTTCCCCCAACCGACCGTGAGGAAACCGGCTCAGCAGACATCCCTTCAATATTACGGACACAAACCCCTACCTTCTTCCCGGCCTCCTCACCCGATTCATATTGATATTTATCTTCGAGCAAAGCCACTCCTTCCTTACCATCTTTATTGCGAAGAGTGAGCAGGCAAGTACTGTCATCCTCCCAACCTACACATGCTGCTCCAGGATAATTATCCATAGCATGATCCCTATGCAGGAAAAGAATCTTTCCACGGCAATCTTTCAGCGTCAGTTCAGGGCGAAAGTCCATCACGAAATAACTTTGATACTCAGGGCTGCTTAAAGAAACGGACAGCAGAGAAGCATAATCCCGCAATTCTCCCCCTTCCTTTTTCAAGGAAACAATCAAAGTCTCAGAAGGATATGTTTGCAGAAAGTGTATAAAAGCAGGTAAAACATCATCTTCCCAATATATATCCTGAAAGGCATGACTGTGAAACACCCCCAGTTTATTACCCTTCTTTTCCAAACGGATATCGAAAGCACGGATGCCTTGCCGTAATTGAGCAGGAATATCTGTTGCTTGTGTTTTCAACATATGCCCTCCTTTGATACTACCGCTATCGTGTGAACCAGGAATAGAAATCTTACATATAGGAAGCGTATCATGGAGAATCCTCATCACTCAGGCCGCAGTGCAACCTCATCCCGCGCCTCCGCACAAGTATCCTGCAATCTGGAAGCTGTAGCACAAACCGGAGCATTCAATAGAAATATGGTCAAAGCTAATACAACAACTGTTCTTAATCCGTTTCTCTTCATAGTATATTGCTTTTAAGTTTACTGCATGCAAATGTAGAGAGTTCATTCTTTTCCCTCATCCTAAATTGCGTATTTAGTTCTTCATTTTGCGCAAACATCGAAAGCAACATATAGTAACATCTGAGCCAAACGTAATGTACCTTTTCATTACATAAATGTACCTAACGAAAAATGCCATACATTCTCCGTACTGCGTATCTCATCCCAGACGAAGCCCTCCCAAGAAAAGGATTTCAACTCCTCAGGACACTCCAGACGGTTCTTGACAATAAAACGCGTCATCTCTCCGCGACACATCTTGGCATAGATAACGACAGTCTTCGGCTGTCCGGCCTTCCAAACTTGAAACTCGGGCGTAATAACACGCACCTCTTGCTCCACCCGCTTCCAGTCGAACAAATCTTTCATTTCAGCACTTGCCAAATTAATGAGAACACCGCCACAGTTTTTAATTTCCTCTATGAAGTAATCCGTCAACAAAGGCTTCCAATAATCAAACATGGATATTCCACCTTTTTCGGGCAAACGGACATCTCCTTCCAAACGATAGGGTTTGATACCGTCCAGCGGGCGAAGACAACCCATAAAGAAAAGAAGTGATACGTAGATGTTCTTGCGCATAACGAAAATCCTCCGCTGAAAAATCTTTCGGAAGAATGCGTTTAAAAACAGCTCCCGTGTAGGCGCAAACGGCTGGCATCGAACGATTCTCCTCCGAACAGAAATCATGAAAACGCAAACGGTTCTCGGCAGCAATTTTGGTATTCACCCGAAGAAGCCTTTCCAATTCGGATACTGAATACTGCGACATTTCCAACGCATTCCGCACAGCCTCCGTTTCGAATTTCGGGACTGTGACTTCGGGCACGACAACAGAGCAGCGCGCTGCCATGGTCTTTGCACAAGAGATAAAAACAAGCATAGCGATATTTTTTAATGGATACAAAAATAAAGTTTTTTAGTGGAGAATACATATACTTATAAAGTTTTTCCGCAGAATTCACCTCCGTTTCAAGAGTTTTTCATACCTTTACACCTTGTTGGAGAAAAGTGCACGTATTGCCCCCCTCTACTCCCCCAACATCTTGAGATAGAAAAAAGAAAAAACAATATATAAAATGACTCACAAATGGAATTATCAACCCATTACACCCGAACAGGCAGAAGCAAGCCAACAACTGGCCCAAGAATTGGGAATTAGCCCAATATTGGGAAAATTGCTGGTGGAGCGGGGAATAACAACGGCAGCGGATGCCCGGAAGTTTTCCGCCCCCAACTACCGGACTTATACGACCCATTCCTGATGAAGGATATGGATATAGCCGTAGAGCGCCTGAACAAGGCAATGGGAAAGAAAGAGCGCATTCTTGTTTATGGAGATTATGACGTAGACGGTACCACGGCTGTGGCATTGGTCTACAAGTTTATTCAACAGTTCTATTCGAACATCGACTACTATATCCCCGACCGTTACAATGAGGGGTATGGAGTTTCAATCCAAGGAGTAGACTATGCCGCAGAGAGTGGTGTAGGTTTGATTATTGTATTGGACTGCGGTATCAAAGCCGTCGAAGAAATCACATACGCCAAGGAGAAAGGCATTGATTTCATCATCTGCGACCATCATGTCCCCGATGATGTACTGCCCCCTGCTGTAGCCATTCTGAATGCCAAACGGGAAGACAACACCTATCCTTATGAACATCTGTCCGGATGCGGTGTAGGCTTTAAGTTCATGCAGGCATTTGCCCTCAACAACGGTATCGAGTTCCATCACCTTATCCCTTTACTGGACCTCTGCGCCGTCAGTATCGCATCGGATATTGTCCCCATTATGGGTGAAAACCGCATTCTCGCCTACCACGGTTTGAAGCAGTTGAACAGTAATCCCAGCGTAGGCCTGAAAGCAATCATTGATGTCTGCGGACTGACGGACAAGGACATCACCGTCAGTGACATTGTATTCAAAATAGGTCCCCGCATCAACGCCTCCGGACGTATCCAGAACGGGAAAGAAGCTGTTGACTTGCTACTGAAAAAGATTTCTCTCTTGCCCTGGAGAAAGCCGGACAAATCAACCAATACAACGAGACACGCAAGGACTTGGACAAGACCATGACCGAGGAGGCCAACAAGATTGTAGCTGACCTGGACGGACTTGCCGACCGACGTTCCATCGTATTGTACAATGAAGACTGGCATAAAGGCGTCATCGGCATCGTAGCCTCCCGGCTGACGGAAATCTATTACCGGCCGGCAGTAGTACTGACACGTACGGATGACATGGCAACCGGATCTGCCCGTTCCGTCTCCGGATTCGATGTCTACAAAGCCATTGAATACTGCCGCGACCTTCTGGAAAACTTCGGAGGTCATACCTACGCCGCCGGTCTTTCCATGAAGGTGGAAAATGTACCGGCCTTTATCGAACGCTTCGAAGAGTTCGTATCACAAAATATCCTGCCGGAACAGACATGCGCCGTCATCGACATCAATGCCGAGATTGATTTCAGAGACATCACTCCGAAATTCTTCAGCGACTTGAAGAAATTCAATCCATTCGGACCGGACAATGCCAAACCCATTTTCTGTACGCACAATGTCTATGATTATGGTACCAGCAAAGTCGTAGGCCGCGACCAGGAACATATCAAGCTAGAACTGGTGGATAATAAATCGAACAATGTAATGAACGGCATCGCTTTCGGGCAAAGTTCCCACGTACGCTTCATCAAGACCAAACGTTCCTTCGACATCTGCTATTCCATTGAAGAGAATACCCATAAGAGGGGTGAAGTGCAGTTGCAGATTGAAGACATAAAAGCCCGAACTGAAAGCCTCCTCCCCTAACCCCTCCCCCACAGAGGGGAATAAGAATAGTCTCCTTATATTAAGGAAATGATGAAAATTGGTTGATGCTATAAGATTAGTAATCACTACTATTAGCATAGAGAAGGAAAGAATATCAATTCAACGATAAGAAGTAGCAAGAAAGTTCAATAAGACCATGAGCAGCAGTAGTAACTTCAAAACTCCCCTCTATGGGGAGGGATTGGGGGTGAGGCTTCTGAAGCAATACTGGGGATACGATACCTTCCGGGGAATCCAGGAAGATATCATCAACAGCATTACCGAGGGACGGGACACTTTGGGACTAATGCCCACGGGAGGAGGAAAATCCATCACTTTCCAAGTTCCGGCACTTGCTAAAGAAGGACTTTGCCTGGTCATCACTCCGTTGATTGCCTCATGAAAGACCAGGTACAAAACCTGAAAAAGCGGGGAATCAAGCAGCTTGACCGAATCTACTTCAGCATGAGCAGGCAGGAAATCATCGTCACACTGGAGAACTGTATATTCGGCAATTTCAAGTTCCTCTATATCTCCCCCGAAAGGCTCGATACTGAAATCTTCCGCACCAAACTGCAGAAGACGAAAATCAGTATGATTACGGTAGACGAAAGCCACTGCATATCGCAATGGGGCTACGATTTCCGTCCCGCCTATCTGAAGATAGCCGAAATACGCGAACTTCTGCCGGCGTACCCATCCTGCATTGACAGCCACCGCCACTCCGGAAGTAGTGAAAGATATCCAGGCCCGTCTGCATTTCCGTGGAAGGAAATCGTGTCCGCATGAGTTTCGAACGCAAAAACCTTGCCTATATCGTCCGCAAGACGGAAAACAAGACGGGAGAGCTGTTGCACATCCTGCGCCGTATGCCCGGAAGCGCCATCATCTATGTGCGCAACCGTCGCCGTACCAAGGAAATTACCGAACTGCTGCACAACGAAGACATCACCGCCGATTTCTACCATGCCGGACTGGATGACGCCACCAAAGACATCCGCCAACAACGCTGGCAAACAGGAGAAAGCCGTGTCATGGTCGCCACCAATGCATTCGGTATGGGTATCGACAAACCGGATGTACGGATTGTCATCCACATGGATCTGCCCGATTCCATAGAAGCCTACTTCCAGGAAGCAGGACGTGCCGGAAGGGACGGACAAAAAGCCTACGCGGTCGTCCTTTACGCCAAGTCGGATAAGGCAACACTGCACAAACGCATTCCCGACACCTTTCCTGAAAAAGAATATATAAAGGAAGTATATGAGCATCTTCAATACTATTACCAGATGGCAATGGGAGATGGACAAGGCTGTGTACGCGAGTTCAATATAGAAGACTTTTGCCGAAAGTTCAAGTACTTCCCCGTTCCTGTGGACAGTGCCTTGAAGATTCTGACACAAGCGGGATACTTGGAATATACAGACGAACAAGACAATGCATCCCGGCTACTGTTCACTATCCGTCGAGACGAACTTTATAAACTGAGAGAGCTCGGCGAAGATATGGACAAACTCATCCAAACCATTCTCCGCTCCTATACCGGGGTCTTCACAGACCATGCTTTCATCAATGAAGATTCACTGGCCATACGCACTGGACTCACACGCCGGCAAGTGTATGAACAGCTCATCCACCTAGCCAAGCTACATATCGTCAGTTACATCCCCCCGCAAAAAAGACACCATATATAATATACACGCGAGAGAGGGTTGAAATGCGCCACCTGCAAATCCCTTCCACCGTGTACGAGGAACGCAAAGAGCGATATGAGAAACGCATAAGTGCCATGCTGGATTATGTGAACAGCGATACCGTGTGCCGTAGCCGGATGCTGCTACACTACTTCGGAGAGAAGAACGAGCATAACTGCGGGCAGTGCGACACTTGTATCAATTTGAAGAACAAGAAACCTTCCGGCCACCTTTCGGAAAAGGAACTTTCTGAAAAGATTCTTCAAGCCCTATCTGATAAACAACAAACTCCAGCCACTTTGGCAGAACAGATACCGGACGATAAAAACATGCTCATCGATGTTGTTACATGAATTGTTGGACGAAGGCAAGGTAATTGCTGTCAACGGAATGCTTCAAATCAAAAAATAATTCATTACTTTTGCCGTTGGAAAAGAATGTCCTGCCGCTGAGAGGAACATCTCCTATCAACCATGCCCCTCCTTTTCCTTTTTAATTTTTAATTCTTTAATTTTTAATCACCTATGGGATTCTTTAAATCTTTTTTCTCCGGCAAGTCAGACAGTCCGGCAAATGAGAAACAAAAAAACGAGCAGAAGAATTTTGAGATATTCAAGTATGACGGTATGCGTGCACAACGCATGGGCCGTACAGACTACGCCATCAAATGCTTCACTGAAGCCCTTGCCATTCAGGAAGACTTTGAGACCATGGGCTACCTTGCCCAAGTCTACACCCAGACCAACGAACTGGACGAGGCACACAAACTGCTGGAACGTATGACCGAAATAGAGCCGGAACATACCTCCACCTACCTCAGTCTAGCCAACGTATGCTACATGCAGGAAGACTATCCCGCCATGGCAGGAGCGGCAAAGAAAGCTATCGAAATAGAAGAGGCAACGCCATGGCACACTACCTGCTCGGCAAAGCAGACAATGGGCAAGGGGACGGCATCATGTGCATCGCTCATCTTACGAAAGCCATCGTACTGAAAGATGATTCATCGAAGCACGTCTGCTTCGTGCCGAAGCACTGGTCCAAATGCAGCAATACAAGGAAGCGATGGAAGACATAGACACCATTCTGGCACAAGACCCGGAAGACGAAGTACCATCTTGCTCCGCGGAAAGATAGAAGAAGCTACGGGAAACAAAGAAAAAGCAGAAAGCAGTTATCAGAAAGTGACAGAGTTGAATCCCTTCAACGAACAAGCCTTCCTCTACTTAGGACAGCTTTACATCACCCAAAACAAGCTGGCAGAAGCCATCGAGCTCTTTACGGAAGCCACAGAACTGAACCCTAATTTCGCAGAGGCCTATCATGAGCGCGGACGTGCCAAGTTGCTGAACGGAGACAAGGAAGGCTCTGCGGAGGACATGAAGAAAGGACTGGAACTCAATCCTAAAGAGATACAGAACTTTAACGGACAATATGGTAACCAACCGGGGGGAAGTACCGGTAATATCCTAGGATTATAACAAATTCAATTATTGCCGCCAATGAAACGAAATTTATTTCTATCAGTACTTTTTGTACTGATGTTCGCACCTGCCATGCACAGCAAGTGAACATATTGTCCTATAACGTACATAATTGCATCGGTATGGACAAGGAGTACAATTACCGACGCATTGCCAATGTTATCAGTCAAACTTCTCCGGACATAGTCGCCTGCAGGAACTTGACAGTGTAACGGTGCGCAACAAAGGAATCCATGCTCTCGGAGAACTAGAAAAACTGACCGGAATGCACGGGACTTATGCAGCAGCCATTCCTTTTCAGGGTGGAAGCTACGGCATCGGAATCCTCTCCAGAGAGATACCCATACAATACAAAATCATTCCAATGCCCGGACGGGAAGAAAAACGTACCCTCATTATTGCAGAATTTAAAGATTATGTATTTTGTGCCACACACCAGTCCCTCACTCCAGAAGACCAGCTCCTTGCCGTACCATTGATAGAAAAAGCCTTGCAAAACGTCGATAAGCCCATCTTTATGGCAGGCGACATGAACTCCGCACCAGCAAGCGCTCCCCAGCTGGAATTGGCAAAACATTTTGCCACCCTCAATGACACAACCTCTTATACTTTCCCAGCAGACCGTCCCAACCGATGTATAGACTACATCTACGGCTATTCCAAGAATGGGTATCGGTTTGACGTACAATACCGGAAAGTCATAGAAGACACCATTTCATCCGACCATCGTCCGGTTCAAGTCATTGTACAAGTTAAAGGGAAATAAGTTAAATTGCTACTATCCCTAAAAAAACATTGTTTTTTGTTTGTATATAAAAGAAAAGCATTACTTTTGTCACGTAATTCAAAAACAGAGAATACAAGTATGAAGTCATTTACTTATGCATATTACTTCTTTTTTTACTTTTACTTTAGCCAGAAAGTAGAGCGGGAGTTTGTATGTATCAAGTGACAGTGATGCTTAAGGACTGAATAGAGAAACAAGTAAATATACAGAATCCCGCTCCATCGTATGGAAGCGGGATTTTTTTATAGCATAACCAAGAAAATAAAAATAATGAAAAAGGTAGCCATTCAAGGAACATTAGCTCGTATCACGACATCGCCGCACACAAGTACGTTCGAAGGAAGAAAGAAATAGTAGTTATCTGTTGCGCCAACTTTGAAGACGTGTTCGGTGCCATCAAAAAAGACAGTCAGACCATAGGAATGCTGGCAATAGAAAACACCATTGCAGGCAGTTTGCTGCATAACAATGAGCTATTACGCCAAAGTGGCGCACAGATTGTCGGCGAGTACAAGCTACGTATTTCCCATAGTTTTGTCTGCCTGCCCGATGAAGACTGGGATGATATTACCGAAGTCAACTCCCACCCTATCGCCCTGATGCAATGCCGTGAATTCCTGGGACAACACCCCGGAATCAAAGTGGTGGAAGGCGAAGATACCGCCCGCAGTGCCGAAATCATCCAACAGGAACATCTGAAAGGCCATGCAGCTATCTGCTCCAAAGCTGCTGCAGAGCGTTATGGCATGAAGGTCCTGCAGGAAGGTATCGAAACCAACAAACATAACTTCACCCGTTTCCTGGTCGTAGCCGACCCTTGGCAAGTAGATGAACTGAACCGGCATCGCAGCAAGGACGTCAACAAGGCAAGCATGGTATTCACACTTCCCCATACTGAAGGAAGCCTTTCCCAGGTATTGTCTATTTTGTCTTTCTACCGCATCAACCTGACCAAGATACAATCACTGCCCATCATCGGGCGTGAATGGGAATACCAGTTTTACGTAGATGTCGTCTTCGACAATGTACTGAGATATAAACAATCCATTGCGGCCATCACACCGCTGACCAAAGAACTGAAAATATTAGGAGAATATGAAGATGGAAAATCAAACGTGTAGAATAAAGCCTGCCGACCGCCTGGCAAGCGTAAGCGAATACTACTTCTCGAAGAAGCTGAAAGAAGTGGCACAAATGAATGCCGAAGGAATGGATGTCATCAGCCTGGGAATCGGAAGCCCCGACATGCCGCCTTCCGAAAAGACAATCCGGACACTTTGCGAAGCTGCCTGCAATCCGGACGGACATGGTTACATGCCCTACGTAGGTATCCCCGAACTGCGCCGCGGTTTTGCGGACTGGTACAAAAAATGGTACGGTGTAGCATTGAATCCCAACACAGAGATACAACCGCTCATCGGCTCCAAAGAAGGCATCCTGCACGTGACGCTGGCCTTTGTCAACCCCGGTGAACAAGTATTGGTTCCCAATCCCGGCTATCCCACCTATACTTCATTAAGCAAGATTCTGGGTGCCGAGGTCGTGAACTATAACTTGAAAGAAGAAAACGGCTGGATGCCCGACTTCGACGAGCTGGAACGGATGGACATGAGCCGTGTAAAACTGATGTGGACCAACTATCCCAATATGCCCACCGGGGCGAACGCAACACCGGAACTGTACCGAAAACTGGTGGACTTCGCACGCCGCAAGGACATCGTCATCGTAAACGACAACCCCTACAGTTTCATCCTGAACGAACATCCCATCAGCATCCTCAGCATTCCGGGTGCCAAAGAGTGCTGCATAGAATTCAATTCCATGAGCAAAAGCCACAACATGCCGGGATGGCGTATCGGCATGCTTGCCTCGAATGCCGACTTCGTGCAATGGATATTGAAAGTAAAGAGCAACATCGACAGCGGTATGTTCCGTGCCATGCAACTGGCAGCCGCCACTGCCCTGGAAGCAGAGCAAGACTGGTATGACGGCAACAACGCGAATTACCGCAACCGCCGTCAGTTGGCAGGAGAAATCATGCATACCCTGGGTTGCACCTACGACGAAAACCAGGTAGGCATGTTCCTCTGGGGCAAGATACCCGACAGCTGTACAGACGTGGAAGAACTGACTGAACACGTGCTGCATAAAGCCAGAGTGTTCATTACTCCCGGATTTATCTTCGGAAGTAACGGGAAACGGTATATCCGCATCTCCCTCTGCTGTAAGGACAATAAACTGGCAGAAGCATTGAAGCGTATCAAGGACATGAAATAAATGCTTACAAGTAAGAGATGAACACCCTAAAGCCGGAATCCCGTTTACTAAAACTCCACCGGAGATTTACTAAAACGGGAGGAACGATTTAGTAAATCTTCTCCGACGTTTTACTAAATCTCCGGGACCTTGCTCAGAAGGTCTTCTGAAAGGGGGGGAAACGTCACAAGGAAGAAAAAGCATAATTAAAGAATATTATTAAACAAATAAAGAATATGGAACTCGAATTAGAACCTATCACATTACCTGGTGTTGAAGACAAACGCCCTATGGTAATAGCCGGCCCCTGCAGTGCCGAAACCGAAGAACAAGTAATGAGCACCGCCAAACAATTGGCAGACAAAGGCCTCAAGCTATTCCGTGCCGGCATCTGGAAACCGCGCACCAAACCGGGCGGCTTCGAAGGAGTAGGCGTAGACGGCCTTGCATGGCTGAAGGAGGTAAAGAAAGAAACCGGCATGTACGTTTCAACAGAAGTTGCTACCGCCAAACATGTATACGAATGCCTGAAAGCCGGAATTGACCTTCTTTGGGTAGGTGCACGTACCACCGCCAATCCTTTCGCCGTACAGGAAATTGCCGAGCACTGAAAGCGTAGATATCCCGGTACTGGTGAAGAATCCGGTAAATCCTGACCTGGAGCTGTGGATTGGAGCTTTGGAACGTATCAACAATGCAGCTTGAAACGCCTGGGTGCCATCCACCGCGGATTCAGCAGCTATGACAAAAAGCTCTACCGTAACTTGCCCCAATGGCATATCCCATTGAGCTGCGCCGCCGAATTCCCAACCTTCCTATTATCTGTGACCCCAGCCACATAGGTGGAAAGCGCGAACTGGTTGCTCCACTCTGCCAGCAAGCTATGGATTTGGGCTTCAACGGACTGATTATCGAGAGCCACTGCAACCCGGACTGTGCCTGGAGCGATGCAGCCCAGCAAGTCACCCCGGATGTGCTGGATTACATCCTCAACCTGCTGGTCATCCGCAAGGAAACACAAAGCACCGAGAACCTCAGCGAATTGCGCAAGCAGATAGACGAATGCGACAACAATCTTATTCAGGAGCTGGCCAAACGGATGCGTGTGGCACGTGAAATCGGTACATACAAAAAAGAGCATGACATGACCATCCTGCAAACCGGACGCTACAACGAAATCCTCGAGAAACGCGGCTCGCAAGGCGCATTGTGTGGCATGGATGCTGAATTCATCAAAAAGGTATTTGAGGCGATACACGAAGAGAGTGTAAGACAGCAGATGGAAATTATAAATAAGTAATTGGCACATTAAACATCATGAGAATATTAATACTTGGAGCCGGGAAAATGGGCTCTTTCTTCACAGACATCCTGAGTTTCCAGCATGAGACGGCTGTGTTCGACGTCAATCCGCACCAACTGCGTTTTGTCTACAACACCTACCGCTTCACCACACTGGAAGAAATCAAGGACTTCGAGCCGGAGCTGGTCATCAATGCCGTTACGGTGAAATACACGCTGGACGCTTTCCGCCAAGTGCTGCCTGTACTGCCCAAAGACTGCATTATCAGCGACATCGCTTCGGTAAAGACCGGATTGAAGAAATTCTACGATGAAAGCGGCTTCCGCTACGTGTCGACGCATCCTATGTTCGGTCCCACTTTTGCCAGCCTCAACAATCTGAATACGGAGAATGCCATCATCATCAGCGAAGGCGACCACTTGGGAAAATCTTCTTCAAGGACCTCTACCAGACCATGAAGCTGAACATCTTTGAATATACCTTCGACGAGCATGATGAGACTGTGGCATACTCCTTATCCATTCCGTTTGTATCCACTTTCGTGTTTGCAGCGGTAATGAAACACCAGGAAGCTCCGGGCACCACCTTCAAAAAGCACATGGCCATTGCCAAAGGCCTGCTGAGTGAAGACGACTACCTGCTCCAGGAAATTCTCTTCAATCCGCGCACCCCCTCACAAGTGGAGAACATCCGCCTGGAACTGAAGAACCTGCTGGAAATCATCAGCAATAAGGATGCAGAAGGCATGAAGAAGTATCTGACTAAAATCAGGGAAAAGATAGATAAACAATCAACAAGTGTGTGCCTCGATGCCAAGGTACACACTTTTATCCCAACTAAACACCCCGGATGAAAAAGACAGTCACCACCTCAGGCTATCCGTCGAAGTAGCCCTTTGAAGAGGTGCATGAATCACCGGAAATCCTAACAGTTGACACTAAAAGACAAAAAAATGTCTCCGGTACCATTTTCAAAAGCGGGTGCAAAAATATCACTTTTTTCAAGATGAAAATATCCTTTTTATCTTTTTATTACAATCTGCCAACTTCCTTTTCTATCTCCTCTCACCCTTGTACTCACTTGCTAGACAACACAAAACAGATATATAAAATAATAATTACATTAAACTTCCAGTGTATAGAATAAAAAGACGCCGTTAATTATTTTTAATTTTAGCAACTATATTTTACGATTAAAATACATTTGTATTATTTTTGTATAAATAACACGTGGCAATTAAATTGCCATTAGACAATATACTACTTGAAAAATCAGGTTATGAAAATTTTTCTAGATAAAAGATGCATAATCAATTTATGTTTCCTTTTTTTATATTTAAGTTCGGCTTTTGCCACAGCAACCATAGTCCGGCAAACACCGCAGATTACTTATTATAAACTCGTACAATGAAAGCGCACCCTGGAGCCAAGAACTTATAACTCCCATCCTGCTGCAAACA
>ENA-OQAA01000966-OQAA01000966.1-human-gut-metagenome-genome-assembly--contig:-NODE-966-length-16799-cov-3.195178_pt1 | contig 16799 bp, 18 predicted proteins | sample MGYA00242489_ERZ504515 | MGnify/ENA primary metagenome ERZ504515 (study PRJEB26092, sample SAMD00036237) | human gut metagenome | host: Homo sapiens | study: EMG produced TPA metagenomics assembly of...
TAACACAAGGGAAAGAGTAAGGGAAAGCTCACTTGCTACAAACTTAGTATTTTCAAGGGTTTGCGAAGAATTTGATAATTAAATATAACAGTTATTAAATTTCCTAAAATATGTGAAATATCAACTGAAATTTGCTTAACTATTATTTAGAATAAATCATATATGTTCAACGCACAAGAAAAAAAGTATGCAAGACTTTCACATCTCCACATACCCTTTTCCGCACTGTACCCTTAATAGGGTCTGACCCAGTGAATACGATCGCAACCAAATCCAGCATTTCTTTCTCTTCGATCCAGTGAAGCTCATCTACGAATTTCTTCTTCATAAAACTTACGATCACGTAGCCACCGCCGAATGTAAATGCCCTTAAATATAATGTTGAAATGAATATCTTCCATAAGACTTTTTTTTCTGCTGTTCATATTCGATTTCCTTTTTCTCCTGTGATTTCAACTCTAATGTAACACATGTCATATTTATATTATACACTTTTTAAGATAATAAAAATTTTTAAATATCCACAAACAGCAATTTTGATCTTCTTTTTCATATGATATAGTTTAAACCTATACCAAACCCACAATTTAAGTATTATGCAAAAACTATTACATCTGGCATAATAAAATCATCAACTAAGCAAAGACAAATAATCAAAAAATCGGAGGTTTTCATATGATAAAAGACACATTAACTTATGACATCGTAGGTTCTTTTTTACGGCCTGCAGAAATTAAAGAAGCACGTAAAGCTTATAAAGACGGTAAGATTTCAAAAGAAGAATTAACACAAGCCGAAGATCTTGCAATCGCATCACTGGTAGAAAAGGAAGTGGCACACGGTTTGAAATATGTAACAGACGGAGAATTCCGCCGCAGGTGGTGGCATTTGGACTGGCTCAAAGAATTTGATGGATTCGATACCATTCATTTCACAAAAGAAATCAATGGAACCAGTAATGAAATTGAGCTTGGAACCGTTACCGGTAAGTTCTTCTATGATAAGACCAAGGCACACCCGGAGCTTCGTGCGTGGGACTATCTTCATTCTCTGGCACAAAAATATGACGGTATTACGGCTAAAAAATGTATTTCCGGTCCGAATATGATCCTGATTGATCACTTCCTTCAGCTTGGTAATAAAGAGACACCTTATTACGGAATAGAGATCCATGCACTGATCGATGATATTGCAAAAGCTTATCAGGATGCAATTTTAGATTTCTATGACCATGGCTGCCGTTATCTTCAGATTGATGATACATCATGGACTTATCTCATCGATGAGAACTTCCAGAAAAAGATAACTGCTCTTGGATATACAAAAGGACAGATTCTGAACTGGTTCCAGCTTGTATCAACAAAAGCTCTGGAACACAAACCGGAAGATTTCTTTATTGCAACACATTTCTGTAAAGGAAACTTCAAGGGAAATCCACTGTTCCATGGATTTTACGATTCCGTTGCCCCGGTAATCGCTGAAATTCCGTATGACGCATTCTTCGTAGAATACGACGATGCCCGTTCCGGTTCCTTTGCTCCATGGTCTGTCCTGAAAGATAAGGATGCTATCTTTGTCGCAGGATTAATCTCTACCAAGAACCCGCTTCTGGAAGATCATGATTTTCTTAAAAAACGTTATGCCGAAGCCCGCTCCGTAGTCGGAGAGCAGATCGCACTTTCTCCGCAATGTGGCTTTGCTTCCGTTGAAGAGGGCAACTGTATTGATGAAGAGACACAGTGGAAGAAGATTGATCTTCTGGTATCTTGTCAGGATTTTCTGTAAAAACGCAAACCAGTGCTTCTTTACATAGTAAGAAGGCAGCTATTCATAACTGCCTTCTATATTCCTGCATTTCATACTATTTTTCAAATGGAATACAATTCCATAATTCCAATAATTTTATTTTTCCTGTTTCGTTTTCCCATTGTTCCTTACTCAGTATCACTTTATCAATTTTTTCCGTTTTAAGTTTCTCCGTCCATAATGTCCCTGCTGTCTCTTACAATAAAGCATTTCAATCTTTCCAAAATACTCCGAATGTTCTTTCCCTGTTACAACTGCATCTAATGCCACATCCCTGGCTTCTGAACCATCAAAACTAATCAACAGAACATGATCACTCACAACATTCCGCCCAGCGATACTTTTTACTCTAAATTGATCAATACCATTTCGTTTTCCCCAAAATTCCAACTCCACAGGCTCTTCTACTGCTTTTGAAATAACGGAAATTTCTGAATTGTACTTTGATGTTAATTTTTCCGTTTCCTTCTCAGGTGTTGTTATTGACTTATCATTTTTCCCTGAAATCATCCAGGTTAACATCACCATGATTCCCAGTATGACAATAACACCTATCAACCAGCCAGGTATTACATGCCACGATGATTTTACTCCTGCTGTTCCTGCAGCTCCCATAAATATTCCCCACACAATCAACATTGGATATCTTACTTTTCTCATTTTCTCTTTCATACTCTTACGCCCGCCTTTCTTCTACTTAATCTTTACACTTGCCTCGCTTTCATTGCGAGAAACTTCTTTTTCTTGCTTATAATGTAAACGATCAAGTAACTTGAAGGTCAATATTTTTCGAGAAATTTAATAGAAAATCGGAATCTTGGTATTTTATCATAAAGTGATCAAATGTGTTCAAGCTTTTTGAAACAAAAATAAGAGAAACGCTGTAATTTCAACGTTTCTCCCATTTTTACTTAATGCCGCATTCCCTCCACTGCTTTGCATTTTTCTATTTTACAGTGTCAAAATATCCAACAATTCCTATATATCCATCTTTCTTTAAAGGCGACCACAACGTATGCAGTTTCAGATGATACATCTGACTGTCGTTCTTCACCTTCGCTTTTATCTGCAATGTGATTTCATTATTTTGTACAGATGTCTGATTTAACAAAAATCTAATGTGTTGAATGTCTTCCATGCTCACTTCGAACACATTGAATATATCAAATTTAGGATCATCTCTCTGACAAAGTATCTGCTGCTCCTCGTTTATTATGATTAGCTGCCCTGAAATTGCATTATACTCGATTAGAATTTTTGCCACTGTGCGATCTGAAAAAATCTATCTTTTCCTGCATAATTTTAACGACATTCTGCGAATAGTTTTTGTTCGGCAAAGATTTTTCACTAAGTATTTCATTCGAAAGTCTCTGCGCCTCATAATAATATTTATTACTATCCATCTCTTTGCTGAGCATTTTTGAAAACTGAAGGCTCAATTCTTCCAAACACTTGAGAAGGATCGGATTAAACTGTCCGCATTTCCCGTCCAGGATCATCTTGATTGCCGTATCATGATCAAATGCTTTCTTATAACATCTTTCACTGGTAAGAGCATCATAAACATCCACAATAGACACCACCTGTGCAGAGATTGGTATTTCTTCTCCTTTCAGGCCATCCGGATACCCATTTCCATCCCATCTTTCATGATGCCATCTGCAGATTTCCCATGCGGTATGCACCAGTGGATGATTTTGCAAAAAATGCATGTCCCGGATCATGGATGCTCCAATCTCACTATGAGTTTTCATAATTTTAAATTCTTCATCGGCCAGTCTTCCGGGTTTATTCAGTATTTCTTCCGGAATGCGTATTTTGCCAATATCATGAAGAGAAGATGCAGTTGTAATTATAGCAATATCAGTCTCCGTCAGATGATATGCATCCGTTGTTTTTACCAGTTGCCTCAGCATCATTTCCGTCGCAGTCCAGATATGTAAAATATGTTCGCTGCTCTCACTGTTGCGTGATCCTAATACATTGCTCAGAATCCTGATCATAATATTATTATTTTCTTCTTTTTCATAAACCTGATCAACGACCACATTGATCAGGCGCTTTTGATTTGCATATAGCCCCAAAGTATTTTGAACTCTCTTTTTTACGATAACAGAGTCAAATGGCCGTGTAATATAATCTGTGATTCCCATCTCATATGCTTTACGCATAGTCTCAACAGATTCTTCCGAAGATATCATAATTACAGGAGTTTCTTCAATGCATTGGCTTAGTTTCATCCATTTCAGGACTTCAAATCCATCCATCTGTGGCATGTTGATGTCTAAAAGCATCAGATCGATTCCCGGATTCTCTTCCATAATCTGGACTGCCTGATTTCCATTTTCAGCTTCCAGATAATCATAGGTTTCTCCAAGAAATTCTTTCAATATATCCCTGTTGAACTTTGCATCATCGACAATCAGTATTTTTTGTCTTTTATTCATATTTTCTATTTCCTTTATATTTCTTGCATAACTGTTTATTTTTATACATATAAGTATCTGCATCATCCAATAACATCTGCATTGTACACGACATATCATCGAAGGATAATGCCCATCCGCATGCATAGTCGATTGGTATTTGATTTTCATAACTATTTAATCTATCTTTTTCTCTGTACAAGGATTTCAATATTTCCTTAATTTCCGCCTATATTAGGAACAAATACTTTTAATAGTCTTTTTTCATCTTTTCAATATCCAAAGGTTTCGCCAAATGAGCGTTCATACCCACGGCAATGCACTTTTCAGCATCTTCCTGGAATGCATTTGCTGTCATAGCTATAATCGGTACTGTTTTTGCATCTGAACGTTCTAATTCCCTGATTTTTCTCGTAGCTGTATATCCATCCATAACAGGCATCATCAGATCCATCAAAATTACATCAAATGTTCCTGCCGGTTTCTCTTTAAATAGTTCCAGTGCCTGCTGTCCATTCTCCGCTCTGGTAATTAACGCTCCGACATCTTCGAGAACTGTCTTTGCTATTTCCGCATTCAGCTCATTATCTTCTACAAGGAGAATTCTTTTCCCTTTTATTGTATGAATTGCAGATGACTCTATGGTATCCTCACTTCCATATACCTCTTCTTTCAATGCTATGTCAAAAGAAAGATCTATCGTAAATTTTGTTCCAATACCCTGTCTGCTTTCCACCTGAATACTTCCACCCATCAGCTCTATCATAGATTTGATAATAGGAAGTCCCAACCCGGTTCCCGGCACTTTGTTTTCTGTGGTACTATGTTCTCTGGAAAATTCTTCATAGATATGTGGAAGATATTCTTCACTCATACCAATGCCCGTATCTTCACATGAAAAAATATAGCGTATCTTTGAAGGATTCTCTGATACCGCCTCATGTACTTCTACATAGATTGAATGTCCCTCCGGGGTATACTTTATAGCATTACTGATAATATTCAGCATGATTTCCTGTAACTTTGTCTGATCACAGACAACATAATGATGTCTTACATCTAAAACAGCATGATACTGCAGGTTCTTCTTTCTGACATCCTCTTCAAACACTGTATTTACTCTGTGAAATAATGCATCCATATCTTCAGCTTTTAACTGCAATACCGCAGTACCACTTTCAATCCGGGCCATCTCCAGAACCTGATTGATGATTCTCAGCAAAAGATTACCGGAAGACTGTATCTTTTCCAGATATTCTTTTGCCTTTCTTTCATTTTGCAGATTCTTCTCCAACAAACCGGAAAAACCTACAATTGCATTCATCGGAGTCCGGATATCATGACTCATGTTAAATAAAAATCTTGTTTTTGCCTCATTAGCATTTTTCGCCTGCTCAGCAGATTTTTCCAGTTCTGCTTCATATTGTCTTTCCCTGTGTTTTTTACTGGATATTAAATAAAATACTGTAGCAATCAATAATGAGAATATACAAGAAATGACAATACACATAATCTGGTAAAAACGTGGAATCCATCCCCTTGAAGGTATAATGTCAAAATACCATGTGTTATTTGGCACTGTACATTCTACTGTCAGAATATTATCCGACATATTATCCTGGCTCTCTGCTAAAATAATCTTGTCGCTGCTGCTTCTGTCATATGTCCAAATTCTGTAACAGAAATCTGCATCGCTTAAATAATCAAGATTTATCTCTCTAATGAAACGATCCCAGTCAATCACCAGAATCACAAAGCCCCAGAACTCACCCTGTTCTGAATTATTGTCCTGATAAACCGGATTAAAAAGCAATGCTCCTGTTCCTCCCTGCTTTAACTGGTATGGTCCTCCAAGCGTATATTTCCCGCTATCCCTTGCCAGAATCGCATCCTTTTTCCGTTCATGTTCCTGCAGCATATCCAGTCCAAAAGCCCCCTCATTTCCCTCTTTCGGATAAATGTCTGTAACAATCCCTTCAGGTGCCAGTTCAAATGCCTTTATCACTCCATCTTCATTAGGAATCTTTTCTGCCAGTTCAGAAAATGTATTCTCATCCAGATTCTCTCCTGCACTGATATAATTTCCCAAAAGAGCAGAGAGCATGCTATACTGATCCAGTCTTGCCCTGACTCTTTTCTCAGTAATCTGCGCCATATATTTTCCGGTTGTCTTTTATCCTTTTCCAAATTATGAAGCAGAAAAACGCCAACAATCAATGCTGTCAGAAAAGCAATCAATCCAACAATATAGCACTGTACTCTTATTTTTTTATATAGTTCGCTGTCCTTTTTCATTCTGCTATCCCTCTGTTATTCTCTTCTCGGTCACTGACATATCTGCTTACCAGCACAGAATTTTCGGATTGTATCCATCAGTTCCTGTACATTTAAAGGTTTTGACAGGTGTGCATCCATCCCTGCCTCCATCGTCTTTCTTTTATCTTCAGCAAAAGCATTGGCTGTTATGGCAATGATTGGAATCATTTCTGCATCTTTCTTTCCACTGCCACGAATCGCCCTGGCTGCCTGATATCCGTCCATCACAGGCATCATGATATCCATTAGAACCGCATCGTAATATCCTTCCGGCATTTTTAGGAAACATTCCACTGCCTGCTGTCCATCTTCCGCCTCTGTGACGGAAATTCCCTCATCTTTCAGAAGGAATGCCGCAATTTCCCTGTTGAGCTCGTTATCCTCTGCCAATAGAATACGGCACCCGGACAGATTTTTCTTTGGTAATTCAGACATTTCCTGTACAACTGCAGGTTCTTCTGCTATTTCAAAAGGTATGACCACATGTATGGTAGTGCCCTGATTTTCCACACTGTCAATCTGAATGGTTCCATCCATACGATCAAGCAGCTCTTTTACAATCGCCATGCCAAGTCCGGTACCTTTATAGTATGATCTGGCGCCCTGATCAGCCTGAACAAATGGCTGAAATATATTCTTCAGGAAATCCTCTGACATTCCGATTCCCGTATCTTTTATAGTCACATCTACCAGCACTCTTTCATCGGATTCCTTCTCTTCTTTCAAGAAGCAATCCACTGAGCCATTTTTACGGTTGTATTTAATACTGTTTGTAATCAGATTTAAAAATATCTGTTTTACATGCAGGGAGCTTCCGGTAAGATTCGGATATGGAATCGAATAAGGATCATCCATAAAATGAATCGTAATACACTCTTCATCTGCCCTCATCTGTGCAATGGTTTCCACCTCACGAAGCAGATCCGGCAGATAAAAATCTTCTTTCGGAATTTTTGTTTCTTCATTTTCCAGTTTACTCATTTCCAGTGTGTCATTGATCAGCGACAACAGATGGTCTGCCGCTACTCTTGCCTTAAGACGGCTGGAATCCACCAGTGTTCTGTCCTCCGGGTGCTTCATGCAGATATCCATAAGCCCGATAATTCCATTCAATGGTGTACGCATATCATGGGACATCCTGGAAAGAAAATCCGATTTACTCTGGTTTGCTTTTTTCTCGCTCTCCAGGGCAATGGTTTTTTCCACCAGTTCATTTTTATCCAGAATCAGATTCCAGTGTTCGATTACTCCATTCGGTTTGCAAATTTTGTGTCCCCTGTCCTCAATATATTTCCAGGATCCATTTTTGCATTTCATTCGATATGTGATTTCATAATGATCCGCTTTACTATACTGCTCCAACGCCTGTGCAATTCCCTGTTCCAGATCGTCCGGATGCGCCAGGTCAACAATCGTCCCTCCAGAAGCTTCCATCAATTTCTCCGGAGTATCATATCCCAGCATCTGTGCAAAATGCTCTGAAACATACTTAAAAGAATATTCCGGATCATCATTGCTGATTTTCACACCACCCGGCAGTGCAGATGTGATCATGTCCAGCTGATGCTTAAGTTCCTGGTTTACTTTTTGCAAAGAATCTTTATAAAAACGCTCTTTCTGTACGATCTCATCTATACTTCGGAAACCAAGGAACGCAAAATGGCTGCCTTCCTCGTACTCTTTTACAATATGTGCCTGAAAGCAGGACAAACCTGCTGCATTTGGTGACGTCTCAAAAGAAAAATGATATTCGTCTTCTGTTTCAAAATGCTTTTTAATCATATTACGGTCCAGTTCCCGACGCATTACGTCACGAAATTCCGGAAGTGCAAATGCAAAAGCATAGGCATCCACATAATCTGAAAATGCTTTGAACTCTTCATGTTTCTGGGCATGATTTGTCTCCTGATTAAATACAAACTCATACTCATCCGTATCCAGATTCAAAACAAAAGCTGTCGTATAATCACGGCTCAGTCCTGACAAAATCCTGTTCTTTTTTATCAGTTCCTGCTTATAAGTAATTTCAACCTGTTTTTCTTTATCAATCTGCCGGACAACATACAGAACATTTGTAACCTTACCAGATGGGTTCCGTTTTTTTACAATAAATCTTGCCAGATGCCAGGATCCACTTTGTGCCCGGTATTCAACCGCAATACTTTCCGTGTCTTTCAGCCTGTCAGCCAGAGTCGATGTATCAAGGAACTTTTTCATCATTCCTGATGCTCCCCATCAACAATTGTATTGATAGCATGCTGGAAATCTTCTTCCGTTTTTCCATGCTTGCCTGTAAGTTTATGCATCTCGTTGCCGGCAGATATTTCTTCATAAGTTCCTGTTTCCAGATTCATTCGGTAGATCAGCCAGTATAATTTACTGATGGAATCAATGATTTCTCCATTCAGATTTGCAGTTTCCAGTGCATCCTCAAGTGCCTTCATCATTCTCAGGTTTTCACGGACACTTCCCATATGGCACCCCACATCAGATAACAGATTCATGGACACCATATTCTGATTCAGATCCGGGTTATCCAATCCAATGAAGCCTATAAATTTATGATTTGTATAAATCGGCACAGCAATCAGAGCATGAATATTCTGAGGCTTTAAAATTTCATATTCCTGTGGGGTTTCTTCTGCTATTTCTTCCAGGTCATAAATGATGATATTTTTCTTCTGGATAAATGTTTCCACCCAGTTCTGCATCAGGCAGACGGGAACTTTCTGCAGATTCTGTATCTGCGGTTCGATTCCCGAGGCACACCATTCAAATGTATTTTTAAAACTTTCCTTTTTTTCTGAACTCCATTCAAAAATATACGCTCTGTCTGCTGCTGTATATTTTCCAACGCTCTTCAGTATAGATGGCGTAATGTCATCCAGTTGTTTTTCATTCTCTGCCTGACTCATGGAAGAAATCTTATGAAGGATTTCATCCATGTAATACAATTTACTTTTTTTATCATCTCTGTATTCTTCCATATCACTTTTCCCCATTTTATAATTATTTGCCGCCTGTCTTCTTGCTACTTACGTATGCTCCAATTGGGAAACAACAACTTCTATACACCAAACACCTGGTCAAAAACAGCAAGTATTGTATTTATATCAATTGGTTTTGCAATATGAGCATTCATACCTGCTTTAAATGCCTTCTTTTTATCTTCTTCGAATGCGTTTGCGGTCATGGCAACGATTGGAATATTTGCTTTCCTGTTATTCCTCAGAAGGCGTCCCAAAACAGCCTCATAGTTTCCTCCGATAGCTTTATAGCACTCCTGCATTGTCATCTTTTAGCCCTCCTGTCAATTGTATTCCACTAATTCATGAACCTCTGCTAATCATTATGAACATACCTTAAAATCGTTTTTATAACTTCCTCAATCACAATCGGCTTTGACAAATGTGCATTCATTCCTGCATCCAGTGATGCCTGAACATCTTCAGCAAATGAATTGGCTGTCATTGCTATAATAGGAATGTTTTTTCCATCCGGTCTGTCATTCATCGCCCTGATTGCTTTTGCCACTTCATAACCGTTCATTTCAGGCATCATGATATCCATTAGGATTACATCAAATGTGCCTTCCGGATGATTGCTGAAAATCTCAACAGCATTCTTTCCATCTACAGCTCTTTCTACATTCATTCCAAACTCTTCCAGCTGCACGGTCGCAATTTCTGCATTCAGCTCATTATCCTCTGCAAGAAGGACTTTCACACCTGTAAGATTTATCTTTTCAGAAAAACCTGTGTCTGACTTATTACATTCCTTATCTGTAATTTCCAGAGGAATATCCACAGTAAAAGTGGTTCCCTCCTGCTTTTTGCTTTGCACGGAAATGGTTCCACCCATCATATCTACATACTTCTTTACGATAGCCATCCCCAGTCCAGCTCCATGGTACTGCGTTCTCACATCGGAATCTTCCTGTGCAAATTCCTCAAAAACTTCTTTTGTAAATTCCTCACTCATGCCAATACCAGTATCCGAAATGCGGTAACGCATATTTATATATCCATCCCCGCCCTTTTCCTGACACCGGGCTTCAAATGTAATCGTCCCTCCATCCGGAGTGAATTTCACGGCATTGCTCAGAATATTGACCAGCACATCGCGCAGGCGTGCAGGATCCGCAAGTACATTTGGAATCTTTGCTTCTTCACGCTGGATCTTAAAGCTGATATCCCTGTTCGTAAGAAAGCCTTTTGTAATATCCAGTGCAGAATCTGTGATACTTTTCAAATCTGCCGGTACCGGATTGTATTTCACTTTTCCACTTTCCACGCGAGTCAGATCCAATACATCATTGATCAGCGACAGTAAATACTCTGAACTTTCGTCAATCTTTTCCAGACAATTTTTCACTTCGTCTGACGGATTGTTTTTCATTGCAATACCGGTAAATCCTATGATTGCATTCATCGGTGTCCTCATATCATGGGACATATGTGACAGAAATGCTGTTTTTGCCTTGTTTGCAGCCTGTGCATGCTCTGCCAGTTCCGCCATTTCCTCAGCTTTCTTCTGGGCCGCCTTCTGAGCTTTTTTTTCTTGCACTGAGACGCACTATTGTCGCAGTCATAATAGTCAGCAGCCATCCAAAAATAAGAAGAACCAAAACAGTAACAACAGGATGCAGACGGATCCAGTCAACAAATGTCAGCTCTGTTGCTTTGTATGTGGTATACTGTGCTGCAAGATCTTCAACAAGATTTTGGGGCATGGCATACATTGCTTTCGTCAGAATACCAGCCAGTGCATGGTTCTCAGTTGATGAAATTACCATGCGGTAGGTGAATGTAGGCTGTTCCAGCAGAGTATATGTCATGGTGCCCGTAGTGTCACTGTTCACAAACGCCTGTGCCATGTAATAGTAGACGAAGGCAGCATCTGCTTTACCCTTACGGACAGCTTCCATCATTTCCTGTCGGGTACTGCACATCAGTTTTTCTGCACCGGGTGCCATTGCATCTTCAATTGAATTTGATGCTGTCTGGTCAACAGTAGTAACAACATTAATTTTTCCATCAAAGTCACGCCGTGTCACCCTTGCCAGCTGCATCGTAATGAAAGGTGCAGTAATCCCCCATTTTTTCGTCTCAGCATAGTTATCTGTTTCCAGGCGCGCATCGATGCTCATATCTGTGGTTTCCTTATTTTTCTGATAAGCAATATACTCATCTCTGGTGGCAGGTGTAAGAAACTCATAGGAAATCCCGGCATAGTCTGCAATTTTCCGGAAGTAATCCGGGATAATACCCTTCATCTCACCATTTTCATTATAAGAATATGGATAACGGGTCGGATCACACAGAACATGAAGCGGGTTGTCCTTGGAATACTGTGAAATAATACTTTTTTCTTTCTCCGTATATTCCAGATTCTTAGTTTCTATGCTTTCATAATTTTTATTATAAAGTGTCGTTTTCCAGTCACCCTCAACCGCATTCATCTGATCGATCGCATAATTGATCTCATTCAGCAATTCTGTATTCCCCTTTTTAACAATGACATAGAAATCGCTGCTGCCAAATTTCTCCACGATTCGCTCATTGTTTGTTTTTCTCAGAGAACTGGTAACAATCGCATCAACTTTTTCGCTCTGAAGGGCTTCATCCATTTCTGTGGTCGTATCAAAATAAGATGGAACATATGTAAATCCTTTGTTGTCTGCAAAATCCGCAAACTCTTCATTCCGGGTGTTTCCGTTCAAAAGCGCCACACGCATACCGTTGTAAGTGCTGTAATTGCCGTCCACAATCGTGCTGTTGTCACTGCGGACGGTCAGCATCCCATAATTGGTTCCGATCGGACGTGAAAAATCAAACTTTTCTTCTCTGTCCGGTGTTTTGCGGGCAGATGTTACCATGTCAATCTCGCCATCTTCAAGCATCTGCTGCATATCATCCCAGCTCTTATCATATCCGACATATTCGTAATCTACATCCCAATAACAGGCCATCAACCGAAGGAAATCATAGCCATAACCGCTGCGGTTCCCCTCTTCATCCATCATGTGATAACCATCCATGGCAAAGAAACCGACTTTGACAGTTTCATGCTGCGAACTGTCCTCGGCTGCATATGCAGTCAGGGGAGAAAATATCATACACACGCATACAAAAACCAGTAACACTGCCACATATTTCTTTGCTCTCGAAATCATATTAAATCTCCTGTCTGTCAAATATATTTCTCTATACATCTCCTTGTCAATCTCCTGGTTTAATAAATTTTCACCTGTCCCTACTGCTTCTCAATTCTTCGCATATAGTCTGCTTGATTGTTTTATCATCTAACGGCTTTGCAAGATGTGCGTTCATTCCTGCTTCCATACACTTTTCTGCATCTTCCCTAAATGCATTTGCAGTCATAGCAATAATAGGGATTGTTTTTGCATCCTGCCGTTCTAGGGATCTTATTGTTTTTGTGGCAGTAAGCCCATCCATCACCGGCATCATGACATCCATTAGAATAACATCGTATGTTCCTGATTCGCAGGCTTCAAAGTGCTGAACAGCTTCTAACCCATTTTTCACTGTTTCTACTTTAGCCCCATTTTCCGTCAGTATAAATTCTGCTATTTCCGCATTCAGCTCATTATCTTCAACCAATAATATCCGGACACCTGATATATCTGCATTGAAATCTTCTTTTTCTTCCGGTCGTGCATTCGTATCAATTTCAAATGGAAGTATTACAGTAAAACAGCTCCCTTCACCAAGCTTGCTTTCAACTGTTATGGTTCCGCCCATCTTTTCTACAAGTTGTTTCACAATAGGCATTCCCAGACCTGTCCCATTATAATCAGAACGTGGGGAATTATCTGCCTGTACAATGGAGTAAACAATTCATTTTTTATAAATTCTTCTGACATTCCAATTCCATTATCTTTTATTTTAAATTCACATGTCATGTGATCTTCTGATCTTTCAATCGTTCTCATACTCATGTAAATAAAACCATTCACCTTATTGTACTTCATACTGTTTGTAAACAGATTCATCAATACTTTTTTCAGATGAACTGCATTGCTCCAAACATATATACCACTGTAATCATCATGTTCTCCTATAACATGAAGTCCTTTTTCTTCTGCCTGAAAAGATAGTGACTCCGTGATTTCCTGACATACCTGATCCAGATTGATGGATTCATCACTAAAACCACGGTATCCGATTCTAACTTTGCCATATCCAAAACATCATTTACCAATGATAATAGCAGTTTCGAAGACTCATTTATTTTATTCAGGCAATCTTTTGCCCGCTCACCATCATTTCCGCTTTTTTTAAGAATTGTAAGCATGCCCATAATGCCATTGATCGGTGTCCTGATGTCATGAGACATGTTATTTAAAAAGGAAGTCTTAGCCTTATTGGCACTCTGTGCTTCTACAAGTGCATTTTGTAATTCCTGCTGTTTTTCTTCAAGCTCCTGATTCAGCTTCAATGCCTGCTCAGCAGACTTCTTGGATTTTTCTTCTGCACGTTTTGATTTTTTCAAAGAATCAAGAATTATACACAGGACAATCAAAATAGAGATTCCAGCTATGAGTGAGACAGCCAGTAAATTGTCCTGAATAAAATCCTTCGCTGTAACTTTTCGTGAAGAAGCATTATACGAAACTACTGCACCTGAAAATTGAGTTATAGGCATAGATGTCAGTGTTTTATTCAGAATGGACAAAAGAACCGGTTCTCCCTGCCGAACAGCAAATGAAACATCGGCTTCTTTTGTCAGGAAAACACTATGAAGCTTATTATTTTTCAAATAGTCAGAAACAGTACCTGAATTGCTTACAATGCAATCTGCCTCCCCTTTCTGCATTGCTTTTACTGCTGTATCTGATGTCTCATATTCCATAACCTCCCATTGTGGATAATTGTATGAAAGATATGCTTTCAATACAAAATTATCTTTTTCAACGGCAACTATATTCTCTTTATTTTCATCAAAAGAATCCTTTGCCGTAATTGCTGCCATATTGAGAGTCAATAGCGTATCCGACAAAGCAAATCCATTTGTTTCTGCAAAGTATGGATTCTGGTTTGCATGAAAAATCAGGTCTATATTTCCATCCTGCAATGCCTGAAGCAGTTCACTTCTTGTATCATATCCATTTAGTTCAAATTCCAGAGTCTGACCTTGCAGACAATTTTCTGCAAGATCCACATAATCTGTGATAACACCTGTCAATTTACCTGTTGATGAATCTACACTACTGATACCTCCATCCTGATTCAGATACCCTATCCTGATTGCTCCATGCTGCCCGATCCACTCCCTTTCTTCTTTTGAAAGAAACGAGCTGCTCTGTGCAGAAAGATAACGCCTGTAGAGATCATCTGTGTAAAATGGGTTGTCATCCTTGATTCTGCGCATAGCACTATCCAGTGCTTCTTTGATATCCGGACGTTCTGGATTTATAGCGAAATAGATTTCTGTCTCTCCAATACTTGTAAGCGGTGAAATATCCGATTCTTCCCAACGGGATTCTTCTACCGAAACGAAGCAGTCAATTTCATGTTTCGACAGTTTGTCCATAATTTCTGTGGTTGTAGAAACATTGATATGCTTCGTATGCAGACCATATTTTGATTCCCATTCATTAAGCACATCCTCCACTATATTATCTTTAGACACACCAATATTTTTCCCTCAAAAGAATCCAAATTTCCTGCTGTAAGATCCATATTGGATGCATCCGTATAGATGTAATATTTCTCTTCCCCCATAGGCATATCGGAAAAAAGCATATTTTCAGCACGTTCGTCTGTATAGGAAATGCCACCAAGAATATCAATCTCTCCATTTTCCAACTGTGTAAAGCAGTTTTTCCAATCACTTGTTATGTATTTATATGTCCAACCTGCATAACCTGCAATATCTTGAAGATACTCATAACCATAGCCGCTTCTTTCTCCCTTTTCATTGACGGTATTATAAGTTTCTTCAAAAGATCCTACCCGGATAACATTGTCAGAGTTTTCTTTGGCAAATGTAGGAACGGATAAAACAATAAAACATATAATTGTGCAAAATATAATGTAACAAAATTTGAAATTCATTATATTCTGTACTAATTTGCACTTCTTCATCTTTCTCCCCTCCTCTAGGCTACAGTTGCTTGCTTCCAGATTTTAATTTTACATTCATTAATTGTCAATAACCTCCCCGCTATTTTTCCAAACAGCTTCTGTATTACTTATTCAAAGTGCTCTACCATAAAAAAGCACTGCCAAACAGACAGTGCAACCTCATTTCATGCAACTGGCTGCCATTTTACAGGCCCTGTAGCTTTGCGTCCCAGACTTTCATCTGGTTTGCCGATTTCCTTATTATAGCTTTAATACTTATGCAAAAAAACTGATTTCATTATACTTTAATGCTCTAGTATACACAAGAAAACATTACCGTTTTAACGACAAAAATAAAAAAAGAACAGCCGATACATATACTCGAACTATTCTTCTACTTCCGAAGACCACGCAGCATTGACATCACTGTTTCCTGCTCATTTGTACTCAGATTATTCCATATCCTTAAAACTTCTTTCTGTTTTTCTGTCAGATTCTCTGAATTACCTTCCTGAAAAAACTGTGATAATGTCACGCCCAAAGCTGTACATATTTTTTCAAGTGTGATCAGCGACGGCAGGTTTTCCTGCGCCATGATTCTTCCCAGTGATGACTGGGAAATTCCAAATGCACATAAGCATGATACAATAGAGGCATGCTGAAGGAGGATCTCATATGGCAAAGCAACATGACAAACAATTTAAACTTGATGCAGTCCAGTACTATCAGGATCACAAAAATCTCGGAGTACGTGGATGTGCAGAAAATCTTGGCATCGGATACAGCACATTAACAAAATGGCTGAAAGACTTCCGGGAATCAGGTGATATTCCTGTTCGTGGTTCTGGTAATTATGCATCTGATGTTCTCACTATCGGAATCGTACTCTGTCTGTTCTACATAATCTGCGGAACAGTCTCATTTGTACGGATAAAAAAATAAACTGAGCCACGGCTGTTCCAACATGAAATCAGCCGTGGCCTTATTTATATCATTTCACTCTTTTTTGAAATAGAACAACACCACAGCAACAACTCAAATCGACTTAAAATTCCAAGACTATTCGCATTCAAGCAAGAAATACTTCATTCCCATGATGACAAAACCTTCATCATTTCTCCAAGGCTTTTTGCTGCCATTTACAATGACGATCTTCTTGAAA
>ENA-OQAA01000967-OQAA01000967.1-human-gut-metagenome-genome-assembly--contig:-NODE-967-length-16789-cov-2.558216_pt1 | contig 16789 bp, 26 predicted proteins | sample MGYA00242489_ERZ504515 | MGnify/ENA primary metagenome ERZ504515 (study PRJEB26092, sample SAMD00036237) | human gut metagenome | host: Homo sapiens | study: EMG produced TPA metagenomics assembly of...
CTTAAAGCGCAAAAACGCCAGCTCCCATTGAGGGAAGCTGGCGCAGTACAGCATATCGGGCACGATTGTGGGTGGCAAAACGGAACGATTGTGCCTGTTTCGGAGCGGTCTGGTCTACGGCAGCAGACAGGCTTTTTTTGATGCGTTACCCCAATAAAAATCACAGTTACCTCCACAAACGGCAACTGTGATTGGATAGCGCGTGAAATCGCCCGGACGAGTTACCGTTTTTTTATAACTCGACCGGGAAACGCAAAAATCGGCACTATACTTCCTACTCACAGGAAATACAAGGTTATACCGCGTCATTCACCAGAACGATACAATACTATTGAGGTGAACGATGATGCCGAATTCTGACTTGAAAGTACTTGGAGAAAAGGTTCGCACGGAGCGCAAGCTGGCAGGTTTAACACAAGAACAACTTGCTGAACGCTGCCATGTTTCAACGAAGCATATCGCCAACATTGAAAAAGGCAGCATGAATCCATCTTACGAAATTCTTTTGGCGATTGCTCGTGTTTTGCCGGTTTCGCTTGATGCACTGATTACTCCGGGGATGGACAAGACGGAAATAGAATTAAAAGAGTTCAATCGAATCTATCTTTCCTGTCCAGAAGTGGTGAGAGAGACCTTAATGGACTCGACCCGCACACTGGCAAAGCATCTGACAGAGTTTACAGCAAAATTTGAAAATCCCTGAAAATGCTTCGCTTGTGGTACAGTATAGCATATTTTTCAAAGTCACTATACCAAAACGAACCCAAAAGCAAACCAATTTTATACCAATTCAGTCGATTCCCAAGCTGACCTGAATCTCTGTTTCCAAATCATTTGCCAATGCCGTATATAGTTCTTGTGGTGTTCGGCAAAGAATCGCATTGAAATTGATGGGATCACCCTCATTGAAAAGCCTTACATATCCCCAGCGGCATGGAACAACGTCCAAATAGGTCGCAGACTCTAAAAAGCTATGGAATTGGGTCAATACTTCTTCAAATGTTCGCATGGTTCGACCTCCTGAATTAAGTTATCTCTATTTTAGAATATTCATGGTCATCTATGCAAGGATGCCGATTTCGTACAGCGTAGAAAACGCAAAAGCCATACCGAAAAATCCTACTAGGATCTCACGGTATGGCTTTTATTACAGATTGCGATTCGATCGCACCGATTCCGATGATGGGACAAATTGATATCCAATGTTGGAAACCGTTTTAATATAACGGGGGTGATCCTTGTCATCCTCTATTTTCTGGCGGATACGACCGATCGTGCTGGTGACGGCTCTCAAATAGCTTTCGCTGTCCTTATGCCAGACTGCTTCAAAGATCTGCTCCTTTGTAAACAGTTTGCCCGGATGCTGTGCCATCAAACTCAAAACACCGTATTCATAACGACTCATGTACACCTCTGTTCCGTGTTTGAAAACACGGTGGTGTTCTAAGTTTATTTCCAGACCGGGATAATTCAAGGTGTCTGGCGCAGCACGGTTCGTTTCAATCCACTCAAAAATCGTCTGCTCTTGCGGTGGGCAGTGATCCTTCGTGATGCGAACAACAACTTCAATTTTTTGCATACAATAGACAATCCTCCCCCAAAGCCAAATCTATATCACTCGATATGGAAAATCGGGTGTAGCTCGCATTTCCGCATTGACCGTGCACTACGATGCCGTGTGCTTTAGCCGCCGTCGTTTTTGGAATCCCGAAAGTTCAGAGCTGCCATCAGGCATCCAAACGCACCCGCCCAGAGAAGGCCGGTATAGAGCCATACTTGGAGAATGGCGAAAATCACCCCTGCAATCAGCAACAGGATGCCAGCCGTTAACAGCAGACGTGCCGATAACTGCTCCATCTTAGGTATCCCTTTCTGTGCGAAGATATGAATAAACCAGCAGGACAAGAAGGAACTTGTTTCTGCTGGTTTTATTTTAACCTATGGCAATAGGTATAAGCATTTCTTCTTGGGCAATCAGTCGCCACTATTCTGTTTCCGGTATTCAGCCGGTGCAATCTTAAAGACATCCCGAAAAGCCGTTGCAAACTTACTCTGATTTTCGTATCCGACCTGATTGGCAATTTCAGCGATGGTTGCCTGTGTCTGGCGAAGCAGAGCAGCGGCCTGTTTCATGCGATACGTTTTCATATAGGTTCCAATGGGCTGACCATAGACCCCCTTGAATGTATCTTTTAGCGTGGCTGTATTGATATGATATTCTTTGGAAAGCTCCTCAATCGTCAGCCGCTCATGCAAATTAGAGATCAGCCGCTTATGAATTTGGCGCACAATCTCCACCTGGGGAGAAGTATATAACTCCCGCTGCTTTTCCTGCTTTACATTCACCATGCACAAAAACAAGAGCAGCTCCTGCACCTTCAGCATGAAGTATGGCTTTTGAAAGCGATCCGGTACGGAATAAAGTTCAGAAAAGATATGTTCAATATCGTCTTTTGCCCGCATGACAAAACATGAGCCATCGGCACAGAATTTGTTTTTGAAATCTGCAGTATCAATACCGCTTTCCGTGAGGATTCCCGGCGGATTTTCAGAAACCAGTTCCAGGTCAAGCACCACCGAGATCCCACGGTAATGTTTCAACGGGAAAGACATTTCAGACGCACAGTTATCCATTGTATGAATGGAGAGATCGCCTTCTCCGAGATACAGGCAGGAGCCGCTTTGCAATACGCTCCCTTCCCGTCCCTCCCGGCAATGATTGATCTCCAGGACGTTCTTGCCAATATTTCCGTCCCAATAACAGCTCGTTGCCTCGAAATCATTGTAAATAAGCTGAATCCCAGGGTAGACCTGATAGACTGTCATAAGGCCCAGGCCATCCGCACAGTCCAATTTATAGACGGTACAGTATCCGTCATTATCTTTTGGAATAACCGCAGACAACCCCGTAGCTTGGTAATAGGGTTTTCGTTCATAGTATTCCTTCCGTTATCTCTTATTTGTTCTGCCAGGATTCTCCTGGCATCTTTTATTATATAGTCTTTCCTCATTTTATGTCGCTCCAATCGGCAGGATTTGCAATCCAATCAGAAGTCAAATTAGATTATATTACATTCCTGACAACTGTGCAAACGGAGAAAAAGCCGATGCTCTCCAAATGGAAAAGCACCGGCCTTATGTTGGGGTGATTTGCTGCAATGTCTTTATTCCGCACAGATCATTGACGGCAAGTTTTCAATTTTTTGCATATCCAAAGTGCAACGCCGATTATTGAAATAATGCCGCTGAACCAAAAAACTTTTTAAGCGTCATAAGCGATCCTCCTTACCGATTCACGGAAGAAGTCGCAGGCAGTTTGCGGAACTCATAAGCCACCATGAACGCGATAATAGCCACCAGAATCGCATCGGTCAGCGCAATCGCCAGCCACACGCCGCGAATACCCATGCCGCCGATCATTGGCAGAACCACACAAAGCGGGATAAAGAGAATAATCTGACGGAACAGCACAAGCCAGGTGGCCTTTTTCGCTTTACCCAAAGACTGAAACAGGGTCACGGCGATCATAAAGCTGCCTTGCAGGATATAGGTGCTGAACATGATACGGAAGTTTGTCGCACCTGATGCGGCGATACCAGGCGTTGTCAGGAACATGGACAAAATCTTTTCTGGGAACAGCTCGGCGGGAATATAGAACACCAGCGACAGCAGCGTTGCGGCGATAATGAAAACTCTGGTCAGCGTCTTTACCCGGTCATAGTCTTTCGCACCGTAGTTTGTACCGGCGGCAGGCTGGAATCCCTGGCTGATACCCCATAGAGGTACAAAGGAGAAATTCCAGAACCGGAGCGCCGCCGCTAAAAGGAGCTGGGAGGTTTCACCGCCATAGTTCGATGCCACACGATAAATCACTGTCTGCTGCACCAGGGTCAGAATCTGCATTAACAGAGCAGAGATGCCGACAGAAAGAACCTGGGGAAGCAGCTCACCATCAATGCGGATACGCCCGATCTTCACATGGGGGCTTTTCTTCTTGAAATACCACAGGGTAATCGCAGCCTGGACAAACTGGGAGAAAATCGTTGCATAAGCAGCCGCTTCAATGCCCATGCCGTAGGGGTTGAGGATGCTGATAAAAATGGGGTCAAGGATAATGTTCAAAATAGCGCCGCTGGCAATAATGGTCATTGCCCTTTTGAGCTGGCCTTCTCCACGGATGACCATGTTGGCGCTCTGGAAGAAGTTTACGAACAGAGAACCGGCGAATACGATCCGCAGATATTTCTCAGCGTAATTCAGAATGTTATCGCTGGCTCCGGTCAGGGACAGAAGCTGGCGGGTGAAAACCATACCCACAACAGTGTAGATGACGGACAACAGAAGAACCATCGCAACCAAGTTGCCCATAATCTTCTTAATTGTGTTCTCGTCCTTCTTACCGATAGCGCGGGACAGTACCGATGCAGAACCCACGCCCAGCATTGCCGCTGAACCGGCATTGATAAGGGTTAAAGGATAGGATACCGATATGGCTCCCATCTGCACGTCACCAACCATCTGGCCGACAAAGATGGAATCCATCATGTTATAAAGCCCAACGACCACCATGCCAAGAACCGCAGGGATGCTAAGTTCAATCATCAGCGGCCAGGGATTTTTTGTTAAGAGCTTTGTTCTTGTGTCAAGTGCCTGTTTCATCACTCTATTCCTCCTGGTCTATTTTAATTACAAGGTATCCAGCAAAACGCGCCAGTGACGCGCCTCACTGGATTAACCATATCTAACTAACCACTTAAAGTATATAAAAACCGGGCTTCTTTGTACGCTCTCAACCGCAGGATTTACAATCCAATCTGAAACGAATTTAGGAGCGGAAAGGACATAAGGCCCTTCCCGCTCCCGTTGTTACTGTATCATTTTTTCCAGTAATTTCAGGGCTTCTTCCAGTTTTGGATTTACAGCGTCCGTTTGCAGGGCATCCCGGACGCAGCTTCGTATATGGCTTGCAAAATCTGCTGATTGGCGCTTTTTAATAACGCCTGCGTAGCAAGAAGCTGATTGGAAATATCCACGCAATAGCGATTTTCCTCAACCATTTGCAGGATACCGTCTAACTGTCCTCTGGCGATTTTTAGCTTGTGAACAATATCGCCTTTCTTGGCCTTCATAAATGGCCCGTTACTGGATACTGACGAGCTGATAGCCAGCGTCCTCGATAGCAGCTTTCAGCACAGCATCCGGCACATCCTGGTCAAGCTGCACCTGGGCCGACTTACTCTCCAGGGAAACATCCACATCCTTGATGCCCTGGATGTCCCGCAGCGCCTTATCGACGTGTTTTACACACATTCCGCAAACCATTCCTTCGATGTTCAATACTTTTTCCATGTGAATTGCTCCTTTTCGTTCTTGTTTAATCGTTGTTTGTTCATACATAGGGGCTGAATCCCGTTCTGTATTGGCCTGATGCTTTGCCTTGAACCACCGCAGACGCAGGGCATTGGACACCACGAATACCGAACTGAAACTCATAGCAAAAGCGCCGATCATGGGGTTCAGCTTCCATGCAAAGGGAAGATAGAATACGCCTGCCGCCACCGGAATGCCGATGATGTTGTAGATAAACGCCCAGAACAGATTTTGCTTGATGTTGCGGATAACCGCCTTACTAAGCTGGATTGCCGTGGACACATCCAGCAGATCGCTTTTCATCAAAACAATGTCCGCTGACTCAATCGCCACATCCGTTCCGGCCCCGATAGCGATACCGACATCCGCTCTGGCAAGGGCCGGAGCATCGTTGATACCGTCACCGCCATCGCCACCTTATTACCGAACGCTCTTGCAAACGACGGGATTTCCTTCTCCTTGTCCTGGGGGAATACCTCTGCCACAACACGATCCACGCCGACCTGACGCCGAATCGCTTCTGCGGTCTTTGCATTGTCGCCGGTCAGCATGACCACCTCAATGCCCATGCCGGTCAATTCCGCTATGCCTGCTCGCTGGTGGCTTAACTACATCCGCCACGGCAATGACACCAATAAGCTGACCGCCACGGGCAAAGAACAGAGGTGTTTTCCCGTCAACGGCCATTTCCTCGCCCAACTGAAGGAGTGCGCCGCCATTGATGCCATTTGCTGCCATCAGTCGGCGGTTTCCGGCAAGGCACATTTCCTTTCCAATCTGCCCCACAAGGCCCTGACCGGGAATCTGCTTGAAACCGTCCACCGGAAGGAAGGAAAGGTCTGCTTTTTCGGCCTCCGCCACAATCGCGTCCGCCAGCGGATGCTCGGACAGCTTTTCCAGCGAAGCGGCGATTTGCAGCAGCTCCTTTTGTGGAACGCCCTCTTTGCAGAGCATATTTGTCACCACGGGCGTACCCTGAGTAATTGTGCCGGTCTTATCCAGCACAACCGTATCAATGCTATGGGCCGTTTCCAGGCCTCCGCCGATTTAATCAGGATACCGTTGCTTGCGCCCTTTCCGGTTCCGACCATAATGGCCGTAGGCGTAGCAAGGCCCAGCGCACAGGGGCAGGAAATGACCAGGACGGAGATGCCGATAGACAGGGCAAATTCAAAGCCATATCCCAACAGCAGCCAGACAATGACTGCAATCAGCGCGATGCTGATAACCACCGGAACAAACACGCCGCTGACCTTATCAGCCAGTTTCGCAATAGGGGCCTTGGAGCTGGTCGCTTCATCCACCAGCCGGACGATCTGTGCCAGCGTGGTATCATCGCCCACCTTGGTGGCCTGCATCTTGAAATAGCCGGACTTACTTGTGGTCGCGCCGATCACTTTGTCCCCGATATGCTTCTCCACGGGGATGCTCTCGCCGGTCAGGCAGATTCATCAACGGAGGAAAAGCCCTCGATGACAATACCATCCACCGGCACAGACTCACCGGCCTTGACAATCAGGGTTTCGCCCAACTGCACTTCTTCCACAGGCACCTGAAGCTCTTTTCCGTCCCGCTCCACAGTGGCCGTTTTGGGGGCCAGATTCATCAGCTTTGTGATTGCGTCCGAAGTCTTACCCTTTGCGCGGGCTTCCAGGGTTTTACCCAGGGTGATAAGGGTCAGGATCATGCCTGCGGATTCAAAATACAAATCCATCATAAAGCTGTGAACCGTAGCCATATCCCCATGACCAAATCCAATACCGATTTTGTAAATGGCGTAAATGCCATAAACAATTGCGGCGCTGGAGCCTATCGCAATCAGCGAATCCATGTTAGGCGAGCCGTGGAACAGGGTCTTGAAGCCCATCCGGTAATATTTGAAGTTGATAAACACCACCGGGATCAGCAGCAGGAATTGGGTGAATGCAAAGCTGATTGCATTTTCCATCCCCAGCAAGGAGCTGGGGAGCGGCCACCCCATCATGTGACCCATAGAAATATAAAACAGCGGATCGTAAAAAGGGCAGAAAGCAGCAGCCGCTGTTTCATCTGCTTGTATTCTGCCTGTGCCGTACTGACCTCCGGTTTTGCTGCCGGTGTGGTCGTCCGGCTCTTGTTTTGTGCGGAGCTTTGGGAATCGCGCCATAGCCGGCCTTTTCAACGGCCTGGACGATTCCCGCCGTATCCAAAACGGATTCATCATAAGAAGTAACCATGCTGTTTTTTAACAGATTGACGGATACTTCTTTGATGCCAGGTAGCTTTGCCACGCTCTTTTCCACTCTGGTAGAGCAGGCCGAGCAAGTCATACCCGTAATGTCAAATTGCTCCTTTTGCAAAATCATCACTTCTTTCTTATAAAGATTTGTGCGAGTACCCCTCCCCCGTAGGGAACTAAATACCGTTATGAAAAGGGGCGTTTGGCATCTTGGGGGAAAGATGCTAAAGCCCCGAACATAAAGTTTACGCACAAGGTCTTTGACCGTTTTTCATTATACTTATCCTGCTTCTCCTTTGTCCGCTCCAAAGTGGAGCTTTTTTTATCCAAAGAGAAATGAGGTTTTTTGCTGGAAATCAAATCGGCAGATTTTCCAATCCAAAGGGCAGAACCGCTCCCAAATCCATTGACTTGAGGTTTTCGTGAATATACTGGCAGCATGAACAATTAAACAATCTTTTAATCGTTCATACCATATCAAACCAACCAAATACAAAAATGAAAGGGGGCTTTCTCCATGAAAAAGACCATTAAACTGCTTGACCTGGACTGCGGCCATTGTGCTGACAAAATCCAGAACGCCGTGAAGAAGATCGACGGTGTGACCAGCGTATCCGTCAACTTCCTGGGTCAGAAGATGGTTCTGGAAGCGCCGGACGATCAGTTTGACGCTGTTCTGGCCGAAGCAAAGACGCTGATTAAGCAGATCGAGCCGGATGTGACTGTTAAGGCGTAATGAAAAGCTGGACACCGGCTGCCACAAGGTAGCCGGTGTTTTTCATCAATAGACAGAAAAAGCGTGACACGCTTTATGCTGCAACGAAAGGAGAATACACTATGACACGAAAACAAAGGCACTTGCTCACACGCATTATCGTGGCGGCAGTGCTGTTTCTTGCAGGCAGCTTGCTCCATCTCCCTGAATTGGCGGAGATGGCGGTCTTTCTCATCTGCTATGTGGTTGTCGGCTGGGATATTGTCTGGAAGGCAATCACGAACATCCTGCATGGACAGGTGTTTGACGAAAATTTTCTGATGACGATTGCCACCATCGGCGCACTCATTTTGGGCGAACATTCCGAGGGTGTCGCCGTTATGCTGTTTTACCAGGTGGGCGAATGGTTCCAGTCCTATGCGGTGTCCAAGTCCAGAAAATCTATCGCAAGCCTGATGGACATTCGCCCGGACTATGCCAACATCGAAAGGGACGGAAAACTGGTTCAGGTTGACCCGGACGAGGTTCAGATCGGAGAAACCATTGTTGTGAAACCGGGAGAGCGCATCCCGCTGGACGGTACGATTCTCAAAGGCTTCTCCACCCTGGACACTTCGGCCCTGACCGGAGAATCCATGCCCCGCGAGGTGGAGCCGGGAATGGAGGTCATCAGCGGCTGTATCAACCAGACCGGCATCCTGAACATTCAGACCACAAAAGAATTTGGGGAATCCACCGTAGCCAAAATCCTTGACCTTGTGGAAAACGCAAAGCGATAAGAAGGGCCGTATTGAGAATTTCATCACACGCTTTGCCAGGTATTATACCCCGGTAGTGGTATTTGCTGCTCTGGCGCTGGCGATCCTGCCGCCGCTGATTACCCAGCAGCCATTCAGCACTTGGATTTACCGGGCCTTGACCTTCCTGGTGATTTCCTGCCCCTGTGCGCTGGTCATTTCCATTCCGCTTAGTTTCTTCGGAGGCATCGGCGGCGCATCCAAGATCGGTGTTCTGGTAAAGGGCAGCAACTATCTGGAGGCCCTGGCAAATACCGAGGTCGTGGTCTTTGATAAGACCGGCACACTGACAAAAGGCTCCTTTGCGGTCAGCGAGATCCACCCTGTCGGCATGAAGGAAGCGCAGCTTTTGGAGCTGGCCGCATACGCTGAGGACTACTCCAACCACCCGATTTCTCTTTCTATTAAAAACGCCTATGGACAGAAAATCGACAACAGCCGAGTTTCCGATGTCCAGGAAATTGCCGGTCACGGCGTACAGGCCGTGATTGATGGGAAAACGATTCTGGCAGGAAACACCAAGCTGATGGAGAGAGCGCATATTAAGTACACGCCATCCTCGGCTGTCGGCACCGTGTCTATCTGGCCTGTGACGGGAAATACGCTGGATGTATCGTCATTGAGGAGAGATCAAGGCCGATGCTCCAGCCGCAATCAAGCTGCTGAAATCTGCCGGTATCCGCAAAACGGTCATGTTGACCGGCGACGCAGACGCCGTTGGAAAGAAAGTCGCAGGGCAGCTTCATCTGGATCAGGTTTATACTGAACTGCTGCCCGCTGATAAGGTTGACCGCGTGGAAAGCCTGCTGAAGCAGAAAAGCGAAAAAGGTATGTTGGCCTTTGTTGGGGATGGTATCAATGACGCTCCCGTACTGGCGCGGGCCGATGTCGGTATTGCTATGGGCGGCTTGGGTTCCGATGCGGCCATTGAAGCTGCTGACGTGGTTCTTATGACGGATGAACCGTCCAAAATTGCCGCTGTTATGAAGATCGCCCGTAAGACGATCCGTATCGCAAATCAGAACATTGTGTTTGCTCTGGGCGTGAAATTCCTGGTTCTGATTTTAGGTGCGCTGGGCTATGCGAATATGTGGCGGCGGTGTTCGCGGATGTAGGCGTTTCCATTATTGCGATTCTCAATGCCATCCGCGCCATGCGGGTCAAGCTGCCGGATATGCCTGCGGGCAGCACAAATCAGGGTTAAGCGCAATAGAAATGCGCCGCAACTTTCACACGCTGCGGCGCATTTCCTTATTGTTCAGTCGGGCATGATATTTCAAACAACGCATCTATGGCATGATGCAAGAGCTTTGCCTGCGGCGTGTCCGACAGCGAATAATAAACTTCTTTTCCGTCCCTGCGGCTTGAATGATCCCGCTCTTTTTTAATATCCGCAGATGATGTGACACAGCAGGGGCGCTCATATCCACAGCCGACGCGAGATTGCATACACATTCTTCACAATGGCACAGCAGCCACAGAATCCGCAGCCGGGTCGGATCGCCAAGCTGCTGAAATAAAAATGATATATCTTTAAACCCTTCTGCAGAGGGCATCTTATTTAATACTTTTTCAATATTCTGTCCGTGGTTGTGGGGTAGATTGTAATGCGGCATAAAAATCAGCTCCTTCCTATGACTATGATACTGACATAATTCTTGTCTGTCAAACAGCTTCATTATAGATTGGAGAAAAATACATGAACGAAACAGAGCAAACAACTTTTTCTGTTCCAAGCCCCGGCGAATTGGAACAATTAACCGAGCTTCACAAAGCGATGGGCGATTACACACGGATGCGGATACTTTGGTATCTGATGCAGAAAGATTCTTGCGTCAGCGAATTGGCACAAAAGATGGAGGTCACAGAATCGGCCATATCCCACCAGCTTCGTGCGCTTCGGATTGTCCGGTTAGTGCAATCACGCAAGGCTGGGAAAAGCGTGATCTATTCCTTGCAGGATGAACATATCCGGTGGATTCTTGAAGAAACCTATGCTCATATTTCAGAAAGATAAAAACGCAGCCCCTGTGCTGTTTTGCAGGGGCTGCGCGGGTATTCAATTACAGCGTTTCGTAGGAAACCAACTGGCTCATCGGGATGCGCTTTTTATCAAAGCGGTTGATGTCAGCGGGCTTCTCATTGGAGTAGCCGACAACCAGGATGTTGACCGGTTCCAGGTTGGCCGGGAGGTCAAATTCCTGACGCAGAACATCGGGATTGAAGTAGCATACCCATACCGTTCCAAGGCCCAGCTCCGTGGCCTGGAGCATCATGTGGTCGGTCAGGATAGAGGCGTCAATGTCCCCGGTCTGCTTCTGGTCAAAAGGCCGCACCCACGCCTTATCGTGATCGGCGCAGACGATAATGGCCAGGGGTGCACCGTAGATGTCGGCCGCCTTGCCGATCTTTGCAAGACCTTCCTCGCTCTGAACAGCAATCAGGTGAACCGGCTGGAGGTTGGCAGCGGTGGGGGCCACATGAGCAGCTTCCAGAATCTTTTTCAGCTTCTCCGGTTCCACCTTTGTTTCCTTATAGCTGCGTACAGACATACGCTGCTTTGCAATCGTAATAAAATCCATAATATATAGTCCTTTCAGTATTTTTATTTTGAGCATATCAAATCAACCATTGACCTAATTGTAGCACTTGAACACAAAACCGCAAGAATGCACTTTTTCGGAAGATACTTCCCAAAAAGATAGCACCTTGCGGGAAAGGAGAGCCATTTTATGAAATGTGAAAAAAAAATCAATTCAACTGCCCAGTTGAGGCAACCCTGTCTTTGATCGGCGGCAAGTATAAGCATTAATCCTCTGGCATCTGATTGACCATCCATTACACTATATGGAGTTACAGCGGCTGATTCCAAACGCCACGCCGAAGATGCTTTCGCAGCAGCTTCACGATCTGGAAAACAACGGCATGATTCATCGTGAAGTGATTCCAGAAAAGCCGCCCAAGACGGTATATTCTCTTACCCCATTTGGACAGAGTATTGTTCCTATTCTGGATGCAATGTGCCAGTGGGGAAACAACTATCTGGACGGCCTGGATGTTCAGCCGCCATGCTGTCAAAGTCGCAAATAAAAGGCTGGGCATAGCTGACGAAAAACGGCTATGCCCAGCTTATATTTTCTGCTCTAAATCTGCGACTGCCGAACATAATTGCACAGTGCGGCAAAGTCAACATCGGGATTCTTACTTAAAATCTGTTGCAGGTTTTTCTCTGCTTCCTGGTGCAGCTCCGGCTTTTTCAAATCATCCAAGAGGAAGAAAATATTGAGCCGCCTGCCGACAGTAAACAAAAGTTTTTCATTCGTTGGCAGGGCCAGGAAACGGTCAATCGTTGAAAGCATTTCCTGTTTCTCTGTCCGCAGATTCCCCCTGACTTCCAAAAGCAAATTGATGATGTGTTCATTCACATAGTAACTGTCCATCTCATGTAGTTGCTGCAAGAATAGCTTCTGCTCTACAACGATTTCTTCCTCCGATTGCAGAGTAAAAGAGCCGTCCCTGACAAACTCGCCCAGCTTGGACTCCGGCTTAATACCCGTGGCATGGACACGGATAAAATCTGGCTGGATGATATTCAACGCCATTGCTGTTTGAACAGCATTTTCTTCAGACAGCTCCTTGCCGCCGATCCCCAACAATATGAACTCCGACAAGATCATGTCCGCTTCTTTTGCCATGCAGCCGCTTTTAACAACGGTATCCACGTCAAAGCCTTTGTTGATAAGTTTCAGTATTCGATCCGAGCCGGTTTCCATTCCGCTGTAAAGATGGTTTAGGCCCGCTTGCCGGAGCGCCTTTAACTCAGCCGGACTTTTTCGAGTGATACTATCGGCGCGGGCATAGGAAGTGATGTACTGCATATCGGGAAAACCCTGATTGATCGCTTCCAAAATGCGGAGTAAATAATCTGTTTTCAGCACCAGAGCATCCCCGTCCTGCAAAAAGCAGGAAGTATCTTTTTTCCCTGATTGAGCTGGGCTTGCTGCCTAATATCTTCGATTGTTTCATCAATGGGCCGCATAGAGAAGCGCATGGATTTATAAAGTCCGCAGAAATAGCACTTATTCCAATGGCATCCCCTTGTGACCCGGATCAGCAGGCTGTTACTTTCAGAGGGTGGGCGGATAGGCCCGATTTCTATATCTCTCATAGTGGTTATCCTTTCCGTGTATTCATGTTAAAGGTAGCATTTCACGGCGGGCTTGACAAGAACGCACTTTTAGGGTAGACACTTCCCGTAAGGATAGCGCCCAAACAAAACTGGCAAGCAGGGCAAGTTGGTACCAACTTGCAATTTTTGAATCGTATTTTTCAAATCCAAATTCAAAATGCTTGTTGGGCTGTGCCCAAACCCCTTTCGATCTGCATCGTACCGATGCAGGCTGCGCGTTTGTTCCAAACACTTTTATAACAAAAAAGACAGCCTAGGACTCTCCCACAAGGAAGAATCCTAGGCTGTCATCGTTTATCGGGACTGTGTTTTTTCGCTATTGCTCTTTTCTTCTGCAAAGAACAGCTCTACGTTGCGCTGCGCACGAAGAAGTTCCTGCATCTCGTCTTTCGCTTTACGGTAATCCGGGTAGGCTGCTTTCTTTTCCGTCAGCAGCTTAGAATATTCTGCGTCCAGTTCTTTCACCTTGGGGAGCTTTTTTAGGTTGGCTTCATTGAAAGCCGCTTTTGCGGCCTTGTGCAGTGTGATTTCTGCACGATGGTTTTCCAGAAATCGCTTGCTGTATCCAGCTTTGCGGTAGGCATCGTATACCGGGCGCGTTTTTGCGTAGTTGACGATGTGCGTCCGCAATACGGCAATCTCGGCCATGCGTGTTTCTGCCACCTTGATGGAATCGCCCAGTTCGTGATAGCGAGCAGTAGCAGCGTCCACGCGCTCTTGCATTTCCTTAATGCTACCGATTTTCTTCTCCTGCAAGAAAATCAGCGTCTTGGACATTTCTTTCAGATTGTACTTTTTTGCCCACCGCGCATAGCCTTCGCTTTTGCCCTCGGAGAGCTTTGCCTGAATGTCCACCAACAGGTGGAACGGTTGCTCTTTCGGTGGCTGCTTCTGATGTGGGCAGTGTTCGGCATCTCCTGCAATGACCGCCTTGATTTCATCTTCACTGTATCCTGCTCCCAGTGTCCGAAAACGGATAAAGCGCTTCTGCGTGTTCCTTTGACCGAAGTGTACTTTCCCCGTTTGATTTCGTAGCCCCGCTGTTCCAGCTTTTGAAGAAAGCCCTCGAAACTTGCAGGTTTCTCGCTCAGCAAGATGTTGTCGATTACGGCACACAGCTTATCACGATTGCTTTCTCTGGGAGGATAAAGAGTGCGCTTCTGCCGTTCTCGGTACGGCTTGATTTCAATAACAGACAGCTGATGTTCCAGACAGATCAAATCGCTCAACCGCTGCACGGCCAGCCCGGACAATAAAAAGTCCCGGAACTTCCGGGTGCTGTCCAGCGCAGTGGAGTTGTAGATAATGTGATTATGAATGTGTTCCCGGTCTGTGTGGGTGGCAATAATAAACGCATACTTGCCCTTGGTAAACCGCATGGCAAGTTCATAGCCCACCTTGTTGGCTTCTTCGGCGGTGATCTCACCGGGCTTGAACGACTGCCGAATTTGATAGGCGATCACATCACTTTTCTGCCTACGTCCAGTGGCAAGTTCATACTGCCGCTTGGACAGCATAAATTCTTCGTCCACCGTCAGAGGGCTGCACTCGTAGCTGCTGACAAGTTCACCCTGTTTGGTTTTCTCCGGGTTTTGTGCATAGTCTGTGCGGCTTTTCAAACAGGTCGCCACGGATTTTCCCTTATTTTTGTGCAGCGCAATCAAGCGTGTTGCGGCCATGCCCACCACCTCCCACAGTTTTATCCTTATATAATATGTAGCCCCACAGCTAAAGCCGTGGGGTGAAAATCAGAGGTCAGCCAGCCGGGAAAGAATCTCTCTGCCAATAACAATCAGCTCATCCAGCCGGGTGCGCAAGTCCTCCAGATCGGCGGCATAGACCTGACCGTTTTCGTTGGCAGCTTTGGTATACTGGTTGAGATTGTTGCTGCACATTTGCAGGAGATAGGCCATGCGCCGCAGCTCCGGCAAATCCAAACGCAGGCAGTAACCGTCCAGAGCCATTTTTCGCAGATAAGAGCCAATGCTCAAAATACCGCTGGATTCCATCTTGCTCCAGATCCGTTCCAGTTCCTGCTTGCTGACACGGAAATGCAACTGCTGGTCGCGGAGGCCATTCATCGAGCATCACCATCCTTGTCCAGATAGCTTTTGAACGGCTTGATGGGCTCTACCTTATCAGACTTTTCTTCCAGAGCCGCCAGCACCGAGGAACGGCGAGGTTCCTCATCCTGTTCCGGCTCGTGGCTTTTTTCATCATATCCAACTGTGCGTTCAGCTCCGCAAGGCGAGCTGACTTTTCAGCCAGCTCTTCTTCCTGCGGGAACGGCTTTTCCACTTCAATCTGTGCCGCCGCCTGCTGCTGTTTAAGCGTGGCCAGTTCGTTTTCGACGGAACTAATGCGTTCTGGGAAATTGTTCAAAGAATTGTCCAGACGGATGATGCAGCCAAGTGGGTCTTTGCCCAGTGCTACCGGATATTTCCGCTGACCTTTCAAAAGAGCCTGATATTCGCTGTGATAGGTGTCGAAACGCAAGGACAGTTCAAAACCGCGATAGCTGCCGATCACTTTTTCCTCACTGTTAGGCAGTTCGGAGCAAGCGAGGAGAAGCCGTTCGCCAGCGGTCTTTTTCTCATCGTAGGTCACACACTTGATGGTAATGCCGCAGAAGCCCTCTTTCTCCTGCGGATGGGCGGTAGCAAGTTCTGCATCCAATTTCACTCCGGCAAGATAGGCGTTCGTTTCCTGAATGTCAGCTGGGAATTTTGTGAGCAGCTTATCCTCCAAACGGAACTTCTGGCTCTGATGATCGGCTTTCAGAACTTTCAGCTTTGCGACCTGCACATCGAGATCCATCTTCTCTTTAATCAACGGATTTCCTGCGCACAATGCCTTAATTTCCGCATAGGACAATGCCTGTTCATCCACATCATCGCAGGAGCGAACTGGGGATTTTGAGGTCATGATTTGGCTGATGAATCGCTGTTTATTCTCAAGAGTCTGAAACAAGTAGCTGTCAAATGTCCCCTCTGTGACGTAGTTGAACACCTTGACTTCCTTGTTCATGTTTCCCTGCCGAATGATGCGGCCATTGCGCTGGGTCATGTCGCTTGGCTTCCATCCAACATCCAAGTGATGCACTGCCACAAGCCGCGATTGCACGTTCGTCCCGGCTCCCATTTTTGCAGTGCTGCCGAGCAGAATCCGCACATCACCGGAGCGCACTTTGGAGAACAATGCCGCCTTTTTCGCTTCGGTGTCGGCGTTGTGGATGACTCAATTTCGTTTTCCGGCACCCCGGCGGCGACCAATTTCTTGCGAACATCATCGTAGACATTGAAGTTGCATCATTTTTCGGTGTCGAAAGGTCGCAGAACAAAAGCTGTGTCAACTTTTGCTCCTTGCCATCTTCCCAGATTTGTAGCACATTCCGAACACAAGTGTTCAGTTTGCTGTTGGGGTCATCCGGCAGAATGGGGTTCATCAGGCGGACATCCAGACCGATCTTTCGGCCATCGTTGGTGACGCACAGCATATTG
>ENA-OQAA01000968-OQAA01000968.1-human-gut-metagenome-genome-assembly--contig:-NODE-968-length-16789-cov-2.047893_pt1 | contig 16789 bp, 23 predicted proteins | sample MGYA00242489_ERZ504515 | MGnify/ENA primary metagenome ERZ504515 (study PRJEB26092, sample SAMD00036237) | human gut metagenome | host: Homo sapiens | study: EMG produced TPA metagenomics assembly of...
TCAGCCCCTTGCTGTGTGCCTCGTTCAAGTACTCTTCAATCCATTCGCGGTTGATCTGGTTGGAACGGCTGTAACGGGAAAGTGAGTGCATGTTCCGTGCGGTCTGCTCGAATTTCCTGAGAATTTCAGCCGAATCATCAATGAAGAGATACTGGTTCACCACATGGTTGCAGGTAAGCAGGATGCCTATCGGTGCGGCAAAGGACAGCCGACAGTCGCTCCGGTCTGTCGAGAGCCTTTCATACCGGCTGTCGGTTGACACGTTCGACGGCAGGTCTTCCGGATCGGAAAGCGTATGAAGGCACAGGTAGTTGTCGCCCACCTTCATTTCCCCTGCACCGAGTGACAGATCCTGCAAGCAGGTAGCATCTTCCTGCGACATGGAAAAATACTTCTCGATGATGCCGGCGGAATTTTTGCTTCCGATGATTTCCTCATCCGTCAGGCGGATGATACGTAGCAGTCCGCTGTCGTTCACGATGCGTTCGAACTGGCCGCAGCACTCCATGAACCGGGTGACGGTTTCCTTGTCCTGCATTTCCTTGGGGATAATGAATCCCCTTGTAAGTGCATTGAAACTGCTGGTCGTCCGGCTGTGTTCCTTCGTGGTCTTCGTCAGGAACAGGTAACAGGTATGCTGCAAATACGGTCGCTCGTTGAAATGCCGCTCGAAACTGCGGCTCAGAAAGCTCAGGTCTTCCTTGCAGATATCCGGCTTGTATCCCTCTTCGATGAAGAAGTCCTGCTTGTGCACGATGCTGTAGTTCGGCAAGACCTTGACCGCTTTTGCCAGGTGGAGTGCATGGACTCGTACTCGGCACGTGTCAGCGTGAACAGTTCGGGCAGTTCCACCCTGTAAGCCACGGTGATGTCCGCATCCTTGCTGATGATGCAGCCGTTCTCCACGGCCAACAGCGGGAACTTGCTTTCCAGCGTGGCTGTTTTCATTACGTTTTTCATGCTTTTCTGTTTTTAATGGTTGGAGAAAACAACCGGAGGAACTTTCTCCGGCTGATGATGTAGCGGGGATGGCTGCGCATCGCATGGAGTTTCATAAGGCCCCATTCACCGTATTTCGAGTTCATCCTGAAAGTGACCCAGACCAGCACCGATGCGGAAACGACCCCGAAACCGATGCAGACCCACTGGTCAATACCTGCCATGTACATGACAACGAAGATTACGAACAACGCGAGCAATCCTCCTGCAAAGATGAACAGGTACTGGCTCTTGAGTCCCTTGAACTCCGGGCTGCGCCCGATCCCCTTGTTGACATTGAATTCCGCCATATTACAGGAAGAATGAGCGTAAGATGGTGGCAGCGACAATCAGAAAGATACACGCACCGAACCAGCTGGCGGCAGTCTTTGAGGTGTCCGGGTCGCCTGACGAGAACTTGGAATAGACTTTCACGCCTCCGATAAGGCCGATAACGGCACCGATGGCGTAAATCAGCTTGGTGCCGGGATCGAAATACGAAGTGACCATGTTGGTAGCTTCCGTAATTCCACCGATACCGTTGCCCTGGGCAAATGCCCCATTGAAACCAGCAGCGTCATAGCTGCCAAAAAGAATCTTTTTTCATGTGTCGAAACTTTTAATTGGTGAGATAAAAAATGATTTCGACTGCGAATATATAATGCTTAATTTATTGATTTACAAACTGTACGATATGTGACACCGTATGACATCACGTTACATAGGCAAGGATTTTCCAAACGATAGAGAAGAGGATTTTGGGCAGCTGTAGAAAGAAAAGGCGGAAGATAAAAAACGGCCACTCTCCATGAAAAATGAGAAACTACAACTTGTCCGAATCGCAAAAAAAGCGAAGTCTGAAAACCGGGCGGCTTTCAGACTTCACTTCATATCATGTGAACGCTGTTTACTCTGCTACGGAATCGGAAGAGAGGGCACGCTGTTTCTTCCGTTCCTCCTTTTTCTCTTTTTGCAGCTTCTTCTTGGTCTCCATTTCCTTCAGAATCTGTTTCAGTAGCTTGACCGGTTCCGGTTCCTCACGCTTGAACCGCTTGAAATAGATGTGCTCTATAAACTGCGGAAGCGGTGCTTTCCACGGTTTCTGCTTGTGGTTGTCTATCTTTCCGAACTTGTCGGGGTTCAATCCCAACTCACGGACCATCTGCACCTGTTTGTCAGAAAGGCGGTGGCGTTTCTGCACCACCATCCATTTCTCCAATATTGCTTTTGTCAATGCCATTCATTGTTTGCAAGGGTACGAATCTTGCCATAACGATATGACTATTTGAATTGTATCCAATGACAGTTTCTGAAAATGAAAAAGGCACACCGATATCACATCGACATGCCTTTAGAAACTATGACAGCAAAAAGAAACAATCAAACGAATTTATCTATGTTGAAAGCCTCTGCTTTCTTGGATATGCCTTTCGTTTTGTCAACGGTCTGCCGGTTTCATCCAGATATTCACTGACCAGGCGGTTTACCTTTTCCTGATTACTCAATTTGTCTGTGAGAAAAGATAGTATAACCGTATCGTGCATCTTGTGATGTATGGTAGTGGCTGCACGTATGGCTTTCTCTTCATCCGGATTTTCAGACATCAGCACCTCTGCCACATTGTTTATATCCTCAAAGGTCATGGCTGTGTCAAAATCGGGTCAGGTTCAGCAACCACAGGAGCCATCAACTCTTCCTTTTCCTCTTTAGTAAGACCTTTTTCTTCCTGTATTACATCATCCGGACCGATTTCCTCATCTTCCTCTATAGGCTCTTTTTCCATAGGTTCGGAACGTGTCGGAGTTTTTCTCGCCACTTCCGGGTCTTCGAGATAGACTATTTTTGTCTTGCCGATTACATCTTCAGTAACAGCAGAAGACGGCTGTGCCGTTTGACTGTTTTGTGCGTCGGTCTTTTTCCTGCGCTTTGCCTTTTTATTGGCGTCACGCGCTTTTTGTTCCGAACGTTTCTTCCGGTATTTCCATAGATTGATACGGACTATGCGCATCAAACGGTAGACTTTATCCCAAATGCCGTACATTTCCCGGTTGAAGATGAATGTCCACAAATGCCGGAATATGAAAACAGCACACATGAGTTTTACCGTGAAATAAATTTTTGCTTCCATGGCTACAGGGGTTTATTTATGGATTCCGTGTATAATTCAGACATCTCATCCTCATATTTCGTCAGATGCTCGTCAATGATTTTGCTTACATATCCTGACATGGATGTCTCCGGAGCGACAACAGCCAAGAACCGCTTGATGAAAGCATAACTGTCCCTGTTTATGTAAACCTGGATCCGATTACCTATAGGGTGATTTACCAGATATGTCATGCGATACGATGAATCTTCAATGATTTGAATTGAAGACGTGTTGATGGCATCCTTTAAGGTTGGTGTATAAGCGGTGTCTTCCCAAGTATCCGGTTCTACTTTGCCGGAAGTCTCAGGCGGAGGAACTTGAACGTTCTTTCCGGTACTTTTGCTCTTGCGCATTCTTTTGTGAATGAACGATCCGAAACTAAAAACTGTGTAAACGATGCAAGCAATGGCCGCAACGTGAAAGATAATCTGTGTCATGACTAAAATGGTTTTAATGGTTTGTAATATTCTTTGTTATACAATTCGTTGATTTCCTCCCAATGCTGCTGGATATGGTCAACGAGGATATTGCTTATATACCCCGATATGCTCATGTCCGGGGCAATAACCGGAAGGATGCGCTTGATGCATTCGGCCACCTCGCGGTTTATATAGACATGGGAACGGTTGGATGCCGGGATGTTTACCAGATACTTATCCCTATAGCTACCCGCTTCCTCTTTCTTTTTTCGAGGTTTTACAAGGGACGTTTTCTCCGGCTGTATTTCAATCGGTTCGGTAGCCGGAGCAGATTCCGGCTTTTTGACGGGTACGGACTCCGGTTCGGGTTGTTCCGTATTCCCGTTCACGGGCTTCTCCCTGCCGAAGACAGGAATATCCCCGACAATGATATTCTTGAGAATATCCTCATTCACTTCCACTTTTTTCTTTGTCATGCGTGTTCCAATTTAAGTTTGACAATAAGTTCCTCCGCCAGTTCCTTCAGACCGCTTCCTTCCAATAGCTTGGGAGGAGGAGGCAGCAGGGTGCAGCGGAAAAAATCACGTTTCGCATGGGTGATTTCTTTCTCGTAGCGGCATAAATCGGGAAGTTTGCTGTCAAGGACGGTCAGATGCAGTTCCCTCATAACCTCTGCATAAGATTTGTAAATTTCCACGTTGGTACGTTTTTTCAGCTTGTTCCAGAAAAAGAAGATATCCTTGAGCGGCACATCTTTCGTGTTCCTGATATAATCAAGCACCGTCGTGGAAAATGCGAGTGTGCTCTGCATGATGATAAGGTCGGGAGTGGTGGGAGTCAGGACATAATCCATATTGACGATGGTGCGGAACACCCCCGTGGACTCTACCGTTCCGGGCAAATCCACAAAAATCAGGTCGTACTCACCGTTTGCGGCAAGTTTGTCCGCCGCTTCCCTTGCCTTCTCGGAAGTAGCCCCGACAATAGGATAGGCCTTCTTCGGCACACGATTCCATTGCTGCTGTAGCAATTGCTGAAAATAGACACTGTTGGCAATGGCTTTTTTGTCCCGTTCCCTCATGCGCACAAGGCTGTGCTGGGGAGAATCACAATCAATGATTGCCACATTCAGGTTTTTCTCGAAATGGAGGTAGCTGGAAAGCACTACCGTCAAGGCCGATTTCCCGACCCCTCCCTTTTGGTTGCTGACTGCAACGAATAAAGGCTCTTTGCTCATAATCTTTTCTTTTAATGGGTTATTGAATATTTGTCTGTTTCATCCGTCAATCCGTGAACGCTTCCTCCCAACTGACCACGGAATGCTTCATCCGTTATTCCGACCGATAACTTATCCGTTATCGCATCCTTCCGTTAATGGCCGGTCTGTTGGTCATGATATTCCGATAACTGTCATATCCGACATTGCTTCCACTATCCGGACCAATAACGGAAGCATCAAACAATATGACCATTATACCATTATCGGAAGCGCGGTTTCATCCGTTTACACTGCAAATAAAAAAGGTATTTTTCCATACTTCAACCATGTTGCAAGGTAGGTGACGACCTGTGTCATCATTTGTCATCACGTTACATATAACCCGCTATTTTACAACAGGATAAACCGCCATAACTTTGCACCGACAACGGAACGGATACCGCTGCGGAGGTTTCCCGAAGCCGAAGAATGAGGCTAAAGGTCAAAACTTAATTTGACGAAGGAAAATTCATGTTCAAGCGAACATAGCAAGTTGTGTTTTGGGCAGCCCGAATGATTCGGGCATCCCAAAACAAACTTGCCACTCGCCTGAAGGCTCGGGAGGGATTTCCTCCAAAGTCGGAAATCCATGACGGAAGATCAGTAACAGAAAAACCCAATGCGTATGGAAGAAAACAGAAAAAGAAGAAAAACAGGAAGTACGGGCAGAAAGCCGAAAACTGACCCGGCAGTTTACCGTTACGGTATCAAACTGACCTCGGAAGAGAACGGAAATTTTGAGCTGCTGTTTGAAAAATCCGGAATGAAACAGCGGGCAAGATTCATCAAGCGATGATTTTCGGACGAGAAATGAAGGTCGTCAGAATCGACAAGGCTGCGGTGGATTACTACATCAGACTGACAAATTTCTATCACCAGTTCCAGCTATCGGTAACAACTACAACCAGACGGTAAAAGCTGTCAAGTCCAATTTCGGTGAAAAACGGACATTCGCCTTGCTCCGTAATCTGGAGAAGGCACCATCGATCTGGTGGTGCTGAGCAAAAGGATTATCATGCTTACCCGGGAGTTTGAGGAGGAATACCTGATAAAAAGGAATAAGGAGGAACAGCAGAATGGTGGCTAAAATCAACAGAGGTGTATCGCTTTACGGAGCGGTCATCTACAACCAGCGGAAAGTGGACGAGTCCACCGCCCGTATCATCACGGGCAACCGTATGATTACCAATATCACCGGAAATCCCCATAATGTCATGCAGCAGACACTATGGCTTTCGACAGCTACCTTGCCGCCAACAGGAACACGGAGAAGCCGGTACTGCATATCTCCCTGAACCCATCGGTGGACGACCGCCTCACGGACGGGCAGTTCGCGGAACTGGCACGCGAGTACATGCAGAAGATGGGGTACGGCGACCAGCCCTACATCGTCTATCTGCACGAGGACATCGACCGCAGGCATGTCCATATCGTCTCCACCTGTGTAAAGGAGAACGGCGAAAAAATCAGTGACGCATACGAATGGAACCGTTCGATGAAAGCCTGCCGGGAACTGGAAAGGAAGTTCGGACTGAAGCAGGTGGAGAACAAACGGAAGGAATTGCTTGAACCATACCTGAAAAAAGCGGACTACCAAAGCGGTGATGTAAAGAAGCAGGTGTCCAACATCGTAAAGAGCGTGTTCGGCTCTTACCGTTTCCAGTCTTTCGGGGAGTACAGCGCATTGCTCTCCTGCTTCAATATCGAAACGAAGCAAGTGAAAGGCGAATTTGATGGAGTGACTTATAATGGTATCGTCTATACCATGACGGATGACACAGGCAAACCGCTTTGCACACCCATCAAGTCTTCCCTTATCGGGAAACGCTACGGGTATGAGGGACTGGAAAAGCGTATCGGTTACAACATTCGTGAGTATAAGGCAAAAAAATGGCAGCCGAAGATTCGGAACGAAGTGGCACTTGCCATGCACGGTTGCGTGGCGACCGGGAGACATTTGTCCGTCTGCTTACTGGGAAAGGCATAGATACGGTATTCCGTGAGAACGATGAAGGACGCATCTACGGTGCGACCTTCATTGACCACATGAACCGGGAGGTCTATAACGGCTCCCGTCTCGGCAAGGAATTCTCGGCAAACGCCTTTGAGCGGCTCTTCAATAATCCGGACAGCATCCCGGATTTGGATGCGCACATGCCGGACACCGGTCTGCAAAGCGGATTCTCCTCCGATATGGAAAGTGCCATCGAACAGGCTTTCGGGATATTCAACCTGGAAGCGAACGGTCCCGATCCACAGGAAGAGGCTCTCGCCCGGAGGCTGCAACGTAAAAAGAAGAAGAAACGCCGCTCACGGGGAATATCCTAATTACCGAATTTACCAACATTAAAAATCAGTTTATCATGCAACAGGAAGATGATTTGAGAGGACTGGCCAAGGTCATGGAGTTCATGCGTGCCATATCCATTGTTTTTATTGTCATTCACGTCTATTGGTTCTGTTACCGATCATTTGTGGATATGGGTATCAATATAGGCGTGGTTGACAGGATACTGCTTAATTTCCAGCGGACGGCGGGGCTGTTCTGCAACCTGCTTGTAACGAAAGTGTTTGCCGTCATATTCCTTGCACTCTCGTGTCTGGGTACAAAAGGTGTGAAGAATGAAAAGATGACATGGAACAGGATATATGCCGCTTTCCTTTCGGGGATGGTGCTGTTTTCATGAACTGGTGGATGCTCGACCTGCCGTTCACCCCGACAGCCAATGCCGTCATATATACGGTAACGCTTACCGCAGGATATATCCTTCTCTTGATGTCGGGTATGTGGATAAGCCGTATGTTGAAGAATAATCTGATGGAGGACGTGTTCAATACCGCCAATGAGAGCTTCATGCAGGAAACAAGGCTCATGGAGAACGAGTATTCCGTCAACCTGCCCACGAAATTTGTCTATCAGGGCAAGGAATGGGACGGATGGATAAACATCGTCAACCCGTTCCGTGCTTCCATCGTGCTTGGAACGCCGGTTCGGGTAAGAGTTACGCAGTGGTGAATAATTTTATCAAACAGCAGATTTCCAAAGGTTTCGCTTTGTATCTGTATGATTACAAATTTGACGACCTTTCCGTAATAGCCTATAACGAACTGCTGAAGAACCTGGATAAATACAAGGTCAGACCGGAATTCTATGTGATAAACTTTGACGATCCGAGACGCAGCCACCGATGCAATCCCATAAACCCGAAATTCATGGCCGATATCAGTGATGCCTACGAATCAGCCTATACCATTCTCCTGAATTTGAACAAGACATGGATACAGAAACAAGGTGACTTCTTCGTGGAATCTCCGATTATTTTGCTTGCGGCGATTATCTGGTACTTGCGGATTTACAAGGACGGCAAGTATTGTACCTTTCCCCATGCGATAGAATTCTTAAACAAACCGTATGCTGATATTTTCACGATTTTGACCTCGTATCCCTCACTGGAAAACTACCTTTCCCCCTTTATGGATGCCTGGCAAGGAGGAGCTCAAGATCAGCTCCAGGTGCGCCCATAAGGTCATATAATAAATATAGCTTTGGCAAGCTATTAGGTTCGTGTTCTTTGAAATAATAACCTATCACCAGCCGACTTATCCATTCAACGAAAGACGATGGGGAGTGTAGCATGTCGCAAAGCCACGAGTGGACTAACTGTCAAGTCTTGACCGAGTGGCGAGGTGAAACGATAGATATGAGGATAAAGCCTATACTGGTTGAACGATAGTCCGAGCGGCTCGATGATTAAGCCTTAACGGAAGACAGTTACAGACGTTATGCTGTGGCACCCAACTTCTCCTTGCAGGTCGATTGGGCAAAAGAACTTGTCACAGAGCAACTACATAAATAGTAAAGGACGAAAGTCGTATCCGACAATCTATCAAGCCAAATAGTTATTATATGTCTAAATGGGGATTGCCTAAGTGGGGCAACCCATATGGCAACAGAGCTTCCGTAGTAGTCCGAGCAAGGGAAAGCCTTGTACATGGCGAAGGGAAGCAGCCATTATCGTTTAATGTTAATTTTGGAAAATGTGAGAGACATGAAAAGAAATCCAGAAAAGATATTAAACAGTCTAACACAACATAGTTCCGACTTGGAATACAAGTTCGAACGTTTGTATCGGATACTGTTTAATGAAGAGATGTACTACATAGCCTACCAACGCATATATGCCAAACAAGGCAATATGACAAAGGGAGTTGACGGAAAAACCGTTGACGGCTTCAGTATATCCCATATTGAGCAGTTGATTGATACGCTCAAAAACGAGACGTATCAGCCTAAACCCTCACAGCGAGTTTACATTCCGAAGAAAAACGGAAAGATGAGACCGCTGGGTATTCCGTCATTTATGGATAAACTTCTGCAAGAGGTTATCAGAATGATTTTGGAAGCTGTCTATGAGGGCAGTTTTGAAAACACTTCACATGGTTTCAGACCGCAACGAAGTCCTCAAACTGCACTTTCAAGCATTCAAAAGTCGTTCAATGGCACAAAGTGGTTTATCGTAGGGAGACATTAAAGGATTTTTCGATAACATAGACCATGAAGTATTGATTGCCATTCTTTCAGAAGGATTTCCGATAACAGGTTTATCAGACTTATCAGAAAATTCCTGAATGCGGGATATGTTGAAGATTGGGTATTCCACAAATCATACAGTGGTACTCCGCAAGGTGGTATTATAAGCCCTATATTGGCGAACATATACCTTGACAAATTCGATAAGTATATCAAGGAGTACATCACAAAATTCAACAAGGGGAAAAGACGCAAAGATAATCCGATTGCAAAACAACTCGGACATCGTAAAGCCAAGTTAGTTGAAAAACTACGAAACACTATTGATGAAACGAAACGTAAACAATTGTTTGCAAGAATTAGAGAAACAGTCAAAGAACGACTGAAATATCCTGCCGGTGATGAAATGGATGACAGTATCAAACGACTGAAATACATAAGATATGCAGATGATTTTCTAATTGGAGTAATCGGTAGCAAGCAAGATTGTATCCAAATCAAAGAGGACATAAAGCAATTTATGGCTGATAAATTGAAACTGGAACTATCTGACGAGAAAACTCTGATTACCAATGCAAGAAAACACGCTAAATTTCTTGGTTATGATGTCTTTGTACGAAAATCCAATGATACACGCAGAGATAAGAACGGTCATTTGACAAGGTCGTTAGACCACAAGATAGTACTATATGTGACTACCGAAATAATGCGAAAGAAACTTCTTGAATATGATGCTGTTAAAATTACCGAGCAGAACGGGAAAGAAGTTTGGAAACCAAAAGGTCGTTCATATATGAGATGTCTTGATGATTTGGAGATTATAAGTCAATATAACTCTGAAATCATGGGGTTCTACAACTATTACTCGATAGCAAACAACAGCCCCGTTATTGACTCTTTCTACAACATTATGGAGTATAGTATGTACAAGACATACGCCGCAAAATACACAACTTCCAAAAAGAAGATTATTGCGAAGTACAAGAAAAACGGTGTATTCTCCATACCATACACAAACAAGAAAGGGTATGAGGTCAGACGTGAGTTTTATGACAAAGGTTTCAAACGCAAGGAACTACCGAACCGTACTTTGGATGACAGATTACCTAACACAGTCGCTATAACGGGTGGCAGAAATGGATTAATTACAAGACTAAATGCACGTGTATGTGAAAACTGCGGTGCAACCGATAATCTTGAAATGCACCATGTTCGCAAACTCAAAAACTTGAAAGGTAAAAGTGATTGGGAAATAAAAATGATTTCTCGTAACCGTAAAACATTAGCAGTATGTTCAATATGTCATCACAAAATACATTCGGGAAAGTTAAACTGAATGATAAGGTGGAGAGCCGTGTACGGGGAGACCTGTATGCACGGTTCGGAGGCGAGTGCTTGGAAACCTACCATTGTAACAAATGGCAAGGCGCTGGGTGCTTAGCCTATGGCCAGATAGCGAGTGCAAAAATCCCGCTATCGAGATGATTTCGCCACAGCTTTACTGGGTCATGACAGGCGATGACTTCACGTTGGATTTGAATAATCCTGAACATCCTAAAATCCTATGCGTGGGAAATAATCCGGACAGACAAAATATCTATTCGGCCGCATTGGGGCTATACAACTCCCGTATCGTGAAACTGGTAAACAAGAAAGGACAGCTCAAGAGTTCCATTATCATTGACGAGCTACCGACCATCTATTTCCGTGGTATCGACAACCTGATAGCCACAGCACGAAGCAACAAAGTGGCGGTGTGTCTCGGCTTTCAGGATTTCTCACAGCTTACCCGTGACTACGGTGAAAAAGAGGCGAAGGTAATCCAAAATACGGTCGGAAATATATTCTCAGGACAGGTGGTCGGGGAAACGGCAAAAAGCCTGTCGGAACGTTTTGGCAAAATACTCCAGCAACGACAATCCATCTCTATTAACCGGCAGGACACATCCACTTCCATTAACACGCAGTTGGATTCGCTGATACCTGCATCCAAGATTGCCAACCTCTCGCAGCACATTCGTGGGCAGTGTGGCGGACAACTTCGGGGAAGAAATTGACCAGAAGATTTTCCACGCACGGATTATTGTCGATAGCGAAAAGGTAGCGGCGGAAACAAAGGCTTACAAGAAGATACCTGTCATCAACGAGTTCAAGGACGAGAATGGCAACGATATCATGCAGCAACAGATAGACCGGAACTATTCCCAAATCAAGGCGGATGTGGTGCAGATAATCGAGGATGAGATGGAACGAATCGCAAACGACGAGAACCTGAAACATTTGTTACAGGAGAAATAACCGGTGGGCGACAAAAATACGGGCGGGGCAAATCCGATACATTGTCCCGCCCGTCATTCTTTTAATCTTGATTTTCAGAAATTTCTTCTTTAAGTAATTTGTTTATGGTCGTTATCGTGTGGGTCTGAAAGTAATTTTTTAGTTCGGCATCATCTTTCAGCAGTATGCCACATTCTTCATCAAAAGTTCCGATGATATATTTTTTTAATTCGGAGAAACTCTCTGCAAACGGTATCTGTCTGTTTTCCTGCCAGAATCCGGTCGTGACTTCGGAGACAAACGCTTTCAATACGGCTTTTTCCTCCTTGTCCAATTTCTTGAAAGGCATTGTTTCCCGGCTCACGTGCAATGGCTCCCGTAAAATATCCTCCGGATTTTTACCGTTACGTATAGCGGACATACAACTTTTACAGATATGTTGTGCGTGTCCTTTGCCTGAGAACTTCTCGTTCGCCTTATAGCTGCCACAGATACGGCAATAGTGCCCCTGTTGTTTCTTCTTCTTTTTCGCCATGCCTATTGTTGTTTTAATAATTCCAGACCTTTTTCCGTCAGACGGTATTTCTGCTTCGGGTGACTCGGCTGTTCCGGGTACAATGGAACGATATATCCTTCATTCAATGCGGGATGCAAGTAGTTCATCCTGAATGTGGAACGGTGGTTCAGTTCCAATGCTTCCATTATTTCTTTTACGGACAATTCTCCTTCATCCAGTATTTTACCAAAGCAAGAACCTGATCGGTACTTGGTCGGTACTTGGTCGGTGCTTGGTCGGTACTTGGTCGGTTTGTCACATCGCATCTGAATATCAGTGTTACACTGTCTGCCCATATCTTATATTCCGGTTCGGGCAATCCTGCTTTGCGGCATTCAGACATCATCAGTCCTATACCGCGTCCCCAGCTTTCCAAAACCTTCCGTTTATACAGAACATTGGCCAATAAAGGATTTTGTGGTTTTGATTCATGCTCTGACTTCATTTTTTCTGCATCCCATTCGGGCGGGAAAGTACCGGGGTTTTCTATTTCCACACGATCATCATAAATGGCTATGCCCACCGAACCGCTGGCTTCTTTGTACGATCTGTGGGTCAGCGAGTTCAATACTCCTTCTCTTATAGCCTTGTAGGGAATGGTCAGATGTTCCTCACGTTCCAATGTATCGGTTGTGCCGGATAAGGAAAGGTGCTTGAAAATAAATGCCATTGCCGCATTGAGCAGTTGAAAAAAGTTGCCTTGAATGCGTTGGCTGTCCATGAATACGGTTTTGTCCGTTCCTTTGAAACGGGCTAAGCGGAGCAGGCATTGGGGATATTCCATATCCTCATGTTTTCCAAACAGCACGGCTGCCGCATTGTTCAACACCCCATCTTTCAGTAAACCGAACTTTCCTAATATGGCAGGAATGTCAGTACCGGTATCTTCCGGCAGGCGACCGCATTCTATACCTAATCTGACTGTCTTCAATACCTCGTTGGTATCCAAGTGCTGTAAGGTCAGGTTGCTGTTTGCTAAAAGTTCCCAGCGGTATCTGTTTCCGTCACGCTGCAACAGTAGCTCATTGTATGCCGGCTGCGGCATCGTGGTGGTCGCACTTTCCACACGCATATAGGGTCGTCCTTTATAGCAGAACGGACGGCTGGGTTTGGAATCTTCAACACGGAAAACAATTACTTTTTTCTCATTATCCGACAGCGGTACATAGGAAATCTGTACCATTGCCACAGGTTCCAGCCGATTGATTGCTTCCGCTATATCCCGTTTGGTCTTGTCGCTTACTTCCTGCCCGATGATTTTTCCCTTGTCGCTCACACCGAACAGCACCGTACCACCGTTACCGTTGAGAAAGGCGCAAAGGATTTCCATACCGCGTTCCAACTGACCGGTGGTTTCCTTGAACTCCACCAGCCCGCCTTCTTTTTCAGCTATCAACCGTTTTATTATATCGAGGTCTTCTATAATCATATATAATTCTGTAACGTAAGTACAAAGGTAGCGGTTTCCGCTGACATTCGAGCAAAAGAATCGAATACTATCTGTCGGAAAAGACAAACTATCCTATAAAAATGCAAGAATGGCATCCTGCCACCATCTGCTTCGGCTTTGGTACAAGATAGCTTCTTATGCGCTCTTGATTTACGGCTCCTGATGCCCAAAGAAGACAGTAACAAGGAGGATAAGACATCCGCTTTTTATTTCAGCCTGCAAAGGTAGCCCCGTGCCTATCTGGATTGAGCAAGGCCGGGCTTACGGGTTTCCGCAAAAATCTTCCGCGCTGCGCTTGCGGTATTTTTCCGGAAAGCCTTGCACAATCCGGCACGGGACTGTTTGGCAGGCAAGAAATAAAAAATCGGCTCACGAACCGGTAAGTGTTTAACTGAAAAAATATGGCTATGAGCAAAACAAGAGCAAACAATGGCATGAAAGAGAATTTGAGTCCAACCACCGAAAGCAAGGATAATCTGCTCATTGGACAGATTTATTGGAAAGGGTGTGCTTACCCTGTAAGAGAAATAGATACCGGAAAACATTTGTTCAAGGTGTCTGTGGAAAGCCTGCTGGATGAACTGATAAACGATATGCGCAACGGAATATATGAGGCAATGGAAGCGTGCGAAGAGATAGACGCTTACTGCACCGATGAAGAACTGCGTACTTTGTCCGATTCTGAATTATATAACTGTATTGTTAAACCAACTGATTGAAAAAATATGAAAAAGAGAAGCAACTTCACACCGATGGAAAGATTTCATGAGATTCTTGTCGGTCATAGTTTGAATGCAATGAATGTGGGAATCAACCATATTCGTGTTTTCCTTGAGGGCAAAAAACTGTTTGATTACTATCCGTTAAGGATGAAACTGTTTGACTACCATAACTGGCACCAGTTGACTTATCCTTCTTTTGGAAACGACGACACGAAATGGGAAAACGAACTTGATGATATTATCCGGTGCCTGATGATAAACCCCCAATAAAAGTTATGCTTATAAACAAAAACAGTAAAACGCTCATTTGGGATAACATTCCCGAATGGGCGATTTATTCATTGGAGTATGGCATTGAAGAGGATTTGTTTCTTACCGATGAAGACAAAAAATTGATAATCAAATTTATCGGTGAAAATTTTCCAAACGGATATACCATGTCAGTGGATTGGGAATCATATAAGGAGTTCGACCGTTTTCCTGCATTCGGGAAACCGTGCAAGACTTATACGGTCAGGTTCTGTAACCTATAAATTAGAAAAATATGAGAAAGATAACATTGAGCGAATACAATGCCATTCCGGAAAACTATCGTGGGATTTGGACTATCGAACGTTGGGATTTGCCTGATTGGGCAGAAATACGCAAAAGACATATCGGCAAACGTACCATGATGGTTTATGATAAAGGTACATGCCTGCTGGTAGAGGGAATCGGCTTTGAAATCGTGGATGATTCCGGCTGGAAAAGCCGGAATGAATCAGAAAAGACATAGATATGCTTTACCAAGAGTTCTGTAACATGCGTAAATGCGAACCGCATTATGCAGATTGCATCATACGTTGGCAGGACACTCTGGATACATTGGAAACAAGAATTGCATTGTCCATGGATTCCGATACGGAATGGGATGAAGAAATCTTCTATTATTGCAACAGCCGGAACGAATTGAAATCACTCACAGAAAAAGGTTGCTCAGATTTTGTCATTGCTGATTGCTTCGGCTTCGGAATGTATGAAAAGCCGATGCAGGAAATCTGAACATATTGAAAAAAGTAATGAAATACCAATAAAACAAGAAAATCTCAGCCATAATGACCGAGATTTCTTTTCTTCCTTTTTATAGTGCAGATGCGACGACTAAGCTCGCACGGGCACTTTTAGTATTGCAAAGGTAAGGATTCTTTTTTATTCAACCAAATAATATGAATTCAACTTTCTATTTTGGAAACCTGCGCTATAACTTTTTGGGCTTCGGGAGTCTGAATGGAACTGACAAGATTTTGAATATCATTCTCCAAATCCTTTTTCCGCGATTGTGAGATACACCCCAGCATATACCTAACAACATCTATGCCACCTTTAATATTGTGTCTGCATTCGGCAGAAATGTCAGCAGGCAGACGTTTGATTCCTTTAGGAAAGTCCATACGGTAAATACAACCTCCGTGTGCACATTTGTTACGAAGTACACGTATAGTTTCCATATAGTTATAAAAAACACCTCTTGAACAGCCATAGGCATTAGCGACCAGATCTTTCGCTTCCGCTTCTTTCAGCGAATCATATAATGTTATGATATTGCCTATTGTCATAAACTCGATGGTTTCCATGCAGGAGCATATATCCCCGGATGGTTGGCATGATGACGTTGGATAATGGGGTTTTTACGCATAACCGCATATACCTGTTCTTCAAAATCGTTAACGAATTTAGAGGTTACATACTTACGATTGACAAACCAGCAAGGGTCATCAATGTATTTCAGCGATATGTTGTAGATGAGTTTTGTACGGATATTGACCTCAATACGGTCAAGAGCATTGAGCAACAATCTCCTGAGTCTGGTATCAAACTCATAAAGGTCATAGACACTTTTTAAATGTAGTACCCGGTTTTAACTGATGGTCACGATGTTCCAGACATGGGAACTTTATTTCGTATGGAAAAGAATAGAATCCAAGTCGGTAATAACCCACATCAAGGAGAATCTCTTTCGCTTTCTCCTCATCATCAAATGTCATTCCATTTGATTTCAGTCTGGCTATTTGTTGGTCTATCGTATATGCTTTTTTCATTGAATTCATTGAATATTTATTTTAAATGCGAATTTACTCAATTTTCTTAAAACATATATCCAATGTGCTGATTGATTTATAGAAAGATAAATCGTGCCAAGTATTATTCCATATTCCTCCATAAATTCCATCATATTCCGCTTCACTTGGCAAGTCCCTTCGAGAAGATAACTCGGAGATGATACCTTCCACGTTCAAGCCTCCGGTTTTCGGGACACAAAATTCCCTTTGGTAATTTTCCGCCCGAAAAAACGCTCCGGTATTGCCGTCCGAGTTGAGGGAACGGTACCGGACTAAGCAAGCGAAGACCTACGACGCATAGATACAGGTCAAAATAAAAAAGAATCCGACGGGAGAACCATGCTCCCGTA
>ENA-OQAA01000970-OQAA01000970.1-human-gut-metagenome-genome-assembly--contig:-NODE-970-length-16776-cov-1.716259_pt1 | contig 16776 bp, 23 predicted proteins | sample MGYA00242489_ERZ504515 | MGnify/ENA primary metagenome ERZ504515 (study PRJEB26092, sample SAMD00036237) | human gut metagenome | host: Homo sapiens | study: EMG produced TPA metagenomics assembly of...
AAACCGTTATTGGATATATAAAAGATGAACGACTTCATGGCAAAAAGTCGTATTTTTCATGTTTTATACTAAAGCAAAATATTTTTAGGAGGTCGTTTTAGACATGGCAAAATGGGTTTATATGTTCACAGAAGGTGACGCAACCATGAGAAACACTCTTGGCGGTAAAGGTGCTAACCTTGCAGAGATGACAAAGTTAGGTCTTCCAGTGCCACAGGGATTTACAATCACAACAGATGCTTGTACACAATATTATGAAGATGGAAGAAAAATTAACGATGAGATCATGGAACAGATCATGGACGCAATTGTTAAAATGGAAGAAGTTACTGGAAAGAAATTCGGTGACAAAGAAAATCCACTTCTTGTATCTGTTCGTTCTGGAGCAAGAGCTTCTATGCCAGGTATGATGGATACAATCTTAAACCTCGGATTAAACGAAGAAGTTGTCAAAGTATTAGCTGAAAAATCAGGAAATCCACGTTGGGCATGGGATTGCTACAGAAGATTTATCCAGATGTACTCTGACGTAGTTATGGAAGTCGGTAAAAAATATTTTGAAGAACTGATCGACGAGATGAAAGCTGAAAAAGGTGTAACTCAGGACGTTGACCTCACAGCAGAAGATTTACAGAAACTTGCTGAACAGTTCAAAGCTGAATATAAAGAAAAGATTGGGGAAGAATTCCCTACAGATCCAAAAGAACAGTTAATGGGTGCTGTAAAAGCTGTATTCCGTTCTTGGGATAACCCACGTGCTAACGTTTACCGTCGTGACAACGATATCCCATATTCTTGGGGAACAGCTGTAAACGTACAGATGATGCATTCGGTAACATGGGAGAGACATCTGGTACAGGTGTTGCATTTACTCGTGACCCAGCAACAGGAGAGAAACACTTAATGGGTGAGTTCTTAATGAACGCTCAGGGTGAAGACGTTGTTGCAGGTGTTCGTACACCACAGAAGATTGACCAGTTAAAAGAAGTTATGCCGGAAGTTTACGAACAGTTCGTAGGAATCTGCAAGACTTTGGAAGATCACTACAGAGATATGCAGGATATGGAATTCACAATCGAAGATAAGAAACTCTACATGTTACAGACACGTAACGGTAAGAGAACAGCTCAGGCTGCTTTAAAGATCGCTTGTGATTTAGTAGACGAAGGAATGATCACAGAAGAGAAAGCTGTTGCAATGATCGATCCTCGTAACTTAGATACATTACTTCACCCACAGTTTGATGCTGCAGAATTAAAGAAAGCTGTACCAGTTGGAAAAGCTTTAGGAGCATCTCCAGGAGCTGCTTGCGGTAAGATCGTATTCACAGCTGACGATGCAAAAGAATGGGCTGCAAGAGGAGAAAAAGTTGTTCTTGTTCGTCTTGAAACATCTCCAGAAGATATCGAAGGTATGAAAGCTGCTCAGGGTATCTTGACAGTACGTGGTGGTATGACATCTCACGCTGCCGTTGTAGCACGTGGTATGGTACATGCTGTGTATCTGGTTGCGGTGACATCACAATGGACGAAGCTAACAAGAATTCAAATTAGCTGGAAAAGAATACCATGAAGGAGATTTCATTTCTCTTGACGGATCTACAGGTAATATTTACGACGGAGTAATCCCAACAGTAGATGCTACAATCGCTGGAGAATTCGGAAGAATTATGGGATGGGCTGACAAATACAGAACATTAAAAGTTAGAACAAATGCAGATACTCCTGCAGATGCAAGAAAAGCTCGTGAGCTTGGTGCAGAAGGTATCGGTCTTTGCCGTACAGAGCACATGTTCTTCGAAGGAAACAGAATCGATGCATTCCGTGAAATGATCTGTTCTGAGACATTAGAAGAAAGAGAAGCTGCTCTTGAGAAGATCCTTCCGGAACAGCAGGGAGACTTCGAAGCTTTATATGAAGCATTAGAAGGTAATCCGGTAACAATCCGTTTCTTAGATCCACCGTTACACGAATTCGTTCCTACAACAGAGGAAGATATTAAGAAACTTGCTGATACTCAGGGAAAAACAGTTGAACAGATCAAAGCAATCATTGATTCTTTACATGAATTCAACCAATGATGGGACATCGTGGATGCCGTCTTGCAGTTACTTATCCAGAAATCGCAAGAATGCAGACAAGAGCTGTGATCCGTGCAGCAATCAATGTACAGAAAGCACATGCTGACTGGGATGTTTGCCCAGAGATCATGATTCCGTTAATCGGAGATATCAAAGAATTAAAATATGTGAAGAAAGTTGTTGTAGAGACAGCAGATGCTGAGATCGAAGCTGCTGGTGTTGAATTAAAATACCATGTAGGTACAATGATTGAGATTCCAAGAGCTGCTCTTACAGCTGATGAGATTGCAAAAGAAGCTGATTTCTTCTGCTTCGGTACAAACGACTTAACACAGATGACATTCGGATTCTCTCGTGATGATGCTGGTAAATTCTTAGAAGGATACTACGATGCAAAAATCTTCGAGAACGATCCATTTGCAAAATTAGACCAGATCGGTGTAGGTAAATTAATGGAGACAGCTGTGAAATTAGGAAGACCGGCAAATCCAGATTTACATGTAGGTATTTGTGGAGAGCACGGTGGAGATCCAAGTTCCGTAGAATTCTGCCATAAGATTGGATTAGACTATGTATCTTGCTCACCATTCCGTGTGCCGATCGCAAGATTAGCTGCTGCACAGGCTGCAATCAATAACAAGTAATACACCGTTATAGAATAGGTGTGGAAACTTAATTAGTTTCAATAACAGAACCCCTTACGCAATGAAAGCGTAAGGGGTTTTTATTTGTGGATTCGTTATAGGTTTCAAGGATATAGTCAATTCCAAATTCCCATATCCTCTAATAGATCCAGTGTAATCTGTGATGCAGTGCTTCCGGAGGCCTGCTGTTCTGCCTGAATATTTGTGGCAAAAAAATATGTATTTTGTGAGTTTTCGATATATCCGATGAACCAACCATTTACATTTTGCCCATTGACATTACCGGTTCCTGTTTTTCCATAAAGTGTGTTTTGGCCGTGTGTAATCAGGCAGATGGAATCTTTTACGGCAGCAATATGTTCCGGATTAAAAGCAAAGGTATTTTGATAGAAATCTGTCAGCAGGCTGACTTGTTCGAAGGCAGAAATTTTTAAGGAAGACTCCATCCAGTAAGAATCAGATTGATCGATCGATTCGTTCCCATAATGAATCTGCTGTAGGTAAGAACGGATTTTGCCATGGCCCAGTTTTTTGTCGATTGTCTGGAAATACCAGTTGACCGAAGCAGACATTGCAGAGTCCAAGGTATGGTTTTTATTCCAGGCATCAAACGGATAATGATTGTGATCCCATGGGATCATGGAATCTTTTGGAGTAATGATTTTTTCTTCCAATCCGAACAGAGCACTATAGAGTTTGTAAGTAGAATCCGGGGAAATTCTTTTGTATTGCCTGTTCGGGATGATAAATTTGGTAATGATCCTTTTGCAAATCATATAAGATAAAAGTACCTTCATAATCTCTGAAATAAGAAGAAAGATCAATAGTAGAAACAATGCTGTCCGAGGTATCTGGCGGAAGGAAGTTTCCTTTGCGGCCTGCATAGACAACACAGGGACATACTGATCAACAGTAGAGAAATCACCAGAACCAGGACGTAGCCTTTCGCCTTTTTCCATGGTGTGGGAGCTTGATAGGAGGCGATATTAAGGATTCTCCGCTTCATTTGCAGCATCGATCCGCCAAGTCCGACAGAGAAGGAAAAGGGAGTGTGAGAAAGTGTCTCAGCAAAATTAATTAAAGCGGCACCATACTCCTGACAGGAAGTTTCGCCTAAGGTTTCCAAAACAGAAGTATCACAGGCGATTCACGGTCGATGCGTATTTCATGAAGGACATACCAGACAGCCGGATTGAACCAGTAGAGTGCACAGAAAATATTTAGAAAAAGATTCAACAGGCCATCTTTTTGGCGATAGTGCTGCAATTCGTGTAGGAGAATGTAGCGGAGGGCACTGTGGGGATAACCGGAAATCAGACGAAGTGGAAGGTAAATGCGAGGTTGAAAGATTCCGGTAATCGCAGGTGATGGAAGAAAGGCAGTGGTATAGACGGGGATGTTCCGCGTAATACCAAGCTCTTTCAGGCAGCTTATATACAAAGAAGAAATTTCAGCATTTTCCAGAGGAAGTGCTGTACTGCTTAAGTGATATAGCTGCCGGACAGAACGGATGAAAAAATGAACATGATCCCAATCCCTGTGCACCATAGCAAAAAAAGAATCTGTCCTGCAATGGAAGGAACCTGCCTGCTTATAGATATTGTAAAATCATTCATCCATTCAGAAGTGTTTGAAAATGTGGAAGAAAGAGGGCTGTCTGTGAGAGGGTGATGGGCAAATCCTTCTGGGAGGAAAATGTACTGAAAAATGAAGAAATTTGTGCGGGCAGAGAAAAAGAGCATACCGGGACAAAAGGAACAAGCAGGAAAAAGAAGAGAAGGAACCAAAGATGGTACTGCATTTGACTGGAGAGTGTCCTGCGAAATATCCATTTGTAGAATGCAAGTATCCCGATGAAAATTCCAAGAAACAAGTTTGACAGAAGAAAACGAATCATAAAATCAGCCATGTTACTGTCCTCCTTTGCCGTTGGAAAGAATAGAACGAAGAGTAGCGATTTCACTGTCTGATAATCGGTCATTTTCAATGTAGGAAGACAGCATAGCGGTGATATCACCATTATAATAGCGATTCAAAAAAGAAGAACATTTCCTGACAAATGTATTCATTTTCCTTTACCAGTGGTGAGTAGACAAAAATACGTCCGTGCTTTTCGTAGGAAAGAGCTCCCTTTGTAGTAAGGCGCTTAATCAGGGTTTGGATTGTTTTGGGGCTCCAGGAAGTAGTACGTGTGAGTTTTTCAGTAATCTCATTTTGTATTGATCGGTGCGTTATTTCCATATCGATTTCATAACTTCATTATTCAGGCTTCTGAATTTGTGGTCAATTTTTCATAGTAATCCTCCAAATCTTACATATGTAATAAAGATAGTATAAAGGAGGGAAAAGAAAAAGTCAAATGGCAGGTGACAGATAGAAGTGGCAGGATACGTATATGAAATAAAGATAAGAAGATATGCAAAAAGTCTGAAAAATTAAGACAAAAGTCGATACTTTTGTAAAAACGTCGAAATAACATTGAATTTAGAGTGAAAAAAGAAGAAAAAATATACAAAATAAATAAAAATAAAATGTATAGAATAAAAAAATAGACAAAATACACAACAAATGTTATATTGACAGTATCAGAAAAACCGGAATAAAGGAGGAAGTGGATATGAAGAGAAAGCAATTAGCAGCATTGGGACTGGCAATTGTTATGGCAGTGGGGACTGTTGGTACATCGGGCATCACTGTTATGGCTGCAGAGGCACAGACAGCAGGCACGGAAGCGGAAAAAGAAAGTCAGAATGCTGAAGCTGAGTCTCAGACACAGGAGGAGCTCTCTGCACCACAGCAAGAAGAACAACAAACACAGCAGCCGGTGGTCGGAGAAGAGCAAGATCAGCAACCGGTAACGGGAGAAGAACTTCAGACACAACAGCCGGAGAAGGAAGAACAACAAGAGGTACAGCAGCCAGAGACTGAAAGTGGTCAGGAAGCACAGCAGCCGGGGCTCGAACAGAATAAAGAAGAAAAAGAGAGCATGACGGAAGCTGAATTTATTGCAATGGTGCAGGCAGAAGTGGATGGACTTTTGGCAGATGCAGATGAGGTTATTTTTGGACCTTTGATGTATACGGAACAGTCATGGAAGGTATATGAAGCTGCGAAAGCGGACATGCTGGCACTTCGCGCAGATCCTATGAAATATTATGATCCAGATGGAGCACAGATTTATGGAATTTTTGAACGTTTTGTCAATGCTGTAAATGGTCTTGAACTCATTCCAGAGGTGGTAGACAAATCAGAACTTTATGAATTGATTGCGTTGGCAGATCAGGTTGTATCACAGACAGAAGTATATGCTCCAGATTATATTCAAGCTTTGAAGAATGTACTTGCAACGATTGACAGAAATAAGATCGAAGCGATGACGCAAGCAGAGACGGCTCAGGCAGTGGCAATGTTGAAGCAGTTGTTACAGACGCCGGTCGTTTCAGAAAGTGGGGTGATGAAGCTGATAGAGGAATCTCGTCAGATGCTGGAACAGTTAAAAGTTTCCGGCCTGTATGCAGATCAGGATCTGGCTACAATTCAAACATTGCTTGATGAAGCACAAAAGGCTGTCGATAGTGCGAACTGGAATGAAGCAATAGAAAAGCTGAATATGGCAAATCAGAAAATGTCAGAGATCTCAATGTCTGCTGAGAAAATAAAAGAGGCATTGGCAGGTAAAGTTGCAGATAAAGAATACAAAGATTTGTATGAAGATATTAAAGCACACCCAGAAAATTATGATAAGAATACAACAGGATTTTATGTCGAGTCCTATGATCAGCAAAAGCTCTTTCTGTATCCAATGAGACAGACGTGGAGAAACTGTATGAGCATTACAGCAGATAGAGTTTGCGAAGAGTACTGTTATGAAATTGGAAGATTCTATGGAGAATTCATGGAAGATATGGAAAAGATTCTTGAATCTGAGAGAAAAAATGTCGGCAAAGCCGGAGGATTTACAAAAGAGGACTTTGACAAGATGGAGGCGCTTTACAATGAGTTGAAGGAACTTCTTACAAATCCGGATACAGAGAAGGCTGTGCTCCAGGAGAGAGTGGAAGCACTGAATAATCTTCTTGTAACGGCGGAGAGGATTGAGAAAGAGGAAACAGTAGATCCGGAACAGAAACCAGAGCAGAAGCCGGAACAGAAGCCAGAGCAGAAACCGAATAAAGAAGAGGAAAAGAACGAGGACAAAAAGAAGAAATCTGAGGCTCCAAAAACAGGAGATCCGGCTTCGATTTTTGGATTAGGAGTAATGTTAATCGGAAGTGGAATTGCAGGAGCAGTAGGACTTAGAAAAAAATCGGAAGATTCTGAAGAATAGCGGAACGGATTTCAAGCAGGATAAAATGAATTATTAAAAGAAGAGCATGTCTGTGAGTATTTGCAGACATGTTCTTTTTTCGTTATAAGAAGTTTTAGGAAACTTCAAATAAAAAACAGAAAAAATTATAAAAAACATCGTTATTAACAGAAAAATGTGTTATAATTTGTATAAAATATCCATATGAAAATAGATGAAATAGCTTTGTTTGTGTTTTGGAATCATATTTTCGGAGCGCAGGGAATCGTTTTTTAAATGGACTAAAGAAGGTGAAAATATGGGAAAGAAACAACCGTTGTATCAAAGTTTTAGGTATGCGTTTGAAGGCATTTTTACCGGGATCAGGAAGGAGCGGAATATGAAGATCCATTGTCTAGGAGTTATCTGTGTGACTGCGGCAGGATTTTTCTTTGATATTTCTGCAACAGAGTGGTGTATCTGTCTGATTTTGTTTGGTCTGATTCTTGGTTTGGAACTTGTAAATACTGCGGTTGGAGGCAGTAGTTGATCTTGTGACCGAAGAGAAAAAGCCGCTTGCAAAGCTGGCGAAAGATACTGCGGCAGGTGCAGTTCTGATTGCAGCTATCATGGCAGCGTTTGTAGGAGTGATTATTTTTTTGCCGAAGGCGGCACAACTTTTTGTAGGATAAGACAGGATATCTGGAAAAGATAGTCATAGGGAGGAAATTTTTTATGGAGAAACTTGGAGAAAATGTAAAGAAATTATTGTTGGCAGGAATCGGAGCAGCAGCGGTGACAGCAGAGAAATCAAAGGAACTTCTGGATGAGATGGTAAAAAAAGGGGAGCTGACTGTGGAGCAGGGAAAGGTGTTAAATGAAGAGTTAAAACATAATCTCAAAAAGACGGTACAGGAGAATGTCCATAAAGCAGAAAAGCAGACTTCCACAGAAGAAGTGGATGATCTGCTGGAAAAATTATCACCGGAACAGCTGGAAGAATTGAAAAAGAAACTATATGTTACAGAAGGTGACGGTGAGAAAGACGACTGTGATGACAGAGCAGAATGAGGTTGTAGATGAGCAAAGAAGAATCCAGAGAATACAGGACAAGATTAAAAGAAATGACTGCAATTTTGCATCGCCATGAGATTTCCAAAGGAATTTCACCGGAGAAACTTCGCTTGATTTTGGAGGATCTTGGTCCTACTTTTATTAAAATAGGACAAATTATGTCCATGCATTCAGATATTTTACCAAAAAGATACTGTGATGAGCTGATGAGGCTTCGCTCAGAAGTAGCTCCGATGAACTTTGCAGAGGTGGAGGAAGTACTAAAGTCTGCCTATGGATGTCCGTGGGAAGAGATTTTTGCATCCATAGAGGAGAAACCGCTTGGTTCAGCATCCATCGCTCAGGTGCACCGTGCTGTTTTAAAAGACGGTAAGCAAGTTGTGATCAAAGTACAGCGCGGAGGGATCTATGAGAAGATGGCGAGGGATATTGGATTGCTGCACCGCGCAGTGAAGCTGGTTCCCCCGGTGAGCCTGAAAGAACTGGTAGATCTTGATATGGTGCTCGATGAGTTGTGGGCTGTGACAAGGAGGAGATGAATTTTCTGGCAGAGGCTTCCAATATGGAAGAGTTTGCCCGGAGAAATAAAGGGATTCTGTTTGTGAAAGTTCCAGAACTTTATCAGGAGTACACAAATCAGCATGTCCTTGTTATGGAACATATTGACGGGTGGAGCATCGATGATAAAGCAGCATTAAAAGAGAACGGATACGATCTGGAAGAAATTGGAACAAAACTGATCGATAATTATATCAAACAAGTAATGGATGATGGATTCTTTCACGCAGATCCTCACTCTGGAAATGTAAAGGTTTGTGGTGGTAAAATTGTATGGATTGATATGGGGATGATGGGACGGCTGACTGAACGTGACAGAAAACTGGTCGGTAAGGCTGTACAAGGTGTTGCGCTAGGGGATGTAGGAATGATTCAGGAGGCAGTTTTGGCGCTTGGAGAATTTCGGGATAAGCCGGATCAGAGCAGACTTTATGAGGACATCAGTGCACTTCTCGCCAAATATGGTACGACGGATATGGGGAGCATTGATGTGGCAGAAGTGATGGTAGATCTGATGGAAGTGATGAAAGAGAACCGGATCATCATGCCCCATGGTCTGACAATGTTGGCACGTGGACTGACACATATGGAGGGGGTGCTGGCAGACATTGCTCCGGAGATCAATATGGTAGAGATTGCCTCCAGACATATGGCAGGGAAAATTTTCACAGAGAAGGACTGGAAAAGTGAATTGAAAAATGGAGGCAGAAGTTTCTACCGGTCCATTCACAAAGCGCTGGATCTACCTTCCCTTGTGCAGATTTGATTCAGGGAAATTTGAGAGGACAGACAAAGATCAACCTCGATCTTCATGTATCTGGGGAATTGGAGCGATTGCTGCGGAGACTTGTGAGAAATATTGTGATGGGGTTGTGGGTGATGGCACTTTTGATCAGCTCCAGCATTATCTGTACGACGAATATGAAACCAAAATATGGGGGATTCCGGCACTTGGTGCGTTTGGGTATGTCAGTGCATTTCTCATTGTGATGTATGTATTTTTGAAACATATTTTTTCAAAGAAATAGAGGAAATACAGTAAGAGACAACTAAAAAAGAATGGTTTGCACATTATTGATAAGAAAATAACGTACAGACCGTTTATTTTTGTCAAAACAGGTGTCTTGTCACTTGTAAAGGACGGTGCTATAATGGTAGGAACTGAGGTGGAGAAGAGGATAGGAGAAGACAGAATGAAAATAGTAGAAGAGATTAAAAAATGGAAACAAAAGAAAAATGCAGTCATCCTTGCCCATTATTATGTGAATCCAGAGATACAGGAGATTGCAGATTATATTGGTGATTCATTTTATTTAAGTAAAGTTGCAGTTGGGTTAAAAGAACAGACAATCGTATTTTGCGGCGTTTCTTTCATGGGAGAAAGCGCGAAGATATTAAATCCAAAGAAGACCGTGCTGATGCCGGATCTGACTGCGGATTGTGCAATGCACATATGGCAGATGCAGAGACCATTCAGAAGATGAGAGAAAAATATGAGGATCTAGCAGTTGTATGTTATATCAATTCCACTGCAGAGTTAAAGAGACATTCGGATGTCTGCGTAACTTCCGCAAATGCAGTGCAGATTGTAAAGCATTGCCAAATAAACGTATTTTCTTTATTCCGGATAAAAATCTGGCGAGATATGTGGCAGAACAGGTGCCGGAGAAGGAATTTGTATTTAATAACGGATATTGCCCAGTGCATGAGCATATGCAGTTAGAGGAGATCAAGAAAGTAAAAGAGCAACATCCGCAGGCGGAGATTCTCACACATCCGGAATGTCCGGAGGCTGTGTGTGCGATTTCGGATTATATCGGAAGTACATCCGGAATTATTGCATATGCGGCCAAAAGCTCTTGCAAAGAGTTTATTGTCTGTACAGAAAATGGGGTGCGCTATGAATTGGAGAAGCAGAATCCAGATAAGAAATTTTATTTTGCAGAGACGGAACCGGTTTGTCCGGATATGAAGCTGATCACACTGGAAAAAATTCTTCATGTGTTGCAGACAGGCGAAAATGAAGTTCACATCACAGAAGATCTGCGTAAAGAATCAGGAAAGACACTGGAGCGGATGTTAGAACTCGCGAAATAAGAAAAAATGGACGTAGGAAAAAGTAAAGACAGAGGAACTGGAGGAAAAAGAGATGGAGATAAGTGCAGACATAGTTGTAGTGGGAACTGGAGTAGGAGGTTTATTCAGCACACTTTGGCTGCCGGAGGAGAAACAAGTCGTACTGATCACGAAATCGGATTTGGAGAGCAGTGATTCTTTTCTTGCACAGGGAGGAATCTGCGTACTCCGAGATGAAAAGGATTACGAGAGCTTTTTTGAAGATACGATGAAAGCAGGGCATTATGAGAACCGAAAGGAATCCGTAGATCTGATGATACGAAAATCCAGAGAGATTATTGACGATCTGATTGGATTTGGAGTCGATTTTGAACAGGAAGACGGTTGTTTGAAGTATACGAGAGAAGGGGCACATTCGTGTCCACGTATTTTATTTCACAAGGATTATTACCGGAAAAGAAATTACAAGTAAGTTTGCCTGGAACGTGTAAAAGAGCGGAAAAATTGTGACAATCTTTGAGTATACAACAATGACGATATTCTTGAGGAAGATGGCAAATGTACTGGAATTCTTGCAGAAAATGAGCAAGGGACATTGCATATCCATGCAGCAGATACCATTCTTGCAAGTGGTGGAATCGGCGGGACTTATCAGCATTCGACAAACTTTCCGCATTTGACCGGAGATGCGATCCGAATCGCAAAGAAACACGAAGTGCGGTTGGAACATCTGGACTATGTGCAGATCCATCCGACGACATTGTATTCGAAAAAACCAGGAAGACGCTTTCTGATCTCGGAGTCAGTGAGAGGAGAAGGGGCAGTGCTGTACAATAAGAAGCATGAGCGTTTTGTCAATGAATTGCTTCCGCGGGATGTTGTGACAAAGGCGATCCACGAAGAAATGGAAAAAGATGGAACAGATTACGTATGGCTTTCGATGAACATATTCCAAAAGAAACGATCCTCGGTCACTTTCCAAATATTTATCAGAGGTGTCTGGAGGAAGGATACGATGTGACAAAAGAATGTATTCCGGTTGTGCCTGCACAGCACTACTTCATGGGAGGTATCTGGGTAGATCTGGACAGCCAGACTTCGATGGAACATCTTTATGCAGTAGGGGAGACAAGTTGTAACGGTGTGCACGGGGCGAATAGACTGGCGAGCAATTCGCTGCTGGAAAGTCTTGTATTTGCTAAGCGGGCAGCGACAAAGATCTCCGGGGAATATGAGAAAAGATATCGATAAAGAATCAAAAGATAAGAAAATCAATCAGAGCAGTTGTGATATGAAATAGATATGGGAGGTAAAAGACATGAATAAGATTACAATGACACTTCAGGTGGATCACCTGATTCTGGAAGCGCTGAAAGAAGATATTTCAAGTGAAGATGTGACAACTAATGCGGTGATGAAAGAAGCCGTAAAAGGAGAAGTAGAATTGATCTGCAAGCAGGATGGGATTATTGCAGGATTGGAAATTTTTGAAAGAGTATTTAAATTGCTTGATGCAGAGACGGAAGTAACATTTTTCTGCAAAGATGGGGACAAAGTGACAAATGGACAGTTGATGGGAAAAGTGACAGGAGATATCCGTGTACTTCTTTCTGGAGAGCGTGTTGCGTTAAATTATCTTCAGAGGATGAGTGGGATTGCATCTTATACACGTTCGGTTGCCGATCTTTTAGAAGGTACAGATACAAAAATTGCTTGATACGAGAAAAACAACGCCGAATATGAGAATTTTTGAGAAATATGCAGTCCGTGTCGGAGGAGGGTATAATCACCGCTACAATTTGTCTGACGGAGTGCTGTTGAAAGATAACCATATTGGGGCGGCGGGCAGTGTGACTGCGGCAGTGAAAATGGCGAAAGAATACGCTCCGTTTGTTCGAAAGATAGAAGTGGAAGTAGAAAATCTTGATATGGTGAGGGAAGCAGTGGAAGCTGGGGCAGATATCATTATGCTTGACAATATGTCAACAGAAGAGATGCAGAAGGCAATAAGCATCATCGACGGACGTGCTGAGACAGAATGTTCCGGAAATGTGACAAAAGAAAACATCGGTCGTCTGACTTCTCTTGGAATTGACTATATTTCCAGTGGAGCATTGACGCATTCCGCTCCAATTCTGGATATTTCCCTGAAAAATCTTCACGCGTTAGAAAATGCGTAAGTGGAATTAAGAAGGAGATGGAGGGAACAGGTTGCAAGGGACAGAGAGAAGAGAACAGATCATTCACGAAATCCGTGAGAGTACTGCACCGGTATCTGGGAAAAAGCTGGCAGCCCTCTACAATGTGAGCCGTCAGGTGATCGTGCAGGATATTGCGTTGATCCGGGCGGCAGGTTATGATATTCTTTCTACAAACAGAGGATATATTTTGCAGACACCGGCAACAGTCAGCCGTGTGTTTAAAGTAAATCATACGGATGAGCAGCTGGAAGAAGAGCTTTGTTCGATTGTAGATATGGGCGGTTGTGTAGAAAATGTAATGATCAATCATAGGGTATATGGACATATGGAAGCAGAATTACATATTAATTCCAGAAGGAAGGTTATGGAATTCATCGGTGATATCAAAAGTGGAAAATCAAGTCCTCTGAAAAATATCACCTCGAACTATCATTATCATAAAGTAAGTGCAGACAGTGAAGAAACGTTGGATATGATAGAAGAGGTATTGCGGCAGAAGGAAATTTTGATTGAAACAGCTTAAAAAGCAGAGAGGAAATGGACAAAGATGTCTGTTTCCTCTTTTGTGTGTGGAGAGTATAGAAAAAATATAAGGGAAAAGAAAATGACGAAAACAGGCAGCTGTGTTATAATTTACCAAAAGAAGCAGAAAGAAGGAAGAAAACGAGATGCGGATTTTGATTGCAGAGGATGAAAGAGATTTAAATAAGATTCTGGCGCAGCGGCTGATGGCAGAGCATTATAGTGTGGATTCCTGTATGGATGGGGAGGCAGCTCTTGATTATCTTGCAGGGGCAGAGTATGATGTCGTAATTCTTGATATTATGATGCCAAAAAAGGATGGGTTATCGGTACTTCGGGAAATTCGCCAGAAAAATAAACATGTCCCGGTGCTTCTTTTGACGGCAAAAGACAGTGTTGAGGACCGGGTGCGGGGATTGGATGCAGGTGCCAATGATTATCTCGTGAAGCCATTTGCATTTGAGGAATTACTTGCAAGGATCCGGGTACTTTTGAGGCGGCCTGAGAAATCAGAGGATTCGTGTTATAGAGAAGGCGGTTTGGAAGTTCATGTAGATACGCATCAAGTATTTCGGGATGGGAAGGAAATCCAGCTGTCCGGAAAGGAGTTTGCCTTGCTGCGCTATATGATTCAGAATAAAGGAATTGTATTGTCGCGGGAAAAATTGGAGCAGCACTTGTGGAATTATGATTATGCGGGCGGTTCTAATGTGATTGATGTATACATTCGCTATCTGCGAAAAAAGATTGACGAATCGTTCAAGGAAAAATTGATCCATACAGTTCGTGGCGCCGGATATGTGCTGAAGGAGAAAGTATGAAGCGATGGACATTAAAAGCAAGACTGACATTGTTCTACACAACATTCCTGCTTTTGCTTACCTGCACCACACTTGGAATTTTATTCTCTATGAGTGGCAGAAAAGTGCTGGCTTCTGTGAAAAAATCAGCTGGAGAATTCTGTGCAAAAGAGTGTTGAGGAGATTGAAATAGAAGATGGCAGGCTGGAAGTAGACAATGATTTTTATTCTGTAGAAAAGGGGATTTATCTGTCTCTGTACGATGAAAGCGGGTATTTCTATACGGAAAAGTTCCGTATGGAATCGAGAATGCCTATGCGCTTGAAGATGGAGCTATGCGTGAGAATCAAAGAGAATAAGCAGAAATGGTATTTGTATGATGTGTTGTATCGGCTGGAAAACGGCAGAATGTTTATGTGAGGGGGATGGCGTCCATCAATGATGCAGAAGAAAGCTTTCAGATTACGATGCGGTTTGCAGTGATCCTGCTCCCGCTTTTCACATTGGCAGCAGCATTTTTGGGTTATCAGTTTACGAAAAGGGCATTGCTCCCGGTAAAAAAAATGACAGACACGGTCCGGCAGATCCAATCGGATGCAGATCTGTCCAAACGAGTAGGGCTGACAGAGGAGCAAAAAGAAAGTAAAGATGAAATCTACCATTTGGCACAGACCTTTGACGGGATGCTGGAACAGCTGGAAATGGTATTTCAAAGAGAAAAGCGGTTTACTTCCGATGTTTCTCATGAACTGCGCACTCCGGTGAGTGTAATGCTGGCACAGTGTGATGCATGTCTTTCCGAGGAAACATTGACGGACAGACAGAGAGAGCAGATCGAGCTGATTGCAAAAAAGGCGAGAGAGATGGCGGGGCTGATTTCCAGCCTGCTTTTGTTATCCCGGGCAGATGAAGGAAGGCAGAAGTTGAATAAAGAGAGGGTAAATCTCAGTGAACTGACACAGATCATTGCGGAAGAACAGCAGATGATCGCAGAGGAAAAAGAAATTACGGTCAGAACTGAGATTACTCCGGATATTTATGCACAAGTGGATGAAAGTTTCTATATCCGGATGGTTGTCAATCTCGTATCCAATGCTGTTTTTTATGGAAGAGAAGGTGGGATTGTAAAAATTTCTTTGCAGGCAAAGGAAGAAAATGTAGTCGGAATTGTGGAAGATAATGGAATTGGGATTTCTGTGCATGACATGGAACATATCTGGGAACGCTTTTACCGTGCAGACACTTCGCGCACAGATGGAAGCCATTTTGGGCTTGGACTTTCTATGGTAAAATGGATTGCTGAAGCGCACGGTGGAAGAGTGTCTGTTGAGAGCAGAGAAGGGGAAGGAAGCAGATTTACATTTTATATTCCTTTTTAAGTATTTTCTAATGTTCTTTTAATGTTTCTACTGTATGATTCAGATACAAAGTAAGAAACAAGAAAGAAAAAAAAAAGAAGAAAAGGAGAAAACAGATATGATGAAAAAAATATATGGCAGCAGGAATCGTAGCAATCAGTGTATTAGGAGCAACCACGGGATGTGGGTTCACAGGTGGAAAGGACATTGGAAAAGATGCAGCACTGGAAGCGGCACTTCAAGATGCGGGTGTGACGAAGGAGGAAGCGACAAGACTAAAAACATCGAAAGACAGAGATGACGGAAGAATGATCTATGAAATTCAATTCGATGCAAATGGAACAGAATACGATTATGAAATCGCAGCGGAAGATGGGACAATCTTAACTGCTGATACAGAAAGTGTCGCTTCCAATACGGCAGCACAAAATAAGGATACGCAGGGGAACGAATCTGCACAGGCAGCACAAAATGGACAGCAGAATAATACGCAAAGTAATCAGTCACAAAGCGCAGGAGCAAATGTGGAGGTCAGCCAGGAACAGGCAATGCAAACGGCATTAGAAAGAGTTCCGGGGGCGACAGAGTCTGATATCCGGATGGAACTTGACAACGATGATGGACAGTATAAATACGAAGGGGACATCATCTACAATCAGAGAGAATACGAATTTGAGATTGACGCGAACACAGGAGTTATATTAGAGTGGAGTGAAGAGAGAAGATAACGAAACATTTGAAAAGGAATATTATTTACTATTGAAAGTATGATTTGGTCCGGTGTGAAAAGTACCGCCGCAAGATACTGATAGGTTCCGGTGAAATTCGTTTAAAGTGAAGGATTAATTAGAAAAAATGAGTTGATATTTTATGAAAAATGTAAATAGCAAAAGAGTGATATTACAAAATAAGCGTTATTTTATTTACACAATTCGTATGGTATCTTGGATAACAATAGGTTTGTATGCTTATTTCGGTTTTTCAAATTTGAAATTATTTTGCAGAACATTATTTTTTAAGTGCTATTTTCCTATTTGCACTTTGGGGAACTGATTTATAAGGTACACTATTGCAAGACATCATTTTTCAAACGATCTTGTGAAGTTTTCCTACATGTACTTCTTGTTTTTTGCTAATTATTGCAATGTTATATTATAACAGTCTATATTTAGTTGAGT
>ENA-OQAA01000971-OQAA01000971.1-human-gut-metagenome-genome-assembly--contig:-NODE-971-length-16768-cov-3.266691_pt1 | contig 16768 bp, 17 predicted proteins | sample MGYA00242489_ERZ504515 | MGnify/ENA primary metagenome ERZ504515 (study PRJEB26092, sample SAMD00036237) | human gut metagenome | host: Homo sapiens | study: EMG produced TPA metagenomics assembly of...
CTGAGGAATGAAACGAATCAATTAACAAGCCCCAGCAAAAAGCCGGGGCTAATACTTCAATTATTTTAGGACATTTTCAAAAACGCTTGACAGTACAAAATTATAAACAAAATTTTAGAATTGTGACGGTTGCGCAAATTTGTATTTGGTATTATAATAGTGGAACGTGGAGAGTTACTGCCGGTTTTGATGTACTGGCAGGGGATTTTTTACGAGAGAAGCAGCTGCTGGTCAGGCTTGAACAGTGGCTCGATATAAAAAAGGAGGAAACAGATCATGGCACAGGCGACAAAAGATATGCTGATTGGTCAGCTTCTTCAGTTAGATCCTAATATGGCTGGTATTCTTATGGCATCCGGTATGGGATGTGTAGGATGCCCATCCGCACAGATGGAATCTCTGGAGGAGGCTGCTATGGTACACGGAATTGATGCTGACGTTTTAATCCAGCAGCTGAACGATTATCTTGCAGGCCGTTAGTATATAGTTTCTTGACGGGCTGTTCCGGTTGTGAATGTAACCCTGACAGAGTATATACGAACTTATAATAAAAAGGACTGGCGATTTGCCAGTCCTTTTTATTACGGTTTTAGCCTGTTCAAAATGTCTGCGCAACGTGCAGGCATTTTGGAATTGTCAGGCGGAGAATCCTGCAGGCAGGATCCTTTTTATTTCAGATTTTTGCAAGCTGCTGCAAGGCTTTGCGGGAAATAAGCTCACCATGTTCCTTTAAATGAGCTTCTCCGGCAGCAGTAAAAGCGCGTCCGCTGCCGTATTCTGAAAGAATATTGCATACTTTATTGAATTCTTCTGCTGTGCAGGAGGATTGATGTACAATCAGCTGGTAAAGAGAATTCTCATCCTTGTAAAGGGTATTGACGCCTTTATAGAATCCATCCAGTCCATGTGCGGCAGCAATGACATCATCCAGAGTATGGAAAGTATAAAGCCGTATCAGGTTTACCGAAACCTTCCGGGTATTGGAAACAGATTCAGAAGCTTCCGTACTTCTGGAAGTCCTGGAAGCTCCAGATTCTTTGACCTCCTTGTTACTGGAAGAAGCTCCCTGAGAGGCTGCTTTCTGTGTCTCCTCATATAATTTCTGGAAGATATCGATGATATTATCAGCACCATCGAAATGAAGGGTATCCTGCTTGGTTTTCTTATATGGTGAAAATTTGGAGAAACGAGTGTCAAGTTCTTCGGGATCCTCTACCTTGGTGACAATCAGAATGACACTTTCACCGTTTACGGGAATTGCCTCGATCATCAGCGGGATGTTATCAGCTTCAAAGCCAAATTCAATCTGAGCCTGCTGCATCATTTCACGGAAAAGCTTCTTGGCTTTATCTGTGCCGTAGGCAAGCTCGCTGATACGGATCTGGTGGCTGTCCAGATCTTCCTTTGTAAGAGTACAGCGGATTTGATTGTCACTGATTTTTTCTATTTTCATATGATCACATCCTGTTCTTGGAAATAGTGTTTATTATTAAAAGATTACCATAATCAGTTGTTAATGTTCACTTCGCGAATAACAACACGCTTCGCGATGCACAGAAATCATACATTCGCATGATTTTGCGCCGGGTTTCCCAGGTTTTCTGCGAACTATATTCACAAAAAACACCTCGCAGAACGTTACCAGTGAACAGTAACAATCAGCTATCTTGATTCCTCATTGTATAATATATGTTTCAAAAGTGCAATAGGAAAAAAACAGGTAATTTCAGTTTGTAAATTTCAGCTGCAACTTATTAAATTTTTCGAAACAGAATGGAAAAAAAGAATAAACTGGTCAAAATCTATTGCATAATGGAAAATGAATCCGTATAATGGAGAACAAGAAAAAAGAAATGGATCTGTGACTCACAAGCAATTGAGAACAGAGATAACACAGATTCGTATTAAATATTAACATTAACATCTATTTTTTCTAAAAACAGCGTCGATTTATCATGCAGCGTATCAGCTGGGGCGGTGTTTGCATTCCCTGAAGATGAAATGAGCTCACATTCCGTCTCTTTTTTCTGCAAAATGATTCAGGTGTTTTCTGAATCCATAAAGGAGGAAAGGAGGTTAGGACACGAAGCGTATATCACGATCAGGAAAGGAAGAATCCTGCAGATCGCTGGAGGGTGAGCTGAATCAGTATGAAGAACTGGGAATTGCTCTTTATCTGGAAGGGCTGCCCAGTGATGCCAGAGCCATTGCAAAAGCCTGTCAGATTGCAGATGGCGGAGGATATATGCGGGATTATACAGAGGACGAGAACGGCATATAGCCCGTGTGGATTTCGATTTTGTAATCGATGATCAGCAGTTGTAAGCCATGAATATCCAGTACATACCGGAATTTCTTCAAGACCAGCAGTTTCCCCCTACTCATGCTTTGGCAGGAAGAAATTTCCGGTGCTGCTGATTGCAGGAATGATTCTAGTACATCGAATATTAAGTAACTGCCATATTGACTTGTCTGATTTTTCATCTGCTGCGTTGTCGTCAGTCGCCGTAGCCACCGCTACGCCTCCTTCCTCCGCCTTGCATATGAGAAAATCATCCTACGTCAATATAGCAGATACTTAATTTTCGATGTACTAGATACCAACATTCAATAATGTAAACAAATTGTAAAAAGTCGAATTATGTAATACAATCCTGAAAAAAATATGTTATAATGGTTACCGACTGTGGAAAAGTCTGCAGCAGATATCAATTAGACATTCACTGAGAGGATAAATATTTTATGAAGAGAAGAATTAATCCGGTAGTAGTGGTGTGCATACTGATCGCAGCAGTTACCCTGATTGGAATTGTTACAACCCTGATCATGCGCCGTATTCCTACCAGGAAACAGATGGATTTGACTGAATATTATGGACAGACAGACGATTCAGAAGCCGTAATTATAGTAGGTACCCAGATTCTGGAGCAGAAAGCAGTTATGTCTGGCGAACAGCCATATCTTCCTGTAGATGTGGTGGATAGTTATCTGAACCAGAGATATTACTGGGATGAAGAAGGTCAGCAGATCCTGTACGCTACTCCGTCGGAGCTGATTTATACACCTGCTTCCGCTGAGGCAGGCGGTGATGTATGGCTGAAGGACGGAACCGCTTATCTGAGCCTTGATTTTATAAAGAGATATACAGATCTGGATACTTATGTGTATCAGCAGCCAAACCGTATAGCGATTCAGAAGGATTTTTCAGGCGTATCAGTTGTCACGGCAACTAAGGATACATATGTGCGCTACCGTGGAGGAATCAAATCAGAAGTACTGTCCAGGGTAAACAAAGGAGATAATCTGATCCTTATGGAAGAACTGGAGAACTGGGATCAGGTAGCCACATGGGACGGTTATATCGGATATATAGAGAAGAGCAGTGTAAGTGATGTTCAGAGTCTGAATATGGACAGAAAAGCAGTTGGAGAAGCTTATACTTATCTTACCATGGATCAGCCGGTGAATCTGGTATGGCATCAGGTAATGTCCACAGATGCCAATGCAGGACTTTCAGAAGCTATTCAGAATATGACCGGAGTGAATGTAATTTCACCAACCTGGTTCTATGTAACTGACAACAATGGTAATATTATCAACAATGCTACAGCTGATTATGTATCTCTTGCCCATGAAAAGGGCTGAAGGTATGGGGACTTGTGGATAATTTTACGCAGGACATCAGTACCTATGAGGTATTGTCCAGGACAAGTTCCAGACAGAATCTGGTTTCACAGCTGGTGAATGCAGCTGTTGGAGCTGGAATTGATGGAATTAATGTGGATTTCGAGCAGCTAAGTGAGGACGTAGGCGTTCATTTCCTGGAGTTCCTCCGGGAGCTTTCTATAGAATGCCATAAGAACAATCTTGTTCTTTCCGTAGACAATCCGGTTCCAGAGGATTTCACCAGTCATTATGACAGGGCTGAACAGGGCAAGGTAGTAGATTATGTGATTATTATGGGATATGACGAGCACTACGTTGGATCCGAGGAAGCGGGCTCAGTAGCTTCTCTTCCGTGGGTGGAGAAGGGAATTCAGGATACTATCGCTGAAGTTCCAGCGCAGCGTGTGATCAATGCAGTTCCATTTTACACAAGATTATGGAAAACAGAAGCTGGCAGCCTATCCAGTGAGGCAATTGGCATGGATACTGCCCAGGAAGTAGTAAATACAAATAATGCCCAGGTATACTGGGACAGCGATGTAAGTCAGAATTATGGCAGCTTTGAGAAGGATGGATGCACTTACCAGATCTGGATTGAAGATTCTCAGTCTATTGCAGCGAAGGTACAGCTGGTACAGAAATATAATCTTGCCGGTGTGGCAGCATGGAAACTGGGATTTGAGAACAGCAGTATCTGGCAGGTGATCACAGATAATCTGTCTGCGTCTAATTAAAACAGGTACTATTTTGCAAAGCATATTGCTGTGAGGGTACTGAACGGTTACGCCTTTTTCAAACATGCTCTAATACACGAATGATAAAAACACTCTCTGAGACATATAAATAATGTGAAGGTCGTGAACAGCGACAAAAGACGAAAGTTTAACGATAACATTATATTATTATATGCCAGGGGGTGTTTTGTATTGAAAAAGCATATACTGGAGCTGATTATGGGGTGTCTTTTGCTGATATGCTTTTATTATCTTTCCCGCGAGGCAGCAGCAGTATCGGTAGAGATGAATCAGAAGCAGGTAATTGTGGTGGATTGTGGTCATGGAGGAATGGATCCAGGTATGATCGGGATAGACGGTCTGAAGGAGAAGGATGTGAATCTTGCCATTGGCCTGAAAGTGAAAAGTGCACTGGAAAAGAAAGACTTCAGGTGGTTATGACCAGGGAAACAGACGTGGGATTATACGATGAAGACTCCAATAATAAGAAAGTACAGGATATGCAAAAAAGGATTTTTCTTATTCAGGAAGTAAAGCCTGTACTTGCAGTAAGTATCCATCAGAACAGTTACGAAGATTCTGGGGTGAAGGGTCCTCAGGTTTTCTATTATCGGGACTCTGTTAAGGGAGAAGAACTGGCGGAAATAATTCAGGAGAAACTGAATGATTATCTTGAGGTGGAGCGGCAAGGCAGGCGAAAGGAAATACTACTTACTATCTTTTGAAACGAAGCCCGGGGATATTGAATATTGTGGAGTGTGGATTCCTTACGAACCCGGAAGAAGCCGGAAAACTGTTACAGGATGATTATCAGGAAAAAGTAGCGGCAGCAGTGGCTGACGGTGTGGAAGAATACATAAAAAATAATGAACAATGAGAATCCTCTGTTAATGAAAAAACATTTCAGTTTATCAAAAACTATACACTTTTCAGAAGCTGTGGATTCTGCTATACTGGACTGGAAAAAATAAGCGAGGGAAAATACCATGTTAGGATGTGTTTATCTGATTCTGGCAGCATTATTGGGTAGGGAAGTTACCCATAATTTTTTGCCGGAACAAAGAATGAGAGAAAAAGGAATCACGCCCTTGTGGGTGACTTTTGCAGCGTCATTTGGAAGTGGTGTGCTGCTTATGACCTGGGCTGTCTATATAGCAGCATGGCTGCTAAGCGTGTACTCTGAAGCGGAGAACCCCCTCTTTGGAGCAAATCTGATGGTGATGGCAGCTGTGGGGATATTTTTGCTCTTGTGCTGTTATAGAAGAAAAGGTTCTTTGGGGGAATTTATTAAAAGACTTTCCGGCGAGGTTCCTCCAGCGAAAGAAATCGTGTTCTTATTGATTTTACTGGCGGGAATTACCTGGATCATGGTATTTGTATTTCATGTTAGTGACGGATATTTGTATTCCGGATTTACTGTATTTGGTGATTATGCCCCTCATACAGCGATGATGAGATCATTTTCGCTGGGAAATAATTTCCCCACGCAGTATCCTCATTTTGGTGGTGAGGATGTAAAATACCATTTTATGTTTCAGTTTCTGACAGGAAATCTGGAATATCTTGGAATGAGAATTGATGTAGCGTACAATGCCGTAAGCAGTCTGTCACTCTGGTGCTTCTTTAGCATGCTGTATTCTATGGCGAAAAGGTTCTTTGACAGTATAAGTGCCGGAGTGCTTTCTGTTTTGTTTGTTGTATTTTCGAAGTGGAACTGCTTTTTTCAGATTTGCATATGAACATTTACAGGCTGGTGATCTATGGGAGACTCTGGCCGGGAATACTGCTTTTATTGGATATACCCCCAATGAGAACTGGGGACTTTGGAATTTTAATGTATATTTGAATCAGCGGCACTTGGGATTTGGTCTTTTGATGGCTGCGCTGGTATTATGGATTTTCCTGGACTGGGTGGAAGAAAGCTGTGCAGAGAAAGAGAAGGGAATATTGTGGCTGAAGAACAGATTTCTTACAAAAAAAGCATGGATGTTTAAGAAACCCGATACAGCTCTTTTTGCCGGAATGCTATTGGGTCTGTGTTCATTTTGGAATGGAGCTGCTGTAATTGCATGTCTTCTGATTCTTATGGGATTTGCCTTTTTTCTGATGGAAAACTTGACTATCTGATTCTGGCAATTGAGACAGTTGTGTTCTCGGAAATTCAATCTAAAATGTTTGTATGGGGAAGTGTTGTATCACCTTCTGTATATTTTGGATTTCTGGCAGAAAAGAAATCACTTCCAGGCATAGCTGTATATTTATTTGAAATAAGCGGCATTGTTTTCCTTGGCGTTTTAGTACTGCTGTTTTTTCTGAAAAGAATGGAAAGAGCAGTTGCAGTGAGTATACTTTTCCCAACAATCTTTGCATTTGTGGCGTCTCTTACACCAGATATAAACGTGAATCATAAATATATTATAATATCTTATGCATTCCTTGCTGTTTTCTGGGGTGGCGCTGTAAGCAGATTGTTTCATTGGAAAGGTGCTGTTGGGAAAATTTTGAGTTTGATTCTGGCACTTAGTCTGACCATAACAGGAATTTATGATTTTGCAGTAATCCTAAAAGATAATGATTCGGGACATCGGGTTTCTGTGAACCTGAACAGTGGACTGACCAGCTGGCTTGCAGAAAATCTGAAAAAAGACGATCTGATTTTGACACCGGAATACAGTATAAATGAAGTCACTATGTCAGGGGTTATGATGTATCTGGGATGGCCTTATTATGCATGGTCCGCAGGCTATGATACTTATTACAGGGCTGCCAGGGCAGTAGAGATCTATACAACAGCCAGCGCACAGGTACTAAAGGAAACAGTTGAGGAAGAACAAATTACATATATCCTTTTTGAGGAAGGTATGAAATTTGAGGAGAAGGAATGCCGCGAAGATGTGATTGCGGATACATATCCTCTGGTGTATCAGTCAGATGACGGGAGAATAAGAATTTATGGAACAAAAGAATAAGAAAAAAATCAGTACACAAACAATAATTAAACTTCTGCTGGCGGTGGTGCTGCTTGGCCTATCTGCATTTTTACTGAAAGGTGATGTGTGGACTTTCTGGACATGGTGGCTTCTGGCGGGAGTGATGGGATTTGCTGCGATGCCTGTTACAGGAAGACTGTTCTGGCGTTTTGAGGACAAAGGATGGATTTTTTCTAAGGTACTGGCGATTGCTGCAACAGGTTTTCTTACCTGGTTTCTGACAGCTATCAGACTAATCCCTTTTAATGCCCTGACTTGTGCTGCTGTAACAATCCTATGCGCAGTTATCTGTTTTTTCCTTCTTCGAAAGGAATCAAAAGAAAAGACAGAATGTTTTCCAGTTGACAGGATTTCTCTGATTTACTGGGAAGAATTATTGTTTTTCCTTGCATTTCTTATGTGGACATATCTGGCAGGATTCCGCCCTGCTGCATATGGAACCGAGAAGTTCATGGATTATGGTTTTATGGAAGCTATGATGAGAAGCACCACACTTCCGGCAAGAGATCTGTGGTATTCAGAAGGACATATTAATTATTATTATGGCGGTCAGTATTTTGCTGTTTTTCTTACCAAGCTTTCCCATACAAAGGTGGAACTGACTTACAATCTTATGCGTACCTTTGTAGCCGGACTGGCTTTTGCAATGCCATTTTCCCTTGTTTACCAGATGATGTCAGACCGTATGAAGGGACTGCAAAAAAGCGAAAAAGTAATAAAAGGACTTCCTTTTGCAGCTGGATTTACAGCTGGTACAGCTGTTCCATTGCAGGAAATATGCATTACGTAATTTATGCGCAGATCATTCCCCTGATTGAGAAGCTGACAGGTAAGGAAGTGAGCAGTTACTGGTTTCCGGATGCTACCCGCTATATAGGATATAATCCATATCGTGAGGAAGACCGGACGATACATGAATTTCCCTGCTATTCTTTTGTACTGGGAGATCTTCATGCTCATGTGGTAAATATTATGTTTGTACTTCTTGTAATAGCACTTCTTTATGTATGGCTAAGGGGTGTGCGCAAGAAAACAGTACCGGTTGAGACTTCCATGAAAGATGGAAAATTCTGGAAAGAGCAGCTTCTTATGCCTCATCTTCTGGTAATCAGTGCGCTTCTCGGAATGTTTCAGTGGACAAATTTCTGGGATTTTGTAATTTATTATGTAGTAACTCTTGGAACGGTGCTTTTTGCCAATATTATCCGTTTCCAGGGAAAAATAAAGAAAATCATGTTTGTAACTTTTGCACAAATGGCAGAAATCTATCTGCTTGCCTATCTTGTGATCCTGCCATTTACCTTACAGTTTGACACTATGGTGGATGGAATAGGAATTGCCAAGTACCATTCCTATTTCTACCAGCTGCTGGTTCTCTGGGGACTTCCGGCAGTTTTTACCATTACATTTGTAATTTCTATTCTCTGGGAAAAGCTGCGGGGGATGGAGCACAAGAGCCTGTACCGTCTTATGAAAGCTATCCGCACGGCAGATCTTTTTGCCATTATTATGGGACTTTGCGCTATTGGTCTGGTGGTAATCCCGGAATTTGTTTACGTGCGTGATATTTATGAAAATGGAAATGCCAGGGCAAACACTATGTTCAAGCTTACTTATCAGGCATATATTATGTTTGCACTGACTATGGGGTATGGAATTTACAGACTTCTGGCTGTTAGCAGACAGAAAGTATTTAAGATCATTTCCGGAATCTGTCTGTTTTTCCTGATCTGGACGGTAGGATATTTTGGAAAAAGTGTGGATTCCTGGTTTGGAAAGGTTTTGAATCCGTCAGGCTATCAGGGGCTTTATGCTCTGGGCTATCTGGATACGGATTTTTCAGAGGATGTGTCTGCAATCCAATGGCTAAAGGAGAATATTAAAGGGGCTCCGGTAGTGCTGGAGGCAAACGGTGACAGCTACAGCGGTTATGAGCGTGTTTCTGCAGCTACAGGTCTTCCAACAATTCTTGGCTGGTATGTACACGAATGGCTCTGGAGGAATGATACAGATGATCTGAACCGGAAACAGGCAGATATTATGAGTATTTATACTTCACAGGATGAGACCCAGGTAAGAGCTCTTCTTACGGAATATGGTGTTTCCTATATCTTTGTGGGCTCTAAAGAAAGAGAGAAATATGAGGACAGCCTGAATAATGCACTTCTTCAGTCACTTGGAGAAATTGTATTTATGGATGAAGATTCCGGCACTTATATTGTTAAGGTGGATTGACAAGGTTTTTAAACAGGTGTTATATTAAAGAATGCTGAAAAAATAATAGAAAGCTGGACTAAAATGAAAGCAGAAATTGTAGCCATGACGGCAGATGCTATCGACCATGCGGCACTTGCCAGAGGCGGAGAGATATTGAAACAGGGAGGACTGGTGGCATTCCCTACAGAAACTGTTTACGGTCTTGGAGGAAATGCACTGGATCCTATGGCTTCGAAGAAGATATATGCAGCCAAGGGACGTCCTTCGGATAACCCGTTGATCGTCCATATTGCAGATTTAAATGCGCTGGTTCCAATTGTAAAGGAAGTACCGGAGAAGGCGAAGATACTGGCAGAGAAATTCTGGCCTGGTCCCCTGACTATGATTTTTGAGAAATCAGACCTGGTTCCATTGGAGACAACTGGTGGTCTCAACAGTGTAGCTGTGCGTTTTCCAAGTGATCCCATTGCAGCGGAGCTTATTTTGCAGGCAGGGGGATACGTGGCAGCGCCAAGTGCAAATACTTCCGGACGGCCAAGCCCGACTACAGCACAGCATGTTGAGGAGGACTTAGGGGATGCCATTGAGATGATCATTGATGGAGGTCCTGTGGGAATTGGCCTGGAGTCAACGATTGTAGATTTTACCGAGGACGTGCCGGTGGTTTAAGACCCGGTTATATTTCACTGGAAATGCTCCAGGAGGTTCTTGGTGATGTGAGAATGGACAAAGGTCTTATAAAGCTGATAGTAAAGTTCATCCCAAGGCGCCGGGAATGAATATCGGCATTATGCACCGAAAGCAGATCTTGCAATTGTGGAGGGCCCCACAGAAGAAGTAATAAATGCCATTAATCAGTTTGTAAAGGAAGATCAGGCAAATGGACTTCAGGCGGGGATTATTGCCACAGAGGAGACTATTTCCAGATATCCCTGTGGAACTGTGAAGTGTATTGGAAGCAGAGAGGCAGAGGAAACCATTGCTCATAACCTTTATGAGGTGCTGCGTGAATTCGATCAGTGCCAGGTAAGCAAAATTTATTCCGAAGCTTTTTATACCCCAAAAATGGGACAGGCAATTATGAACCGGCTTCTAAAAGCAGCCGGTCACAAAATAATCAATATAAGGAGAGAAGAACAATGAGAGTAGCATTAGGTAGTGATCATGGCGGATTTGAACTGAAACAGGAGATTATCAAATATCTGGAAGAAAAGAATATTGAGTATAAGGATTACGGCTGCTACAGCACAGAATCCACAGACTATCCGATCTATGCAAAGAAAGTTGCACATGGGATTCTGGAAGGAGAGTGTGAGCTAGGAATCCTTGTATGCGGAACTGGTATTGGTATTTCTATCACTGCAAACAAAATTAAGGGAATTCGTGCAGCAGTATGTACAGACTGTTTTACTGCTGAAGCAACCAGACTTCACAATGACGCAAATATCCTTGCGCTTGGAGGTCGTGTAGTTGGACCTGGACTTGCAGTTAAGATTGTGGATACTTTCCTGAATACACCATTTTCAGGAGATGAGAGACATATCCGCCGAATTGCTCAGATCGAGACAGAATAGGAAGGAGAGCTCTTCTATGGAGAACACAAATCAGAAAAACACCGGGAATATACAGATAGCGCCTGTAAGTGCTGCATCAGATCTGAACCACAAAAGAGAAGGTTACCTTACCTGGGACGAATATTTCATGGGAGTTGCCATGCTTTCCGGCATGCGCTCCAAGGATCCCAATTCACAGGTAGGAGCGTGTATTGTCAGCGATGATAATAAAATTCTTTCCATGGGATATAATGGTTTCCCAAAAGGCTGTTCCGATGATGAATTTCCCTGGGCAAGAGAGGGAGAGCCTCTGGATACCAAATATCTGTATGTGACCCATAGCGAGCTCAATGCAATTTTAAACTACCGTGGAGGAAGCCTTGAGGGAGCGAAAATGTATGTAACTCTTTTTCCATGCAATGAGTGTGCCAAGCAATCATCCAGGCAGGAATCAAGACTCTGGTCTATGATTGTGACAAATATGCAAGCACTCCGTCAGTCCTTGCTTCCAAGAGAATGCTGGACTCCGCCGGTGTACGCTATTATCAATATAAGAGAACCGGACGCGAGATTTCGCTGACGGTGTAAGTTAAAGAGGTTTGTTGTGGAAAATACGAAAGAAAATACAGATTTGAATATGGGCAGAGCGAAGAATGACAGATGGAAAAAGATACTGGGAATCATTTTGAACATTGCTTTGCTTCTGCTTATAGATGGATTGTTGGTATATACTTTTATTAACGAAGGAAATCGTATATATAAAGGAACAATCATTAAAATATTACTAATTGTTACAGGAAATATTTTGTTTCTTGTTCTTCTGTTCTGGGGGGAGAAAATCTGCAGTGCAATTAAAAATACCACTTTTTTGAAAATAGCAGATGTCATATTGCTGCTGGTAACTCCTGGAATTGTATTTATGCTTGTCCAGATGGTCACCTGGGTGTCGGGATATAAGAATAAGGCAGTGTCAACATTTAAAGGCCTGGTTAAGATGTCATTACTGATGGAGCAGCCTTATTTGACACTGAATCTTATTATTTATGCAATATTTTTTATAATACTTATTATTTTATTCAGGAAAATCAATATTGCTTCTTCTGCGTTGTGTTACCTTTTTATAATCCTTGCAATGGTAAACTATTATGTAATGGAATTCCGTGGAGAACCATTCCAGCTTCTTGACATTGTAGGAATGGGAACGGCAGCAGAAGTTGTTGGAGAATATAGCTTCAAAATCAAACTGATGCTTGGAATTCCACTGATCTATGCCCTAGTATTTGGTGAGTTTGTACTGAAATTCCAGAAACTGGAGCTTGGAAAAAAGAGCAGAAAGAATACAGCTGCCCGGTTTAGTGTACTGGCTGTGATCGTGATTACATTATGTTTTACTATAAGACCTATCCTCCAGAAGCTTGACGCTGTTACTTTATGGCAGATTAACCGTATTTATAAAGAACAGGGCTACATTTCCTCTCTTGTTAAGGAAATCAAGTATTTTTATATCGAGCAGCCAGAAGGCTATTCTGTTGGAAAAACCGTAGAACTGGCACAGGAAATTGAAGATGGGGAAAATATTGTTTCAGAGACAGACAAGGGTGAGTCTGAAGAAAGTGTTGATAATACAGCTGCAGATACTTCTGAAACAGTAACACCGAAAAATATTATCCTGATTATGAATGAAAGTCTTACAGATTTTGAAAAGTGTAGGGAAAATAAAGTCAAATGTAGAAATTTTGCCATACATAAGAAGCCTTAACAAAAATGTAAAACATGGACAGCTTCATGTACCTACATTCGGAGCCGGAACTGCCCGTTCTGAATACGAGGCTCTTACAGGAAACAGTATGAGCTTTTTGCCATCCGGAAGTGTTCCTTATCAGCTTTATGTGCGGGATCCGGAGTATGGTCTGGCAGATATCCTGAAATCCCAGGGATATTACACAATTGCCATGCATCCCAACAAGGCTCATAACTGGAACCGGGCCTCTGTTTATCCATGCATGGGATTTGATGAATTTATCAGCCTGGAGAACTGGGGAGAGGAACACAGAGAGCTTCTTCGAAATTATGTAAGTGACAAAGCAACATTTGAAAAGATCATCAGCCTTTATGAAGAGAAGGATGCGGATGAAAAATTATTTACATTCTGTGTAACCATGCAGAATCATGGCGGTTATACAGTAGAAGACAGAGCTGGATTTGAACCTACTGTAAAGCTTGGATATGATACAGAGTATCCTCTGGCTGAAACGTATTTATCGTTGGCAAGAGAGTCTGATTCAGCATTTAAGGAATTGCTGGAGTACTTTGAAAAAGTAGATGAGCCTACCATGATTGTTATGTTTGGGGATCACTGGCCTAAGATTGAAGAAGAATTTATGGCGAAACTTTTAGGCGGCAACAGGCAGAGCCTGGGACTTGTTGAAAGCCAGCAGTCCTATACAACTCCCTATGTGATCTGGACAAATTATCCATCTGAGACAGTAGAGGAAGATTTCAGTGCTAATTATCTGGGAAGCTATATGCTTCAGCTGGCTGGTCTTGAAATGCCAGGCTACAACCAGTTCCTTATGAATCTGAAAGAGCAGCTTCCAATCATCGGAGTTGGTGCTGTTTGCGACAAAGATGGAAACTGGTATGCAAATGATGCACTTCCGGATGATTACAAAAAACTGATGACGGATTACAATATTCTGGAATATAACAACCAGTTTGAGAAAAAGGATGTAATAGAGAGCTTGTTTACTATTGGCAATTAAGAGGTGCGTTTATGAAAAAACTGTCACAAATGTTTTGCAACCTTTTGTTAATGGCAGTAATTGATGGGCTGCTGATCTATACAGAGCTTGGAACAGACCATCCTTTTCAGGGAGATACCAAGAAAATATTGCTGATTGCCATTGGTGATCTGATATGGATTTTATTGGTTTTGTGGGGAGACAGACTAAGTGATGCCTGGCATACCTGCAGAATATCAAAAGCAGCGGATGGAATTTTACTGATTCTGTCCGCTCCTGTTATGATAGGGGCAGTGCAGATGATCACCTGGCTTTCCGGAAAAAGAAATAAATCAGTGAATTATCTGGGAAGTCTTCTGAAAAAGGTTACGTCCCTATCTTTTATGAATCTTATAGGGAACCTGATCGTCTGTTATGTTATTCTTGGTATATTGATCCTGCTTTTTCGAAAAATAAAGACAGCTTCAGCTGTATTTTGCTGGCTTCTGATTTTGCTGGCATTGATCAATTTCTTTGTAATGGAATTCAGGGGAGAAGCTTTTTTTCTGTTGGATATTACAGGAATTGGAACTGCTGCAGATGTTGCAGGAGAATATGAGTTTAAAATACCTCTTATGCTTGGCATTCCGTTAACGTATTCGCTGGTATTTGTCCAGTTTATCCAGAAATTTCAGAGACTGGAGTTAGGGAAAAAAAGCAGAAAAAATTTGATTGTGCGGTTAGCCTTTTTAGCTGTGTTTGTTGTGGCAATGGCAGTGGGATTTCGGCCTTTGATCATGAAGCAGGAAAATGTTTCATTGTGGAATGTAAACAAGGAATATCAGAATAAAGGGCTGGTATATACTTTTGCAAGAGAATTCCGGTTTGTTTTTGTAGAAGAACCGGAGGGATATTCAGTGGATGCGGTAAAGAAAATTGCAGAAAAAACAGAAGGTGATCCGGCTGAAAGGCAGCAGGAGCCAGATGTAATCCCTGAGAATATTATTATGATCATGAATGAAAGTCTTGCAGATTTCGAGAGCATTGGGAGTGTCAGATCAGATGTGGAAATATTGCCGTATATTCACAGTATTGATAAAAATGTAACATATGGAAGTCTGCATATGCCCACTTACGGTGGCGGAACAGCAAGATCTGAGTATGAGGCACTTACCGGAAACAGTATTACGTTTCTTCCTTCTGGCTGTGTTCCTTATGAACTGTATATCCGGACTCCGGAGTATGGAATGGCAGATATTCTGAAATCTCAGGGATATTATACAATTGCCATGCATCCCAATAACGGACATAACTGGAACCGCGACCAGGTATATTCGCAGATGGGCTTTGATGAGTTTTTGAACCGGGATAACTGGGGCGGAGAATATCAGGATAAGCTGAGAGGCTTTGTAAGTGACCAGTCTGTTTTTGATAAGATCATCAGCCTGTATAAAGAAAAAGAAAAAAATCAAAAATTGTTTACTTTCTGCGTAACTATGCAGAACCATGGCGGATATTCCAAGAGCACTCTGAAGGATACGAACCAGATGTAAAACTGAATTATGAAACAGAATATCCGGAGGCACAGACGTATCTGTCACTTGCCAGAGAGTCGGATAAAGCGTTTCAGAATCTTGTAGAATATTTTGAAAAGGTGGATGAGCCGACCATGATCGTCATGTTTGGAGATCACTGGCCTAAGCTGGAAGAAGGCTTTTTAGCAGAAGTTCTCGGAAAAGACAGGGAGAAGCTGGACCTTTTTGAAAGCCAGGTGACGTATACAACTCCATATGTAATCTGGACAAATTATTCTTCCGAGACTGCAGAAGAGGATATCAGCGCCAATTATCTGGGAAGCTATGTGCTGTTTAAGGCAGGGATTTCCCTTCCGTTTTATAATCAGTTCCTTATGAAACTGAAGAAACAGCTGCCGGTCATTGGTGTTGGTGCAGTGTGTGATCAGGAGGGTAACTGGTATGCTTCTGATGATCTTCCGGACAATTACAGACAGTTTTTGAGCGATTACAATATTCTGGAATATAACAACCAGTTTGAGAAAAAAGATGTAATAGAGAGCTTGTTTACATTGAAGTAATAAAAAGTACCCGGATAAAACAGATGCGGTGGATGGTAACACTGGCTGTTACTGGTCACGGAGTGAACAGTAGCCACTGGCTGTTTTTTGTCTGGGTATTTTCTGTTTCGCCACTTGACATATGGGAAAATTTCGCATAAAATAAACAAGACTTAACGAGCAAATTAAATAAATGAAATGGCAATGAAGAGAATAGTACATGAGGAGCAATCTCAGAGAGAAATCCAGGCCGACAGGCAATGGTGTGAGGATTTTGTGCGCAAGTCATGGAACCGGCCTCAGAGCTCCGCACAATTGAAGTGCGGCGTCTGTCCTACGTTATCAGGATAATTGAGTGAGCAGTGGAGCAGTCATTTCCAGTGCTAATCAGGGTGGTACCGCCGAAGCCTTTCGGTCCCTTTTGCAGGGATGGAAGGTCTTTTTTTATGTGTTTTTCAAATAATACATGGAATTTACCAGATTTCCCTGGTGTTTAAATATTAGAAATCAAAAAGGAGAAAAATCATGGCAAAAGAAAAGAAAATGGTAGAAGCTATCACTTCCATGGATGTGGATTTTGCACAGTGGTATACTGACGTTGTAAAAAAAGCGGAACTTTGCGGCTATACAAGTGTAAAGGGATGTATGGCAATCAAACCAGCAGGATATGCAATCTGGGAGAATATTCAGAAAGAGCTTGACCGCAGATTCAAAGAGACAGGCGTAGAAGAATGTATACATGCCAATGTTCATTCCGGAATCCCTTCTGGACAAAGAGAAGGATCACGTAGAGGGATTTGCACCGGAAGTTGCA
>ENA-OQAA01000973-OQAA01000973.1-human-gut-metagenome-genome-assembly--contig:-NODE-973-length-16733-cov-2.291039_pt1 | contig 16733 bp, 24 predicted proteins | sample MGYA00242489_ERZ504515 | MGnify/ENA primary metagenome ERZ504515 (study PRJEB26092, sample SAMD00036237) | human gut metagenome | host: Homo sapiens | study: EMG produced TPA metagenomics assembly of...
CTTCTGGGCAAAGATGCAGCTCCCCGAACTGATGCACAACATGGGCGCACATGCCGACATGCTCACGCTGGCTTACGCTGCCAACGGTGTCTATCACATTCAGAACACCTTCTCCAACCCGGTATTCGTAGTGCTTTACCTCATTTGGCTGGGTGCATTGTGGTTCCACCTGACTCACGGTTTCTGGAGCTCCATGCAGTCTTTGGGCTGGAACAACAAAGTATGGATCAACCGTTGGAAATGTATCTCCAACATCTACTCCACTATCGTTGTTGTATGCTTCGCTCTGGTAGTTGTCGTATTCTTCATCAAATCACTGATGTGCAGCGGCGCTTGCTGATAAATTATTGTAAATGATTAAATTGTAATAGCATTATGACTAAGATAGATTCTAAAATACCGGAAGGACCGGTGGCTGAGAAATGGACCAACTATAAAGCTCACCAAAAATTAGTAAACCCTGCCAACAAACGCCGTTTGGACATCATCGTAGTAGGAACCGGACTTGCCGGCGCTTCCGCTGCCGCTTCTCTCGGTGAAATGGGTTTCAGAGTGTTCAACTTCTGCATTCAGGACTCTCCGCGCCGCGCACACTCTATCGCTGCGCAAGGTGGTATCAATGCTGCAAAGAATTACCAGAACGACGGCGACTCCGTTTACCGTCTGTTCTACGATACTGTAAAAGGTGGTGACTATCGTGCCCGCGAAGCAAACGTTTACCGTCTGGCCGAGGTTTCCAACAACATCATCGACCAGTGTGTTGCACAAGGTGTTCCTTTTGCACGCGAATACGGCGGCTTGCTCGACAACCGTTCATTCGGTGGTGCTCAGGTATCACGTACATTCTACGCCAAAGGACAGACAGGACAGCAATTGCTGCTGGGAGCTTACTCCGCACTGAGCCGTCAGGTAAACGTGGGTACGGTGAAACTGTACACGCGTTATGAAATGGAAGACGTTGTCATCATCGACGGACGTGCCCGCGGTATCATCGCCAAGAATCTCGTAACAGGTAAGCTGGAACGTTTTGCCGCTCACGCTGTGGTTATCGCTACCGGCGGTTACGGCAACGCATACTTCCTCTCTACCAATGCAATGGCTTGCAACTGTTCCGCTGCCATGGCCTGCTACCGTAAAGGAGCCTGGTTTGCCAACCCCGCTACGTACAGATTCACCCGACTTGTATCCCCGTTCACGGCGACAAGCAGTCCAAACTGACTTTGATGTCCGAATCTTTGCGTAACGACGGACGTATCTGGGTTCCGAAGAAACTGGAAGATGCCAAGAAGTTGCAGGAAGGTACACTGCAAGGAAAAGATATTCCCGAAGAAGACCGCGACTACTACCTGGAGCGCCGTTATCCGGCATTCGGTAACCTCGTTCCGCGTGACGTTGCCAGCCGTGCTGCCAAAGAACGTTGCGACAAGGGTTATGGCGTGAACAATACAGGTCTTGCCGTATTCCTCGACTTCTCCGAAGCTATCAACCGTTTGGGCAAAGATGTGGTTGCACAGCGTTACGGCAACCTCTTCGACATGTACGAAGAAATCACAGATGTCAGCCCGTACGAAAACCCGATGATGATTTATCCGGCTATCCACTATACAATGGGTGGTATCTGGGTAGACTACGAACTAATGACTTCTATCAAGGCTTGTTCGCCATCGGTGAATGTAACTTCTCCGACCACGGTGCAAACCGCCTCGGTGCTTCCGCCCTGATGCAAGGTCTGGCCGATGGTTACTTCGTATTGCCTTACACTATCCAGAACTATCTGGCCGACCAGATTACAGTTCCCCGTTTCTCTACCGACCTGCCCGAATTTGCAGCTGCAGAAAAGGCCGTTCAGGAGAAGATTGACTGGATGATGAACATCAAGGGTAAGAAGTCTGTAGACTCTATCCACAAGGAACTGGGCCACATTATGTGGGAATATGTAGGTATGGGACGTACGGCCGAAGGCTTGAAGGAAGGTCTGAAGAAGCTGAAAGAAGTCCGCAAGGAGTTCGAGAAAGAACTGTTCATCCCGGGCGACAAGGAAGGTATGAATGTAGAACTCGACAAGGCTATCCGTCTGTACGACTTCATCACTATGGGCGAGCTGGTTGCTTACGATGCACTGAACCGTAACGAAAGCTGCGGCGGTCACTTCCGTGAAGAATATCAGACTGAAGAAGGCGAAGCCAAGCGTGACGATGAAAACTACTTCTACGTGGCTTGCTGGGAATATCAGGGTCTGACGAAAAGGAACCGGTATTGCTGAAAGAGCCGCTGGTTTACGAAGCAATCAAGGTACAGACTCGTAACTACAAGAGCTAATCGGGAAGTTGAACATTTAAAGAATTAAAGAAAATGGATAAAAATATATCATTTACGCTCAAGGTATGGCGCCAGAAGGGTCCGAAAGAAAAGGCGCTTTTGAAACAATACCAAATGAAAAGATATCCCGGGCGATACTTCATTCCTCGAAATGCTGGATATCTTGAACGAACAGCTGATTTCTGAAGGTAAAGAACCGGTTGTATTCGACCACGACTGCCGCGAAGGTATCTGCGGTATGTGTTCGCTCTACATCAACGGACATCCCCACGGTCCTGCAACCGGCGCTACGACTTGCCAGATTTATATGCGTCGTTTCAACGACGGCGATACCATCACTGTTGAACCGTGGCGCTCTGCCGGTTTCCCGGTTATCAAGGACTTGATGGTCGACCGTACGGCCTACGACAAGATTATGCAGGCAGGCGGCTACGTCAGCGTACGTACCGGTGCTCCCCAGGATGCCAACGCTATCCTGATTCCGAAGCCCATCGCTGACGAGGCTATGGATGCTGCCAGCTGTATCGGTTGTGGTGCTTGTGTGGCTGCTTGTAAGAACGGTTCTGCTATGCTGTTCGTTTCTGCCAAGGTGAGCCAGCTGAACCTGTTGCCCCAAGGCAAACCGGAAGCATTGCGCCGTGCCAAGGCTATGTTGAGCAAGATGGACGAACTCGGTTTCGGTAACTGTACAAACACTCGTGCGTGCGAAGCTGAATGCCCGAAGAATGTTTCCATCAGCAACATTGCTCGCCTGAACCGCGACTTTATCATTGCGAAACTGAAAGACTAATCCGGTCTTTCTGCAAATAATATAGGATGCGCTTCGGATAAACCTTTTGAGCAAGCTCAGATTTATCACTCAGCTTTCACTATATTTGATTAATATCACAAGAGACTCCTCTGCCGGGAAACCGCCGGAGGAGTTTTTTTATGACATGCCGTTTACTTCAGATAAATTGCCGGCACGCAAGCTACGGGGAGAAGCCCCGAAATTCTTTTTGCAGAAATTGGAAAAATGAGGCAGCGATTCAAAGCCATATTTATAGCAAATCTCTGATATAGAAGCATCCGTATAACGAAGTTCATAAACCACGCTTTCCTTCCTCCGTTCCATCATCCACTCGTACACCGGTTGATGAAAAACAGAATTTGAATATACGCCGGAAAGTAGCTACTGTATATCCTCCAACTGGGCAAGTTCCTCTACCGTCTTGACTTTGGCATGATTCTGCAAGACAAAGTAGTGGAAGGAATTAGTATACTGGGCAAGAGGATGTATCAGCATGGAAAGCTCATAGTCGGAGTAGTAATTTCCAAGAATGAAAGCAAGTTCTTTCCGTTTGAAACAAAGCATTTCCCGGCAAATCTTCTCCTCGGACAAATAGGCCTTGGAACTTTCCAGAAAGAGCTGCAACTCGGGAGTAATGGTCAAAGGATAGAATATCAATGGAGGGGTAACCTCTTTCATAATATGGTTATACCGGTCCTCACAGAAGAATTCAGGCTTACTGAACCGGTAACAAACGCATTCCACATCCGTCATGGCAAGTATTTCGTACTTGGAACCAATAGCTTGAAGGATGAACTCACCTGCATGCAACACAGTTCCCGCATACTCCTTACTGTTGACAAGCACTTCTCCTTTCAGCAGGAAAATTATAATATTTTCCTCACACTTTCGCGCCGGCAGATGGAATCCTCTGGGGTGGGAAGCATATATTATTGCATTGTCCACAGCCTTGGGACATTGAGCGCATTGTTTTTTACCTCTGCAAGCAGAAGAGTTGGGCATCGGCAAGTAGATTTGTTTGTTTGTTGCAGTGACAAAAATAGATAAATAATACTCATAAAAGAAACATTCCCCGAAAACTTTCATAAAGAAGTTTCGGGGAATGAATAAAATAGAAGTAATTCAGTTTTTTATTGCGGACAGTGCCGTTTTATTTTTCCACGTTCGTATCATCAGCCGTACTCCATGGACCAACTTCAGGTACAAAGGTTACTTTTGCCGCCTTATTGGCCAGCGTCAGCGTATAACGTATCTTTTTGCCTTCACCCCAGGCTTGTGTATCATTCAAGTCAATGGCGGAAGTTACAGTATCAAGAAGAACGTCTTTCTCATAGATGTCATAGACAACATTGATTTTGGCATTCGTATCCAACGTCTGGGGCATCAACATCCAGGCTGCATTCATTTCCACACCCGTTGTATTCACTTCCAATGCACTGCCGGCAATCGTATGCGCATAAGTGGCTGTTCCTTCTTGTGACTTCCATGTTGAATCATCAAAACCATAAGTTCCTTATTGTGCACGCCGGATATTGTAAGTGTTTTCAGTTTATAAGTCAAAGCGTCGGCTGCCTTGACAGTGAAATTTATTTGGGTCAGTATATGGCCGAATTTCAAAGATACCCCACTGGCATTTGATGCTTGGTTGCATCCGTCGCTTTCGCGGCTACCAAGTCCGTTTGGGCAGCTACATCTGCTACCGTATAAGTAATGGAAGGATATATAGCACCAGCAGCCGGTTGATTGTACGTCAAGGCTCCGGTACCCGGATTCCCGTAAGCAAAGAACTGCAAGTTATCCGTCATTGGCCAATAATATGTTCCCCCAGTCAAACTCCAGTTGGGAGCACTATAGGTTACTTTAACATCTGTCATGAATTCCTTCATCGCATCAAAAGTCGCAACGGAGGCCATTGCTGTCGCTCCCGTATTATAAGCATACACAGTGAACCCTACCTTCTGCAATTCCGGCAAATCAGTCACTGTGGCTCTCGTAGTGTTACCCACTACTGTTCCCAATTTAATCTCCGCCTTTTGTCCGGCATTCTCTATCTCCTCACTTTCCGAGCAACTCATTACTGCTGCTGCAGCCAAAGCCAAAAATAAAACCTTCTTCATAATTGTCTGTTATTAAAGTTAATATATTTATTTGTCTGTTTGCTATCAATTCACCGGTAGCTCCACATCCGTCTCATCATCCCAATCGTCCACATCGCCACCAATCCCTCCATCTCCTTCATCGGTTCCCGGTTCCAAATCATCCACCACAACCTTGTCCTCCGGTACGGGAACTCGATATGGATTTCCGACCCAGGAACGCCCACATCAGGTTCTTCTTCGCCTCCTCCCGAGGGAGGAGCTGTTTCAATCACTTCCGTGATATCCACCTTCACCTCTTGAACCGTTTTATCTCGTTTCACAATCTTCAGTGTCAGCAACATAGGACTATCCGCACGGGTCTTGGTATCTTTCAGTAATACAAAACTGGAGAAATGCCCCATAAAAGCCCGTTTTCACGCTTTGTATCCACACATATAGGTACCTCGCTCAAATGGCAAGCACGGTTGCTATAAAGTAACTTCCGTTCAAGCCGTCCACATGGCAGATGATGCTCGATATTCTATCCCATCCTTCCACCTTTATATCAAAGGAATAATGGTCCACTACCGCTTCCGGCTTCCAGTCCAACGGAAGCGCCACATCACTCTGCCTTATTTCCACCTCGTCCAAAGCCACCACATACAAAGGGTCGGGCGACCAAACCATATCTTCGTGTACATCCAGCCCCGTACAGTGTCCCGTAAAAGCCTCAATCGTCTCATAACTCTCGTCGCCCCGTATCTGTATACTCTCCGTATTGAAGTTATAGGCCACCACCGCATACTTCCCCGGCGGTACCTTCACCTCACCCCCTCCGGCAGGCAGATAACTTTCAACCTTTCTCCCCTGAGTATCTTTCGGATAGAAGATAATCCGCATGGTCTGCGGCAGCTTATCCGTCACCCCTTTCCAATCCAGTTTAATCTGTACTCCGCTAACGGGATAATCATCCAGCATATCGCGGAAGTCACAGCTTCCCAGCATTGGCAACAGCCCGAAGAACAGCCAGAGAATCATATGCCGTGCATCTTTCATACCACTCATCTCCCCGACGTTAGAAGCCATACCAAAGAAATTTTTGCTTTTGTCGGCCCGATAAAGTGATACTTTCCACTGCTGACCCAAACCAAGTCATTTCCATAAGAAGTATATTTCCTGTACTCCGTATCCAAGTATCCAATGCCCACACTGAATTCAATCGCCAGATGCCGAGCCAGTGGACGCACGTATCCATAAGTTATTCCTGCAGCTGCGTAATACTTCCCCCGGTATCCCTTCTCCTTTTTCAACTGAAAATCATAGGTACCTCCTTCGGCATATGCTCCCAGGAAGTGTCCGGACAATCTTCCGCGCGTATGGCGGTTTCCCAACCAGTAACGCGCCTCTGTCCCTCCCGAAAGGAGCTGATAGCAGAAATTACATCCGCTGTCAGACCACCAAGGGCATTTGTACTCAACATTCAAAGACCACCTCTTTCCCAATGGCAGCTCCACTTCTATGTTCGGAGCCAAGGCCAGGTCGTAAAGCAAATTATTTTTTAACGCCAGCACCGTTTTACAAGTATGGCTATGGGATTCTACCGACTTATTCTGCCCTATTACCTGCCCCGACATCATGCAAAAAAGGAGTAGCCAAAAGACATATATAAAAATGCGTTTTCCCATAATTTCGCGTTGTATACAAACAAAAGTAGAAAGATAATTACCGAATAAAAATCACTTTCCATCACTCTTTTCAAAGGCTGAAAGGTTCTGTGAAACGATTGAAACAGATTTGCAACTTCTGCCTTATCCGGGACGCTGTGAATAGATTCTTCTCTCTCAAAAAGTCAATCCGTGTGCGAAAACAGTAAAATTCAGTGAAAGAAATACAAAAGAAGTAGCAGGAACATTCTGAAATTTGGAAGATAACAACGGGAACCTTACATTTGTAATGTGATTTTTTCATAGTATTAGATTTAAGGTTAACAAAGGTTGGAGTACAGCGGTACTCCTTTTTTTATGCCCATACGTTTCTCCGAATGACAAAAAATAGCTATCTTCGATGGCTTTTATAACTGTTAAAGAAGAAAACATCACCACTTGAGCCATTATGAAAAAACCGGTACTCGCATTGCTTTCCATAATCCTACTTACCGCAGGATGTTCCCAACGGCCTGCCGCCACCACCAAGATACCCCTAACCAGCGCACACCGTGGTGCCGCCACCATCGCTCCCGAAAACACAATGGCATCCGTAGATTCGTGCATCAAATACGGTGTAGGCAATATAGAATGCGATGTCTGCATCAGTAAGGACAGTGTCTTCTACGTACTGCACGATTCCACCCTCGACCGTACCACCAACGGTACCGGCGCCATCTCCCAATGGCTGTCCGCCGACATCGACACACTGGATGCCGGCTCTTGGTTTGCGCCCCGATTTGCCGGACAACGGGTACTACGTCTTACCGACCTGCTACGCAAGGCCAAAGAGCACGGTTTAAGAATCACCATCGACTACCGCAACGGCGGTCTGCACCAATTACTGGATCTGATAAAGGACGAAGGCATGCTGGAAAACTGCAACTTCACCTTCAGCAAGGAGTATCATGCCAAATGCTTCAGAAAGATGGCACCCGAGGTAAGAACCCTGCAAGCCTACATCAAAAGTGAAAAGGACATAGAGCATGTCGTAAAGGAACTGCATCCCGACATCGCTGTCGTCTGGATTGACTCCCTTACCCCACAATTCGTAAAGAAATGCCGTGAGCACAACCTGCAGGTACTGGCACTCGTCCTGGGGCTGGACGACAAGACGGAAGAGAACCAGAAGGCAGTCGACCTGGGGGTAGACATCATAGCGACGGACCACCCGGAAAAGTTCATCATGAAATACGGGAAACCGTCCATATAAGGCAAGAGACCTGCCGCGCTCAAGTCAGCAAGTGATAGACACCACCACCATTGCCTTGACCACTCCCTTCATCTCCAATTCAAAAAGCAAGGCACTCATCCGGTTGACGGGTATGTCCGCTTCCACCACCATCGCATTGATATGGAGGTCTCCCTGCCGCATAAGGATGCGCATAACAAGCTCCTCCTCTTCTGTCAGTTCCGGAAAGAGATTACGCTGAATACCTTCTGTCCGGGCAGGCTGCTCCGCTACGGCCCAGCCATAATCTGCACAAACTCTTCCGCACTCTGGATAAGGGCGGCCTTGTTGTCGCGTATCAACCGGTTACAACCGATGGAAGATTCGTCCGTAACACGCCCCGGAACGGCAAAGCAGTCACGATGGTATCCCTCCGCCAACTCTGCAGTGATAAGGGAACCTCCCTTTGCGGCAGACTCCACCACAATGGTAGCATCACTCATACCCGCCACAATACGGTTGCGGCTGACGAAATTATGCTTGTCCGGATTCGTCCCGGTAAGGAATTCGGTCAGCAGTCCGCCTTGTGCCAGCATGTCGATGGCTGTTTTCCGGTGGACATACGGATAGATGCGGTCCAGTCCGTGAGCAAGGACAGCAACGGTAGGGAGATGATTTGCCAAAGCGGCCCGATGGGCATGGATATCTATCCCGTAAGCCAGTCCGCTTACTACCAGCACATCGGGACAAAGAACGGCCAAATCGCGCAGGAAGTCGGCACAGAATTGCTTGCCGTAATCGGTGGCACGGCGTGTACCTACCATATCGATGACATGCAGGCGGTTGAAATCGGTGTTTCCTTTAAAGAAAAGTACAATCGGCGCATCCTCACATTCGCGCAAGCGGGAAGGGTAAGCCTCATCCTTCAACGTCAGGCAGGAAAGACGATTCTTCTCTACAAACTCCATCTCCTGCTCGGCACGCAGAAAGGCAGCGGGACAATCAAGAGCCGTCACTACCCCCGGATTCACACCGGGCATGATTTCGGGGAGCTCCTTCCGCCGACTGAATACTTCGGCAGCACTGCCCATACCCTCTATTAAACGCTTTGCCCCGATATGTCCTATACCGGGGCAAAGTGTGAGAGCTATGCTGCAAATCCGTTCGTCACTGTTCATTCCACCACAGATTACACAGATTCACACGGATTGAGATAAGGGGCAAAGAGACGGTCGAACAGTTCGCTATCGCTTAACCGTCCGTTCACCACACATACGGTTTCAACTATGCCTTTGAGACAGACTTTGCCGTCGGAAGCACGGAAGATATCTTGGTAAAAGACGTACTTGATACCCTCCTTCTTCATGTAGAGTTTGGAGACAAACTCGTCACCACTCCTCAGGGGAGTCTTGAAAGCCATATTGATACGTGCCACTACCGGGTCTACCCCCTGCTCGTGCAGTCCGGCAAAGCTGACGCCGGCACTCAACAGAAACTCATGGCGCGTATGCTCCAGATAATGCTGATAATTGGCATTATTGACGATGCCTTGCAGGTCGCATTCATAGTCGCGCACCTTCATGGGAAGTTCATAGATATAATTCATATTTACTATTGGACTATTTGATACTTAGCCACGTTGTTTCTCCACATCCAAGCCTTTGAACTTCTTCAGTTCCTCTACGCTGACCAGCTTGTAGAGTTTGTCACTGGGACGTATTTTCACCGATTTCATCGAGAAATGCTGGCCTTTCTTTACAGTCTGCACGGGTTTCAAATCGACGCGTGCCTCGTCCAAAGTGACGAATTCGGCACCCGTTGTGGGACCCGTAATCAGCAACTTGTCGCCTACGCTCACTTCGGCTGCTTCTACCAGGAACTCTGCCACACCGATGTTTGAGAAGTAGCGGATGCCCTTACCCACATAGATTTTACGTTCCGTAGCGGCAGAGCCGTAGTTCTTGGTCCATTCGCCCAAGCGTTGTCCCAGGTAGTAGCCGTCCCAGAAACCACGATTGAAGACCGTCTTCAAACGTTCGTCCCACCGGGCAATCTTCTCATCGGTGAATGTATCGTCCAGATAGGAACGGATGGCTTCTTTGTAACACTCCACTACCGTGCGCACGTACTCGGGTCCGCGGGCACGTCCTTCTATTTTGAAAACACGAACACCTGCATCCAGCATCTTGTTCATGAAGTGGATAGTTTTTAAGTCTTTGGGGGACATGATGTATTGGTTGTCCACCTCCAATTCCACATTCGTCTCCTTGTCGCGCACCGTATAACTACGGCGGCATACCTGCATGCAGGCACCGCGGTTGGCGGAGTGGTTCATTTCATGCAATGAGAGATAACACTTTCCGCTGACTGCCATGCAAAGCGCACCGTGACAGAACATCTCTATACGTATCTGCTCTCCACTGGGACCGCAGATATTCTCCTCACGGATATGTCGGTAGATTTCTGCCACCTGCTCCAAATTCAGCTCACGCGCCAGCACCACCACATCGGCAAACTGTGCATAGAAGCGCAGGCTTCCACGTTGCTGATGTTGAGCTGTGTGCTGAGGTGTACCTCCTGCCCTATCTGCCGGGCATAGCTCATCACTGCCACATCAGCGGCAATGACTGCCGAGATGCCTGCCGCCTTTGCCGCATCTACAATGGTACGCATCAGCGGAATGTCATGGTCGTATATAATGGTATTGACGGTGAGGTAGCTCTTCATGCCATGTTCGTCGCACGTCCGGGCTATTTCCCGCAAATCGTCGATAGTGAAGGTATTTGCCGAACGGGCACGCATGTTCAGGTTCTCGATACCGAAATAGATGGAGTCGCACCTGCTTGTATGGCTGCTGCGAGAGATTCGCGCGAGCCTACCGGTGCCATGATTTCGAAGTCACTGATTGAGTGTTTCATCATTTCTTTTTGAATTAGAGTATGCAAAGGTAGGCTTTTTTCTGTACTTTTGCGGACAAATCCGCTTAGATTATGAAGATTAAAGATATAGACCTGGGCCCACGCCCCGTATTCCTCGCCCCGATGGAGGACGTCACCGACCCTGCTTTCCGCCTGATGTGCAAGCACTTCGGAGCAGACATGGTATATACCGAGTTCGTTTCTGCCGATGCCTTGATACGCTCCGTAGGCAAGACCCAGCAGAAACTGAACATCAGCGATGAAGAGCGGCCCGTAGCCATACAGATATACGGACGGGACACCGCCACCATGGTAGAAGCCGCCCGCATTGTGGAGCAGGCACATCCGGACACGCTGGACATCAACTTCGGCTGCCCCGTGAAGCGCGTTGCCGGCAAGGGTGCCGGTGCCGGTATGCTACAGAACATTCCGCTGATGCTGGAAATCACCCGTGCGTGGTAGATACCGTGAAGATTCCCGTCACCGTGAAGACCCGCCTGGGCTGGGATGCCAACAGTAAAATCATCGTAGACCTTGCCGAGCAGTTGCAGGACTGCGGCATTGCCGCCCTCACCATCCACGGCCGTACCCGCGCCAGATGTATACCGGCGAGGCGGACTGGACACTTATCGGCGAGGTGAAAAAGAACCCACGCATGCACATTCCCATCATCGGCAACGGTGATATCACCACTCCCCAACGGGCCAAAGAATGCTTCGACCTCTACGGTGTGGACGCCATCATGATAGGCCGTGCCAGCTTCGGCCGCCCGTGGTTCTTTAAGGAAGTGAAGCATTATTTGGAGACGGGCGAAGAACTCCCTCCGCTGAGTTCCGAATGGCGGCTGAACGTACTCCGCCAGGAAGTGGAAGACAGCGTCAACCTGCTGGATGAACGACGGGGCATACTGCACGTGCGCCGCCACCTGGCAGCAAGCCCGCTCTTCAAAGGGATTCCCAATTTCCGCGACACCCGGATAGCCATGCTGCGGGCAGAGACGAAGGAGGAACTGTACCGCATCTTCGAAGAGATAGAGCCGTTGCTGCCATAGGAGAAAACCGCATACGATTTTTACCATCGAGTCCGATACTTGAGCAATCATCCTCACGCCCCTTCTTGAATAGCTTCTGAGAGGGGGGCTATTCAGACGCAGATGACACGCTTTGTTGCCATCCGCATAACTCACTGTCTGTCAGCAAGAATTTTGCCAACCACTTGCCTTGCCCTTGGCAAACTTTTGCCATGCCTATGGCAAAGTTTTGCCAACGCGGTGGCAAAGCCTTGCCAATGGGAAGGCAAAACCTTACCAACAAGGAGGCAAGAAAAAAAACATTGTTTCTTTGGCAGAAAGAAACAAGTCCCTATATTCGTCTTCCCAAGAAAGAAAGAATCCCATAAATATGTCTTTATGAAAAAGAAAAAACTGCTCAAACAGCTCATCGTAAACTTCCAGCATTCACTTCCGGCAGAAGTTTATCCGCGTACATTGGTATTGCCCACAGACAGTGGAAAGATAATCACCGTGCCCGACTAGCGGAACATCGGCTGCGCAAACCATCGCTTGAACATCCACGTGGCCAGGATATAAATGCCGAAAGCCGATACGAAACCCACGATAGAGTCTATCAGGTAATGTGCCTGGATATAGACCGTAGCCCCGCACAACAGCAGATAGAAAGGAAACAAGCAGGCAAACAGACGCTTGCTGCCACGCCATGCCATAATCATCAGTACCGTAGACATTCCGACGTGCGAACTGGGAAAAGCAGCCGTGGGGCGCTCACCCACCTGCTGGGAACTCTCCACCAGGTTGTAGAAGAAGCCGTGCTCATAGCCCGGACCGGGAAGAAGTTCCTGATGGTGATGGAAATAGTCACCGATGGACGGAAAGATACCTTGCGCCACATGGTCGCTTCCAATGGCGGGGAAGTAGAACTGCGGCCCGGCAACGGGGACGAAGATATAAATAAGGTAATAGATGAAGAAAGCGGTGACGATGACGAACGAAACCTTCTCGAAAAGGTCGAAACGATAAAGGAAATACCACACCACCACCAGCAGAATCATCGGATAATAGAAGAAGTACCCCATATTGAACGGCTCGCTCACCCACATCTGCGGAAACCTTTCACAGAACCACACAGCAGGCTGTCCGCCAAACATCCACTGCTCCACCGACGCGAACACGTGGTCGAGATTGGGGAATATCCGGTTGAACTCAAAGGTGTCGGGATACCAATAGGAAAGCAGTGACATCTGGATGGCTATGCGCACAAAGGCAGAGAACTTGCAGGGTGCCAGCCGGTAAAGATACATCAGCAGGAACGTCATACCCGCAATGACAACACGGTCTGCAAGCATCTGCACCGGATGATCCATTTCCTGAAAAAGAAACAGAATGAGAATGGAAGTCAGCAAATTGTATATCAGCGTAATCTTCTCTACCGCAAAAAGCCCCTTACGGTTTCTACCCTTTTAAATAAATCTAAAGCCATCCCTTATCCTTATACCAGGCAATGGTTTCCTTTACACCCCGTTCCAGGTCGTACTCAGGACTGAAGCCCAGTTCCTCGACGGCCGGTGTGATGTCACACTGCCAGTTGCGTTGTTTCATTATTCTATACTTGTCCGAATTGAGCGTACTGGTCTTGTTCTGCCGCTTCGCCCAAAATTCAGCGAGCAAAGATACGACTTTCAATACAATTAACGGACATCTCAAGCGAATAACAAACGGATTGCCCAATTCTTTCCTTATCAAATCGGAAAAAGCACGGCTGCTATACACCTTCCCGTCAGCCAGGAAATAGGCGCGGCGGGACACCTGCTTCTCTATCCCGAGGAAGACGGCTTGCACGATATCCTTTACATATACAAACGTCAAGTCCTGGCGGCAGAAGCTACAGAAAAGTCCGTATGCTGCCGGATGGACTTTGCCATAAGATAATAATCCTTCTCACGCGGCCCGTATACACCCGTCGGCCGGTAGATGACGTAGGGGAAACCCGGAATACTCTGCAAATAAAGTTCTGTTTTCAGTTTACTGAGTCCGTAGGCGGTATTGGGTGAAGGGGGGTCACTCTCCATAATCGGGTCGTAGGTCCTCTCGCGTACCGGGCCGAACACACTCAGCGTACTGATGAAGATAAACTGCTTGGGAATCATGTTCAGCTCCCTCAGCGTATCGATGAAGTATTTGGTCTGCAGATAATTCACCAAATCGAATTCGTTCTTGTCCACACACTTCGTCACACCGGCACAATGGACAATATAATCAAACTTATTGTAGGTCCCTTTATGTCCCGAGAGTTGTGCCTCAGTTCATTGGGGTGCGCAAAGTCCAGTTCGAGGAAATGTATCTTGCGGTCACGCAGATACTCGCGGCTGCTGGACGAACGTACACCCGCCCACACACCGAACTTGCGCTTCAACGCCTCCTCCACGATGAAACTTCCGATAAATCCGCTTGCTCCTGTAATTAAAATCGATTCCACTTCTTCAGTTACAAATTACTAATTACTTTTCATCCGGTCCGTCACCTTGACGCTCCTTGTGTTACTCTGTCGCCTCGTTACTCTTCTTCACCGGCTCCACATGGATGCTGACCAGTGTTCCTTTGCCGAACTGCCTTTTCAACTTGTTCTCCACCGCCGTTGCCGTCTCGTGGGCTTCCTCCAGCGAGATGCTGCCATCCATACGCACATGCACCTCGATGGCACAATAACTGCCGATGCGACGCGTACGAAGGTGATGCGGCGAGCTGATACCGGGAAAAGAGAGAATTGTCTTTATTATCTCATCCTCTACCTCGGCAGGCAATGATTTCTCCAACAGTTCGTCCACACACGGTATCAACAATTGCACAGCCACCTTCATAATGAAGAAGCTGACAATAACCGCCGCCACCGGGTCCAGCACCCGCCAATGGTCACCCAAAAGAATGGCTCCACCTATCCCCACTGCCGTGCCTATGGATGAAAGCGCATCACTCCGGTGATGCCAGGCATTGGCAACAACCGCCTGCGAATTCAACTTCCTGCCCTTGAATACGGTATATTGATAAAGCACTTCCTTGAAAACGATGGATACCAATGCAGCCACCAGTGCCAGTATACCGGGTTCCTGCAGAGAGCCGCCTTGCAGGAAGCGGTAAATGGAGGAAGCCCCGTTCCAGAAAATGCCGAATCCCACAAACAACAGAAAAATACCGATAATGGCAGTTGCCAGCGTCTCGTACTTGCCATGACCGTAATCGTGTCCTTCATCTTCGGGCTTTGCCGAAATGCGCACAAAAACAATGACAATAATATCTGTAATGAAATCCGACAAAGAATGTACCGCATCCGCCAGCATGGCGGCACTGTGACCTACAATACCTGCAAAGAATTTGAAGACAAGCAAGAGAAAGTTTACCACACTTCCCACAACCGTCACCCGGTAAATGTCTTTTTCCCGTGTGGCATCTGCTTTTTTGTTCAGAGTTTGCATTTCCATCTGCTTTTCGTCTAAGGTACAGCCTATCTTCACTTTGTGTGCAAATATAGTACATAAATCCATTACAATCTGTCGTTCCTTCATTATTTTCAATAGAATGATAATATTTTGAAGTCTGAGTGAACGAAGGAACGTATTTATTTGTTTACTTTGCAAGAGGTAATCACCACAGATTACACAGATTGACACAGAATCTCTATTTATACATAAAATACATCATAACATTATGGCCAAAAAGAAAGAAAAGAAAGCCGGCAAACGCATGAAGAAGAAAGAGCTCGTCAAAGTACTGCTGGAATTCTTCCACACAAAGCAAGACGAAGTATTATCCCTGAAATACATCTTTGAACAACTCCACCTCACCACACATCCGCTGAAGATGCTGTGCATGGACATCTTGTCCGAACTGTCGATGGACGACTACATCACAGAAGTGGACAAGCACAAATACAAGCTGAACAACCACGGCGTGGAAATGACCGGAACCTTCCAGCGCAAGAGCAACGGCAAGAATTCCTTTATACCGGAAGGTGGAGCGAACCGATATTCGTGGCCGAACGCAACTCGGCACACGCCATGAACAATGATAAAGTGCGTATCGCCTTCTATGCCAAGCGTCGCGGACGCGAAGCCGAAGGAGAAGTCATCGAGATACTGGAACGTGCCAACGACACCTTCGTGGGTACCCTGGAAGTTGCCAAGTCATACGCTTTCCTTGTAACGGAAAACCGTACGCTTGCCAACGACATCTTCATCCCCAAAGAAAAGTTGAAAGGCGGCAAGACGGGCGACAAAGCCATCGTAAAGGTGGTGGAATGGCCCGACAAAGCCAAGAACCCCATCGGCCAGGTAATCGATATCCTGGGGCGCGCAGGAGACAATACCACCGAGATGCACGCCATCCTGCGGAATTCGGCCTGCCCTATGTCTACCCCGCTGCCGTAGAGAAAGCTGCCGACAAGATACCCGCCGAAATCTCCGCCGAGGAAATAGCCCGACGTGAGGACTTCCGGGGTGTGACCACCTTCACCATCGACCCAAGGATGCCAAGGACTTCGACGACGCCCTCTCCATCCGCAAACTGAAAGGGGGACTTTGGGAAGTAGGCGTACACATTGCCGACGTGACCCACTACGTGAAAGAGGGCGGCATCATAGACAAGGAAGCCGAGAAGCGTGCCACATCCGTCTACCTCGTAGACCGCACCATCAATGCTCCCCGAACGGTTGTGTAATTTCATCCTGTTCACTCCGCCCCGACGAA
>ENA-OQAA01000974-OQAA01000974.1-human-gut-metagenome-genome-assembly--contig:-NODE-974-length-16723-cov-4.192336_pt1 | contig 16723 bp, 27 predicted proteins | sample MGYA00242489_ERZ504515 | MGnify/ENA primary metagenome ERZ504515 (study PRJEB26092, sample SAMD00036237) | human gut metagenome | host: Homo sapiens | study: EMG produced TPA metagenomics assembly of...
CTAAGGCTGTGGACGTACTGCTGGAAGGCAAAACCAAGAGAGTTATCTGCTACAGAGATGGTGAGTACATTGATATGGATATCAACGAAGCGCTGGCTATGAAGAAGACAATTTCAGAGTACCAGTTTGAGGTTAGCTATTCACTGTCCCATAATTACAGTAAAAATCCAAAATAAAAAGTTTTATAAAATGTCGCATTAAACAGCAATCATGAAGGATTATATTTCTAATTGCGCTTAGTGCGGCATCTTTTTTTAGCAAAAACTGTGAGGAGGAAAAAATGATTACAAGTATGTCAAATCCCCAGATGAAAAAAGTACAGCAGCTTCTGAAAAAAGCAAAAACAAGACGGGAAGAGGGGCTTTTTGCAGCAGAGGGAATTAAAATGTTTGGAGAAGCTCCGTCAGACCGTATCAGAAAGGTTTATGCAGCAGCTTCTTTTGCAGAAAAAGAAGAATTTCAGAGGATTTTAGAGGAAAAAGGGCTGGACAGCCATTCAGATAAGGTGGAAATCGTGGATGATAAGGTGTTTAAAAATTTGTCTGATACGGTAACTCCTCAGGGCGTTTTGTGTCTCATTTCAATGAAGAACTGGAGCCTTAGTAAAATGCTGGAAGATGCAGACAAGCCTTTATTTATGATTTTGGAGGATTTACAGGACCGGGAAATCTGGGAACCATTATCCGCACCGGGGAAGGGGCAGGTGTTACCGGCGTGATTCTCAGCAAAACTTCTGTGGATGTGTTTAATCCCAAGGTGATTCGCTCTACCATGGGCTCTGTGTACAGAGTTCCTGTGCTTTATGTGGATTCTATAGAGGAAGAAGTGCTGCCAATGTTGAAAACTCATGGGATTACAACCTATGCGGCGCATTTAAAAGGGGAGAATAATTACGATCAGGAGGATTATGGCAAAGGGACAGCGTTTTTCATTGGGAATGAGGGAAATGGTCTCAGTGATGAATTGACAGCCTGTGCGGATACGCTGATTAAAATTCCTATGGCGGGACAGGTGGAATCCTTAAATGCTGCCATGGCTTCCGGGATTTTGATGTATGAGGCGGCGAGACAGAGGAGATAGGCAGAACAAATTCCGGAAAAATCTGCAAAATCTTACAAAAAATACCCGGTTGACAATGAAATGTAATCTTGATACAATAAGCCGGTAACAAAATTAACAAATCTGTAACAAAATGAAACAGACTTATGTAGGAGGTTACATTTCATGAAACAAAAAATCAAGAAACTTTTGACCTGTGTAGGAGCAGTAGGCGCATTGACTATGATGCTCAGTGTTCCGGTTTTGGCAGATACAAAAGAGGATTACGACTGGTCGGACAAGGCGGCGGCCGATGTAAATACATATGCAACATTCGTAGCGGTGCTGACATTAACACAGAAAGAGTGGGAATGCTTCCCGCTGGTGCAGTAGTAACTGTAGAAGGAGAAGAAAACGGATGGTTCCAGGTTTCTTCCGGAGAGATTTCAGGATATATCCGGGAAGATTTGCTGGTACATGCAGAGGAAGCAAAAGCCTGTTTGAATCTGTGCATGGCGAAGGTGAGGTTGTAGGGGCGCAGCCTCTTAATACAGAGCCACAGGTTCACCAGCAGGCGGCATCCGCACCTGTTTCTGTGTCAGACAGTGACCTGGCGCTTATGGCAGCTATTATTGAGTGTGAAGCCGGCGGAGAATCTTATGAAGGAAAGATTGGCGTTGGGGCAGTAATTATGAACCGTATCAGAAGTAATAAATTCCCCAATACACTTTCCGAAGTTATTTACCAGAGCGGACAGTTTACTCCGGCAGCAACCGGAAAACTGGCTTCCGTTTTATCAAGAGGTGCAAGTCAGGCATGCTATGATGCTGCAAGAGATGTGTTTGCAGGAGCCAATACCATTGGAGACCGTTTGTTTTCCACGCAGGAAGCGGTAACGGTTTAACCATTGGAAATCAGACGTTTTATTAAAAAATACAGACAGGAAGCTGTTTTGCAAGGAATCTTGGCAAGACAGCTTCTTTTTGTAAATACACAAAAAAACATTGTTATTTTCAGAATATTAGGCTATAATAAGGTAACAAATCAGCATCCACAAAAGAAGAAAAATATGAAAAAGAAGGTGGGGTTATGGCGGCGGAAACAATAACAATTATGTGGCTTGTGATTTTGGCAGTCCTTTTAGGAATTGAGATTGCCACGCTGGGACTTACAACAATCTGGTTTGCAGGAGGAGCGCTTATTGCCTTTTTAGTTTCTCTGACGGGAGCGCCTTTGTGGAGTCAGATTGCTGTCTTTATTGCAGTATCGGTGTTGCTGTTAATTTTTACCAGGCCGATTGCCCTGAAATACATGGAGAAGGGCGCTTCAAAAACCAATGTAGACAGTATCCCGGGACAGACCGGTATTGTAACACACACCATTGATAATCTGAAGGCAGAGGGACAGGTGATGATACAGGGGATGGACTGGAGCGCACGCTCTAAGGAAGGGACGGTCATTGAAGAGGGAAAAGTAGTCAAAGTAGCAGCAGTAGAAGGCGTAAAGCTGATTGTAGAGGAGGAAATGTAGTATGGGTATTATTATTGTTGTATTTTTTATCCTTATATTAATTATTGCGGCATCTTGTATTAAAATCGTGCCACAGGCACAGGCTTTGATTGTAGAACGTCTTGGTATGTACAAGGCAACATGGGGAACAGGACCTCATATTAAAATGCCTTTTATCGAGCGTATTGCAAAACGTGTGAACCTGAAAGAACAGGTGGTGGATTTTGCTCCACAGCCGGTTATTACAAAAGATAACGTTACCATGCGGATTGATACCGTTGTCTTTTTCCAGATTACAGACCCAAGATTATTTACCTATGGTGTGGAAAATCCCATTATGGCTATTGAGAACTTAACAGCAACGACACTCCGTAATATTATCGGTGAGATGGAACTGGATGCAACATTAACTTCCAGGGAAATTATTAATACAAAAATGCGCGCGTCTCTGGACGTGGCTACAGACCCATGGGGTATCAAGGTAAACCGTGTAGAACTGAAAAATATTATTCCTCCATCTGCGATTCAGGAAGCCATGGAAAAACAGATGAAGGCAGAGCGTGAACGTCGTGAAGCTATTCTGAAGGCAGAAGGTGAAAAGAAATCCACCATTCTTGTAGCAGAAGGTAAGAAAGAGTCTGCTATTCTGGATGCAGAGGCAGAGAAACAGGCAGCTATCCTTCGTGCAGAAGCAGAGAAGGAAAAAATGATTAAAGAGGCAGAAGGTCAGGCAGAAGCTATTTTGAAGGTGCAGCAGGCAAAGGCAGATGGTATCCGCTTTATTAAAGATGCAGGCGCAGACCAGAGCGTATTGACCTGAAGAGTCTGGAAGCATTTGCGCAGGCGGCAGATGGCCGGGCAACTAAGATTATTATTCCGTCTGAGATTCAAGGCATTGCCGGTCTGGTGACTTCTCTGGTAGAAGTGGCAGGAAAAGAGAAAGAAGAGTAAAATTACATTCAGCAAAGGGGGGCTGCTGCAGAGATGCGGCAGCCTTTTTGAAACTTATAACATTGCACATAGCGAGGTAAAAAATATGCAAGCAGTCATAGATCTTACAAAAGAGTACGGTCTGGTGCTGGAAGGGGGAGGAGCCAAAGGCGCTTATCAGATAGGGGCATGGAAGGCTCTTAGGGAGGCCGGTGTGAAATTAAAGGGCATAGCGGGAACCAGTGTAGGGCTTTAAATGGCGCCCTTATCTGCATGGGAGATTTGGAAAAAGCAGAGCGTCTGTGGGAGAATATTTCTTATTCCAAGATTATGTCTGTAGATGATGAGGTAATGGGAGAGATTTTCAAGCACAAGAAAATCAGCAGGGAAACCCTGAAGGAGCTGATGGATTACATGGCAGACGGAGGCGTGAATATATCCCCATTAAAGCAGTTGATTGCAGAAAGTGTGGATGAAGAGAAAATCAGAAATTCCCCCATTGATTTGTATGTGTTGACATTTAATGTGGATGAGTTTCGGGAGCTGGATATTGATATTAAAGAAACAGAACCAGAGCTTATTAAGGATTTTCTTCTGGCAAGCGCCTATATTTTTCCTATTTTTAAAAATGAGAAGCTCCATGGGAAAACTTATATTGATGGTGGAGCCATTAATAATGTGCCTTTGGGTTCTCTGGTTGACCGGGGATATGAGGATATTATTGTGGTTCGGATTTTTGGGATTGGCAGGGAGAAAAAGGTGAAAATCCCGGAAGGAACCCATGTCTATACCGTAGCGCCTTCTGTGAGCCTTGGAAGTATTCTGGATTTTAATCAAAAGAAAAGCAGAATGCATATGACAAGAGGATATTTTGATACCATGCGTATGGTTTATGGGCTGTCCGGGAAAATATATTATATTGATGAACAGGAAGAAGAGTGCTATTATTTAAAGCAGCTAACAGAAGTAAACCAGGATATTTATGAGTATTGTATGGAAACCTATAAGCTGAATGCAGAACCAGAGCAGTATGTGAGAAAACTGACAGAAATCGTTCTGCCGGTGCTGGCAGAGGAGCTGCAGCTTGCCAGGGACTGGAATTACAAGGAGTTATACTTATCTATGCTGGAGGCAACTGCCAGAATCTGCAGAATCCGTAAGTATAAAATTTATACCTTACAGGAATTGCAGAAAAAAGGTGCGGGAAAAACTGTGGGAAATGGAGACCGATGAGCTTCCTGCTTTTTCACAGATTATTTCAAAAGAGAAACTGATACAGGGAGGAAAAACATATGAACCTTAAAGGACGTAATTTTTTGACATTAAAGGATTTTACAAAAGAGGAGATTCAATATCTGGTTTCTTTGGCTGCTGAGTTAAAGGCAAAGAAAAAACAGGGGGTTTTAGTGGATACCTTACGTGGAAAGAATATTGCCCTGATTTTTGAAAAAACCAGTACCAGAACCAGATGTTCCTTTGAAACCGCTGCTCATGACCTTGGAATGGGTACTACTTATCTGGACCCAAAGAGTTCTCAGATTGGAAAAAAAGAGAGTATCAAAGATACTGCAAGAGTGCTTGGAAGAATTTATGATGGAATTGAGTATCGTGGCTATGGCCAGGAAAAGGTGGAAGCGCTGGCAAAATATGCAGGGGTACCGGTATGGAATGGCCTGACTAATGAATATCACCCAACACAGATGCTGGCAGATTTGCTTACCATTCAGGAGCATCTGGGCAGAACAGAAGGGGTGAAGCTGGTATATATGGGAGATGCCCGCTATAATATGGGAAATTCTCTTATGATTCTCTGTGCAAAAATGGGAATGCACTTTGTGGCATGCGCTCCGAAGAAATATTTTCCAAATAAAGAACTGGTGGAAGAATGTAAAAAATTCGCACAGGAATCCGGAGCGACCATTACTTTAACAGAGGATGTAAAAGAAGGCACCAAAGGGGCTGATGTTATCTACACAGATGTGTGGGTTTCCATGGGCGAGCCAGATGAAGTGTGGGAAGAACGCATTCTGGAATTAAGTCCTTATAAGGTAACAAAAGAAGTAATGGAAAACGCAGGAAGCCAGGCGATTTTCCTTCACTGTCTGCCGGCATTCCATGATTTGGAAACAGAAATCGGAAAAGAAATGAGCCAGCGTTTTGGCATTACAGATATGGAAGTGACAGATGAAGTGTTTGAATCTTCTCAGTCAGTGGTTTTTGATGAGGCGGAAAACAGAATGCATACCATTAAAGCTGTAATGGCGGCAACTTTGGGGGCATAAAATGCAAAAAGAACTGGAAAAACAACTGCAAACCAGGTGGATGGGGAAAAAGGTGTTCTACAGAGAAGAAACCGAATCCACCATCACCTGGGCGAAAGAGGCGGCAAAAGCAGGCAGTAGGGAAGAACTGGATGGGGCATTGTTTCTGGCAGAGGCTCAGACCGGAGGAAAGGGAAGAATGGGGAGAGTCTGGACTTCCCTCCGGGACAGAACATTTATATGAATCTGCTCCTTATGGAGCCGGAGATTTCTCCCATGAATGCGGCCTCCTTGACCCTGGTTATGGGGCTTTCGGTGGCTCAGGCAGCCACAGAAGTGACGGGAAAGAAGGCTGGCATTAAGTGGCCAAATGATGTGTCATGTCCGGGAAGAAAATCTGCGGTATTCTCACAGAGATGCAGATATCCGGGAACATGCCGAAATACATTACCATAGGCGTGGGGATTAATGTAAATCAAAAGGAGTTTCCGGAAGAATTGCAGGACAAGGCTACTTCTCTTATGCTGGAAACAGGAGAAATCCTGGTAAGGGAAGAAGTGGCTGTGAAAACCCTGGAATATTTTGAGAAAAATTATGAAAAATTCCTGGAGACACAGGATTTAAGCCGTTTAAAAGCAGAATATGAAGCCCTGCTTCTGAATCAGAATCAGCCTGTGCGTTTGATTGAAAAGGGAGTGGAAAGCAGGGGAATCGCCAGGGGTATTACAGAAAAGGGAGAGCTTCTGGTAGAATTTGAAACCGGAGAAATCCAAAAGGTGCTTTCTGGGGAGGTCTCTGTAAGGGGACTTTACAGTTACGTATAAAGGGAGAAGAACATGTATAAGGATAGAGTTGTTTTGTGCGGCGCAAGCGCATATGAACAGAAATATTATTTTAATGAAGATTTTGCATCCTTGCCTCAGTCCGTACAGGATGAGCTGCATATTATGTGTGTGCTGTACACAGAGGAAATCGGCGGGGTTCTGACTCTGGAGTTTGATGAGGATGGAAATCTGCAATTTCAGACAGAGGCTTTGGAGCAGATGCCATGTTTGATGAAATCGGAAGTGTACTGAGAATCAAGGATTTGAGAAATAAGAAACGGGAGCTGTTGGAGTCCCTGGAAACTTATTACAGGGTGTTTTTTCTGGGAGAAGACGTAGGAGAATAGGCGTATGTTATTAGTCATTGATGTAGGAAATACACATATTACCCTGGGGGTATTTAAAGAGAAAGAGCTGGTGGGAACCTTTCGTCTTACCACAAGACAGAACAGGACTTCAGATGAATATGGTATTTTTATGTGCGATTTGCTGAAGTACCAGGGGATTCCTAAGGAAGAGATTGAGGATGTGATTATCAGTTCTGTAGTGCCGGATGTTATGCATTCCCTGACCAGCAGTGTTATTAAATATTTCCACGTGAAGCCTTTAAATGTAGGACCGGGATGTAAGACTGGAATCCGTATTACAGCAGTAAATCCCAAGGAAGTAGGAGCAGACAGAATTGTAGACGCTGTGGCGGCCTATGAGATTTATGGCGGTCCTGTGCTGGTGCTGGATTTTGGAACAGCCACTACCTATGATTTGATTACAGAGGATGGAAGCTTTGCGGCAGGCATTACTTCTCCTGGTATTGAAATCAGCGCAAAAGCTCTGTGGCAGGATGCAGCCAAGCTGCCGAAAATCGCTATTCAGAAGCCGGAGAGTATACTGGCAAAGGAAACTATCAGCAGTATGCAGGCTGGTCTGGTTTATGGCTATATTGGACAGGTGGAATATATTGTGAAAAAAGTAAAAGAAGAGTCTGGTATAGAAGATTTGAAGGTTGTGGCAACAGGCGGTCTTGGAAAGCTTATTGCTGACGAAACAGAATCCATTGATGTGTATGATGCCCAGCTTACCTTAGAGGGGCTTCGGATTATTTACGAAAAAACCAGGAAAAGCAGAGGTTGGGCATGAGTCTGAAGATTGGAAATGTAACACTGGAAAACAATTTAATATTGGCACCTATGGCAGGAGTAACCGACCTGCCATTTCGTTTGTTGTGTAAGGAACAGGGCGCAGGGCTTATTTGTACAGAGATGATTAGCGCCAAGGCAATTTATTTTAAAAATAAGAACACAGAAACCCTCATGGAAATTGATGAAAGAGAGCGCCCGGTATCTTTGCAGCTTTTTGGCTCAGACCCGGATTTAATGGCAGAGATTGCAAGGCAGATTGAGCCAAGAAACTTTGATATCCTGGACATTAATATGGGATGTCCGGTTCCCAAGGTGGTAAACAATGGGGAAGGTTCTGCTTTAATGAAGAACCCCAGGCTGGTGCATGAGATTGTGTCTAAGGTATCAAATGCGATTGAGAAACCTTTGACCATTAAAATCAGAAAAGGCTTTGCTGAAGACTGTGTCAATGCAGTGGAAATTGCAAAAATCGCAGAAGACGCTGGCGCAGCAGCGGTTGCAGTTCATGGACGCACCAGGGAGCAGTATTATGCAGGCAATGCAGACTGGGACATTATACGTAAGGTAAAGGAAGCGGTGTCCATACCGGTTATTGGGAACGGAGATGTGGATTCTCCCCAAAAGGCAGAAGCGCTGGTTCGCGAAACCGGATGCGACGGTATTATGATTGGCAGGGCAGTACAGGGAAATCCGTGGCTGTTTTCCCAAATCCTGCATTACCAGAAAACAGGGGAACTTCTGCCAAAGCCAGGGATGGAAGAAGTAAAGGAAATGATTTTAAGACATGCAAAAATGCAGTTGGAATACAAGGGAAATTACACAGGCATGAGAGAAATGCGAAAGCATGTGGCATGGTATACCACAGGGATGCCTCATTCTGCCTCTGTGCGGCGAATGGTGAATGAGGTGGAAAGCTATGAACAGCTTGAAGAACTGGTGGGAAGGATGTAGGCTGTTTCTGGGCAAAGAATTATAAAAAGTATATGAAATATGCGCCAGAAGGCGTATTTGGCTTGACATCTGCATAGGTATTATTTATAATGTTATGACTGTTAAGTAGTGATATTTGCAGATTCCTGTAAGTATTGGAGAAAGGGTGTATAGAATTATGGAAGAAAAGAAAGTAATACTGACTTACGCTGGGTTGACAAAATTAGAAGACGAGCTTCATGATTTAAAAATCGTAAAGAGAAAAGAAGTGGCTGAGAAAATCAAAGAAGCCAGAGAGCAAGGCGACTTGTCTGAAAACGCAGAATACGATGCAGCTATGGACGAGCAGAGAGATATCGAAGCCAGAATTGAACAGATAGAGAAAATCCTCAAAAATGCAGAAGTTGTTGTAGAGGATGAAGTAGATGTAAACAAAATCAGTGTTGGCTGTAAAGTAAAGGTTTATGATGTAGAATTTGAAGAAGAAATTGAATTCAAAATCGTAGGTTCTACAGAAGCTAACAGCCTGGAAGCAAGATTTCCAACGAATCTCCGGTAGGAAAAGCCCTTATTGGAGCATCTATCGGTGAGACGGTTTCCGTAGAAATGCCTTCAGGAGTAATGGAATATAAAGTTCTTGGTATTGAGAGAAACATTTAATCTAGAATAAACGAAGGAGAGTGTGAAAAGTGGCAGAGCAGAAGAAGACACAGGAACAGGACTTAAATCAGTTATTAAAGGTTCGCCGTGAAAAATTAGCTGACTTGCAGGAAAATGGAAAGGACCCATTTCAGATTACGAAATTTAATGTAACACACCATAGCATGGAAGTGAAAAATGCTTTTGATGAGCTGGAGGGTAAAACAGTTACTCTGGCTGGACGTATGATGTCCAAACGTGTTATGGGAAAAGCTTCTTTTTGCAGTATTCAGGATTTACAGGGCTCTATTCAGTCTTATGTTGCAAGAGACAATGTAGGAGAAGAGTCTTACAAAGAATTTAAGAAAATGGATATCGGCGATCTGGTAGGAATCACAGGTGAAGTGTTTAAGACAAAAACCGGAGAGATTTCTATTCATGCCACAGAAGTAACACTGTTATCTAAGAGTTTAAAACCGCTCCCGGAGAAATTCCATGGACTGACTAACACAGACCTGCGTTACCGTCAGAGATACGTGGATTTAATCATGAATGCAGATGTAAAAGAAACCTTTATTAAACGTTCTAAAATTCTTGCAAGCATTCGTAATTATTTAAATGGACAGGGATTCCTGGAAGTAGAGACTCCTATGCTGGTAGCAAATGCCGGCGGTGCAGCGGCACGTCCTTTTGAGACACATTTCAACGCTCTTGATGAAGATTTTAAACTGCGTATTTCTCTTGAATTATACCTGAAGAGATTAATCGTAGGCGGTATGGAGAGAGTTTACGAAATCGGACGAGTATTCCGTAATGAAGGTCTGGATACCAGACATAATCCAGAGTTTACCTTAATGGAGTTGTACCAGGCATATACAGACTACCATGGCATGATGGATTTAACAGAAAACCTGTACCGTCATGTGGCACAGGAAGTTCTGGGAACTACAAAAATCGTGTACAATGGCATTGAAATGGACTTAGGAAAACCATTTGAGCGTATCACCATGGTGGATGCTGTTAAGAAATATGCAGGTGTGGACTTCAATGAAATTCATACTTTAAAAGAAGCCAGAGCTGTGGCAAAAGAACATCATGTAGAATACGAAGAGAGACACAAAAAAGGTGATATCCTGAACCTCTTCTTTGAGGAATTTGTTGAGGAACACTTGCTTCAGCCTACTTTTGTTATGGATCATCCAATCGAGATTTCTCCTCTTACTAAGAAGAAACCGGAAAATCCGGAATATGTAGAACGTTTCGAGTTCTTCATGAACGGATGGGAAATGGCAAATGCTTACTCTGAATTAAATGATCCAATTGACCAGAGAGAACGTTTCAAAGCACAGGAAGAACTTCTGGCACAGGGTGATGAAGAAGCAAACACCACAGACGAAGATTTTATGAATGCTCTGGAAATCGGTATGCCTCCAACAGGTGGTATCGGATTCGGAATCGACAGAATGGTAATGCTGCTCACAGACAGCGCTGCAATTCGTGATGTATTGCTGTTCCCGACAATGAAGTCACAGGGCGCTGCTAAGAACGAAGCAAACAACGCTGCACAGTCTGCTCCGGTAGCTGCAAAGGTAGTTGTTCCGGCAGAAGAAACAACTGCACCAGCGAAGGTTGAGATCGACTTCTCCAACGTGGAAGTAGAGCCATTATTCGAAGATATGGTTGATTTTGATACATTCAGCAAGTCTGATTTTAGAGCTGTAAAGGTTAAAGAATGTGAAGCGGTTCCAAAATCTAAGAAGCTTCTGAAGTTCGTTCTGGATGATGGTTCAGGCGAAGATCGTGTGATTTTAAGTGGAATTCACGATTATTATGAACCGGAAGAACTGGTTGGCAAGACATTACTTGCAATCACAAATCTTCCTCCACGTAAGATGATGGGAATTGATTCATGTGGTATGATTATCTCTGCTACACATCTTGTAGAGGGAAGAGAAGGACTCAATGTTCTGATTCTGGATGATAAGATTCCGGCAGGGGCGAAGTTGTACTAAGAAAGTAAGAAATCTTCACAATTTGACAACAAAAATTCTTTTTGACAACAATTTGACAACAAATTTGTATTCAAACATGAAGCATCATGAAGAATGGTGATTAGTTGTCAGTAATACTACTCCAACAATATGAATTGTTGAGGGCACTTTTTGAAAGAAAAATCTTTCAGAGAGTGCCCTTTTTTAATTCATTAACAATGTTCGTTGTGGTCGAATAAAAGGTGAAAGGGGAAACAGATTTGAAAACAGAAAATATGTATTATAACCAGCAGAAGCGTTCAGAGGTAAAAGAAGAAGCACGCAGACTTAGAAGAAAATTTCTTCGTTATCAACAAGCAGAAATCGTATATAGCCTGTCACATAAAAAGTTGATGGAACTTGCAAATGATGCGGGTGCGATTTACAGAATGGAAGGAATCGTTTTGATAAACAGAGAAATCTTTGATGAATATCTTGAACAATTTCATGAAAAATAAGATGACAAATCGGAGAAAGGAATTTAGTTGAGATGCATGGAAAGGTATGGATGTTTTCTAATCTTATTGATGATGAAGATATAGAATTTATGCAACATGAATTTATAAGTTATAAACAAGCTATGGATTATTACGAGCTTGGATATAAGCCAATCGTAAGATTATCGCATAAGGCAGGAGCAGTTTATAAGATTGGGAAAAAAGTTCTAATTAAGCGAAGTACATTTGAAAAATATCTGCGAGAAAATATCAGAAGGGAGAAAGAAGAATGGGAAAGGTAATTTCAGTAGTAAATCAAAAAGGCGGAGTTGCAAAAACTACTACAACATTAAATCTTGGAGCCGGATTAGCAAGAAAAGGAAAGAAAGTATTATTGATCGATGGAGATCCACAGGGAAACTTAACTGCTAGTCTTGGATATGTAGAACCGGATGCTATTGAAACGACGCTTGCAACTATCATGATGCATATAATCAATGATGAAGAAATTGATGAGCAGGAAGGAATCCTACATCATGAGGAACAGGTGGATCTTCTTCCAGCAAATATTGAATTATCTGGCTTGGAGATAACGATGAGTAACGCAACGAGGGGAAAACTGATCATGAAGGAATATATCGATATGATGCGATTACGATACGATTACATATTAATTGATTGTATGTCAAGTTTAGGAATGATGACCATCAATGCATTGGTTGCTTCTGATACAGTTCTGATACCAGTACAAGCTGCATATTTGTCAGTTAAAGGACTTCAACAGCTCATTAGGACTATTTCTATGGTAAAGAAGAGATTAAATAGAAAATTGATGATACAGGGCATTCTTTTGACAATGGTAGATTTCCGAACAAATTATGCAAAGGATATTGCATCAAGAGTAAGAAAATCTTATGGTTCTAAAATTGATATTTTTGAAAATATCATTCCCTTGTCAGTTAAGATAGCTGAAGCAAGTGCAGAAGGAAAGAGCATTTATAAATATTGTCCAAATGGAAAGGGATCTGCAGCATATGAAAACTTGACGCGGGAGGTATTGGAAAATGAAAAATAGAAGTGGAGAAAAAATCAAATTGACAAGTATTGATGAATTGTTAGGAGTAGTCAATGAAGAATCGGCAATGGAGATTGATATCAGTAAAATCCATGCTTTTAAGGATCATCCATTTAAGGTACTGGATGACGAAAAGATGACAGACTTGGTAGAGAGTGTAAAGGCAAAAGGGGTACTGACACCAGTTTTGCTACGGTCTGATGGAGAAAATGGATATGAGATGATCTCAGGTCATCGAAGAATGCACGCGGCAGTTATAGCTGGCTTGGAAACAATTCCTGCAATTGTGAGAGAATTATCCGATGATGACACGGTCATTGCTATGGTAGATGCCAATATCCAACGCGAAGAGTTACTCCCGAGTGAAAAAGCATTTGCTTATAGAATGAAAATGGAAGCAATGAAGAGACAAGGGGTAAGAAACGATTTAGGGACTGTCGGTTAATATCGATTTTTTAGGCTCTAAATCTTAAAATAGGAATCTCCCGTAGAAATCAGTATTTTTAATACTGGAACTTCTTCGGGAGATTCCTATTTTTTCTTTTCTGTATGTATTTTAGGGCGCAAAATCCCCTCAACTGCATTTTTTGAAAGCACTCTTTTCCTAAGCAGCATTTTCTTCGGTTTTTCCTTCAAATTTCTTGATTTTATCATGAAGAAAACGATGATATTTATTTATATTTCTTCCAATCGCATATAGCATGAATTCTTTATATACTTTTTCTGCTGTTCGATAATTGAAACGACGAAAGCCATCATTTTCTTTGATATCTCCAAAATGTCCTTCTGTCTGAATGGAACGGATCTGTCGGTTCAAAATCCCCTTCTCACTCTGTATGTTTGCATGGGATTCCTCTTTCAAAGCTTCCCATTGTTCATTGATCTTCATGATTTTATTTTTCTCTGTATCTTTTTCAGCATCATATTTATACAGACATTTCGCTTTGTGTTCACAGCCGCTACAGTCCGCACATCCGTATACCTCAAAGGTTTGTATATACCAGTCTGGTCTTTGGTCTCTGTTCGGATATGATGCAGTTCTCTTCCGTCATGGCAAATATAATACAACTCATCTTCAAACACCTGCGTTTTCATGTTGTAATACTTTCCAATCTCTTCTGTATACGCACGTGTTTTCCGTTTTTCGTGATCCTGCAGTTTGATGTAACTGGAAATTTTATGTTCTTTTAAGTACAGGAAATTCCTTTCACTACAATAACCGCTGTCGGCAGTTACTTCTTCTAAAATTTCTCCGAATGCGTTTTTGTGTTTTTCTAACAATTGCTTTTAAATTAATACCCATAATACCTGCCATCTTCATTTCCTCCTGTTTTGAAATCATTATTTCTGGTAATATGGTAGCAAAAGAAAATTTACAAACTATTTTTTGGCACAAAAAAAGACACCGTAAAGGCATCTTTTTTTCAAGCATTATCCAACACAAACCAGCTGGCTTTAGCATGCTTTGAGGCAGTTCACTAACACTGGGTTAAACATTCCGCATTCTCCATTCAGAACCATATGTTACATCCTCCTGTTTTCGTTCTTTACGAAAAATATGGAGGAACAGAAACATTTACATTTTTGTATCTCGCATCAGGTTAGCTGCTTTACGCAGAACCTCTGTCGGATAAATGCAAAGGTTCTGGTGCATGACAACTCCATAATGTTCCATACATTCAGCTTGTTTCAGCAAATCTCCGGCTGGATAACCATATTTTCTTGCAAACTCAACCAGTTTCTTAGTTTGTTCTTCCATTACTACTGCTCCTTTCCATATAATGAATTACCCCGTCTAAAGTCAGGTTCCCTGCCATCAGGCGGGGGTTCCTGTAAAAGACGAAAGGCTTATGGCTATTCACAAAGCCCTATCCCAGTGGGAGTACTTTTTTTATGCGTCTGGCTCTTGATTTACTGATACAAGTGCTGCTTTTGCACTGTATGTCCTGGTTCCTTAAAATATCATACAATTCAACACTGCGGATGATATCTACATTGGTAAAATCCGGCTGGCAATATTTGAATGCATCCGGGAATGCTTTCCGTAAAATATTTGCGGAGCCATTTAAGTCACTGTTAATAATGGTACCATCCGAAGCACGGTATAAGCCACGGAAACCACCTTCTTTATACATGCCTTTGTACCTGGTCAACGGTACTTTCATTGACCCAACAAAGTTCCTGTGTTTCCCTGTCTCCAAAATACACCGGAAAATGGAACTTTATGTGCTTCAGGAATTTGCCATCTGGCTGCTCCTGTTAGTAAATGTCTGTAGTGGTAAACTAAATTTGTAACACCTTGTTCGGATAGTATATAATATTTATTATCCAAAGGAGGGACCAATCATGGCCACACGTTACAATGAAAATTTTAAAATTGAAGTAGTCAAAGCCTATATGGCAGGTGATCGCTCAATAAGTGAGATAGCAGCTGACTACAATGTTGCAAAAAGCACCCTCACCGGGTGGGTAAAAAAACATGGTGAAGAATGCCAATATAAAACTACCACTAAAACATCACAGGAAGAATTCGAATCTGCAAAGGAAATCAGAAGACTGAACCAGCTTCTTCATGAGAAGGATAAAGAAATTGATTTTTTAAAAAAAGCAGCGGCATTCTTTGCAAAGGAAATCGATTAGTGGTATATCGATTCATTGACAAAAATAAGGAGCAATTTGGCTTAAGATGCTTGTGCAGACATTTTAAGATTAGCCTTAATTGTTACTACAATTATCTGAAAGATACGAAAAGAGATTATTACGAGCAAAGATTTATGGTTTATGAAAGGATAAAGTATATCTATTACAACAATAATAGAACCATTGGATATCGGCTTATGAAAATCTTTCTACAAAGATATGGCATATATCTTAGTACAACAACTATCCATAAATATATGAATAAGGATCTTAATCTGTCTGCTATTGTTATGAGAAAAAAGCCAGGTTACAAAAGCTGTAAAAAACATAAAATCTTTGATAATCTCTTAAAGCAAAAAGTTCAACGTTGATGAAAAAAATAAGATCTGGTGCACTGATTTTACATATATGCGCCAGCCTAATGGTAAGTTTCGATATAACTGTACCATTATGGATTTATTTGACAGATCTGCTATAGCATCAGTCAATAGCGATTACATAAATACAGAACTTGCAATAGAAACACTTACGGAAGCCCTAAAAAAAGAAAAACCCAACAATGGAATACTTCTGCACAGCGATCAGGGAGTACAATATACATCTTGGGAGTTTGTCAATTTTTGCAAGGATAACGGCGTAATTCAAAGTATGAGCAAGGCTGCTGTCCTTATGATAATGCGCCAATGGAAAGATTTTATAATACTTTCAAAAATTGTTTTTACTATAGATATACTTTTGAAAGTGTTGAGCAGTTAGATGAAATGACAAAGCAATACATTAACTGGTACAACTATGTGAGACCTCATTCAACGAATAACTATATGACACCAATGGAGTTTCGATATAGAGCATGATTTCCGAACAAAGTGTTACCAAAAAGCTTGACCAGTACACAAAACTGTTAAGAAATTCTTTCTTTTCCACGCCTTCAATCTCATCATACAAACGGTATAACCTTGTCTACATATCCTGATATTTCTTCTGTATCTATTCTTGAACCGATTTTATTCAGAATTGTCTATTTTCAGTTGGAACTGCGGCAGACACCGAACAAGGATATGCGCCGATATGAACGCCCTCATATCAACGAAGTCTGGTGTGGAGACAGCAGTGCCGGTCCCCGCCTTACAGATTCGGATGGAAAAACACCGGGCTATATCATTGCCCTGATCGATGATGCCAGCCGGTTCATTACCGGATCGATGTGTCTACAATGATAACTTATCAATCTGATGTCCGTTATGAGAGCAGCATAGCAAAGTATGTCCGCC
>ENA-OQAA01000975-OQAA01000975.1-human-gut-metagenome-genome-assembly--contig:-NODE-975-length-16687-cov-1.549758_pt1 | contig 16687 bp, 19 predicted proteins | sample MGYA00242489_ERZ504515 | MGnify/ENA primary metagenome ERZ504515 (study PRJEB26092, sample SAMD00036237) | human gut metagenome | host: Homo sapiens | study: EMG produced TPA metagenomics assembly of...
TGCACAAAGAAGGTGTTGATGTTTCTATCACAGGTAACTCAACAAACCCAACACGTTTCCAACATCCAGTAGCTGGTACATACAAAAAAGAATGTATCGAACAAGGTAAGAAATATTTCTCAGTAGCTTCCGGTGGTGGTACAGGACGTACACTTCACCCAGATAACATGGCTGCTGGTCCTGCTTCTTACGGTATGACAGATACTATGGGACGTATGCACTCTGATGCTCAGTTTGCCGGATCTTCATCTGTTCCTGCACACGTAGAATGATGGGACTGATCGGAGCAGGAAACAACCCGATGGTTGGTATGACAGTTGCTGTTGCTGTAAGTATTCAGGAAGCAGCTGAGAACGGAAAGTTCTAAGAAACAGCGTATTTTCAAGGATTGTTCAGTGTGGGCATCCAGTGAAAACCTTGTGAATCTTACTACATAATACACAAGTAATACACGGGTAATACGCAAGGATATGCAGAGGTAATACACAAATTTAAATAAAAGAAAATGCTATACTGGGATAATTTCCGGCATAGCATTTTCTTTTTTAGTATTTAATTTTTCTGGATCAGAATAATATGTGGCTGTCATCCAAAAAAGTTTCTAGATTATTTCACGAATCTCCAATCAACGGAGGAAATGCCGGTCATGGACCGGCATGTTATGAAAAAGAAAAAGTTTTATCTATATAAAAAAGGTGTTGTCCTTTGTTTGATTACTATCATACAAAGGAAATGTGACAAAATTGTGATGAAAAAACAAGAAAATGATGAACAAATGGAAAAGAAATTTGCAATCGTGAAAAACGGTGCTAAAATGGAAGAAAAAGCAAAAGATACAATGGGAGGTGGCAGAATGCAGTATGAAGGACAAATTTGCAGGCGCCGATGGAGCGGGGATCTTATATGCTCCCGGTCGCGGTCGGGTGCTCTTATAACGCATGTAAGTTTTGCACACTTTTTAAACATTTACAGTATCGGGAATTGCCGATTGCACAGATTGAGGAGGAATTGCAAAGAGTAAAAGGCTGAATGGAAGGCCGAGGAGAGTGTTTCTTGGGGATGGAAATGCATTTGGAATGAAGACGGAGAGGCTTCTTAAGATTTTGAAACTGGTTCGTGAGTATTTTCCGGATGTCACGGAGGTGAATATGGATGCTACCGTGACAAATATTCGGGAGAAGAGCGATGTAGAATTGAAGAAGCTATGGGAAGCTGGAGTGAGGCATTTGTATCTTGGAATCGAGAGCGGACTTCCGGATGTGCTGGAATGGATGTATAAAGATCATACGCTGGAGGAAGCATATACAGCGATTGATAGGATTAAACGTGCGGGAATGGATCTATGATGCCCATATTATGACTGGAGTTGCGGGAAGCGGCAGGGGAATGGAAAATGCAGAGAAGACGGCGGAGTTTTTAAATGCGACAAGACCGAGGCATGTGATTAATTTTTCAATGTTTTTGCATCAGGAGGCACCGTTATACCGTGACATCGTGCAGGGAAACTTTTTGCCGGCAGATGAACTGGAAAATCTGCTGGAGGAAAAATGTCTTTTGGAACATTTGCAGGTGGATGGGTTAAAGTATGATGGTTTCCATGATTTTGTACAGTTCCGTGTCAGAGGAACCTTTCCGGAGGACCGGGAGAAGATGCTTCGGAAAGTGGAAGAGGCAATTGAGAAAAATAAAAAGAAAAGCCGGTTTTTGCAGTGATTTAAGGTGATTTTCAGAAAATTATGTTATACTGTATCACAAGTGAAGCATTGCAGAAGAATTTTATCTGTGGCGATGTGAGAAATAGAAAAAGGAGGCATTACAACGATGTATGCAGAATTTGATGAAAGTTTAGTAACAGGAAATGAGATGATCGATTCCCAGCACAAAGAGTTGATCGCAAAGATTAATTCACTTGTAGAGAGTTGTGAGAAAGACGGTGGAAAGGTTGCAGCGATCAAGATGTTAGATTACCTTGCGGAGTACACAGAATTTCATTTTAATGCAGAGGAAAAGCTGCAGGAGGAAATTGAATATCCGGGAATCGAGGAGCACAAAAAGCAGCACCAGGAATTATATCGTGTAGTAGACGAACTTCACGATATGTTAGAGGAGCAGGAAGGACCGACAGAAGAGTTTGTAGAGCAGGTAAATAGAAATGTGATTCAGTGGCTTTACAAACATATCAAAGGTTTTGACCGTTCCGTAGCTGAGTATAAAAATTTAAGAAAGAGCAGTGAACTTTTGTAGGAACACAGGAATAGAAAGGATTGCAGGCATCGAAATAGTAGATGCTGCAATCCTTTTTGCTGTCTGAAAACTTATTTGAAAAACAGAAAAATATATGCTGCCACGGCGATAATGAGAAGAAACAGAATGATCATGATAGTAAGAATGACTTTGTCTTTTGTCTCGGAAACATCTTCTTCGTCCTCAATCTCAAGCATATTCCGATAATTCTCGCGAATGGTGCGCTCGGATTTTTCACGAATATGCTTTGGTGGAATATTGGAATACGTCTGCTGTTGTGACGGAAGTTTATATCTTTTTTTGCAAGTATGGCATAAGCCGTAGGAGCTGTCTTTTTTACTGATGGCAAGCTCCTTACACAGTGTGGGCATTTCATAATGACTACCTCTCTTTGCTTTTGTTTATACGAAAATTATAACAAACTTAAATCTAATGTACAAGTTAGAAATCGGATGAAATTCAAAATAGGATATGATATGATTGGAGTACGAAAAAGTGAGGGGGCAAAGAGGATGAGAAAGAATCTGGAACGGTATTTTGCAGAGCGCAGAGAGAAGAAAAAAACAGGGAATATCCGTGTCACCTATGAGGAATTGCTTGAGCAGGCAGCGGGAAACGAAGAGCGGAAGCTTCTGGAGATCAGAACCGGAAGAGTGAGGGAGTTTCAGCAGCTTTTGGAAGTGTTTGTTCAGGAGGGAGTGTTAAATCCGGTGAAAAGAAGTAAGAAACCGGGATACATGGCGACGGTCTATGAACGGTATGAGATTGTCGGCAATAAAGAAAAAGTGGTGGAAGATCCGGAATATCTTGCTCTTTTGCATTCCTATGTGGGCACGAAGGTGCTTGAATTTTATAAGAGAAACCGGAGAGCGTTTGAGCAGGATCGGGAAGCGATTGATATACTCTATAACTACTATTGCAGGATAGAGAAAGTATGGATGACTGCAAATGAACTTGGCTATTACCTGTTCGGGGATGAGAAAGCATTCGAACAGCCGGAGGGAGAAAAGGAGAAGCAAGTGTCAGATGAGCAGGAAATGAGTACGGAAAAGGATGATGGGGGAAGGCACAGGAAAAGGCAGGAGCTTACACGCATCTGTTAAATCGGATGGGATTTGACATAGAGACGGATCTACATGCTTTCTATACGAGGGAGCCATTTATTTGTCAGGTGCGCCCATTCTTTTTTTTGAAAAGAATATCAGGAAAATTTTGATTGTAGAAAATAAAGATATGTATTTTCGGATCAAGAACGGAATATATGGAAAGGAATATGATTGTGTGATTTACGGGGAGGGTGGAAGATTATAAGAGCCTTTTCTCTCGCAGAAGAAACTGGTATAATGGAGACAGATACCATAGAATATTTTGGAGATATCGATCCCGAAGTTTGCGATTTATTATGAATTAAAAACACAGTATGCATCGTATTCGATCCGGCTGAAGATGGAGTTTTATGAGAAGATTTTAGAGGCAGTCAGAGGAAGTGAGAGAAAGCCCGGGAAAATCAGAGGGAAGATTCAGAATCGGGCGCGGGAGGTACTACCATTTGCTCTTCAGGAATTTGATGCAGAGACAGCAGATTTTTTGCAGAGAATGATGTTGAAAGATCTGTGCTATATCCCGCAGGAAGCACTGATTCTTGTCGGGGAAGCAGAGGTGGAAAATACTACAAGGAGAATCAGAAGTAATGGAGTTACATAAAAATTTACTTGAGGAGATCCGGGCAGAACAAGGGCTTCGGATGGAGAGTATGAAAAAATATTATCCATTTTTTGAGATTGTCAGTCATGATCTGAAGCAGTTTCAAAATGGAAAATACAAGTCGATTGACATAGGATATGTGTTGATGGCAGTGCTTAGAATGTTGATCGAAGAAAATAATTTTAACAATACCGGAGTAACTTATACGGACTATTTAAATTTTGTCATTCCGTTTTTGGAGAGTGAATTTGCACTGGACTGTACACCGGAAGAGTATGCTCAGCTTGCAGGGTATGTGTTTGATAAGATAAAAAATGACGGAAAGCCGTTCTCCTATGAATTTTATGATCCAGAGGAGAAGATCCGGAAGGTTGCCAGAGTATGGCTGATGAAAAGTCATTTCCAAGAAGGAAATATTTATTATTACATTACGGAGAGTGGGATTGAATTTTATCTGAACACAAAGGAGTTCAAAGAAGAAAGCAAGATTAGTATACAGCAGCTTCTTTTGGAGAAGATGATCCGCACCCAGAACTTCAAAGGCGGTCGTGAGATTGTAAAGCGAATCTGCAATGAGGTGCTCAAACTGAAAATGCAGAAGAGAGAAGTACTGCAGGTACTTGTGCATGATTTGAAAAACGGACTTTCTCTCTACCGGGAATTTTTTCAGGAGAGTGTCTGCTGGTTTGATGAGGAACACGATCTGTTTATGAAAAATACGAGGCTGATTGCCGGGGCAATGTCCATGCTATCTCCGGTTGATCAGATTAAAAATAAAGAAGAGATCTTTTTGCTGGATAGCGAACTGAAGCGGGCGATGGCGATGCATTCGGAGTTATTGAGTGAGTGTATGGATTTGAGGAGAAAAGTCGACAGTATGATGGAACAGGGGACATTAAACGCGATTCGTCCGGTTGTCTATTTCCGTCAGTTTCTTGAGACGGCCCTTAAAAAAGATGATGTGGAACAATTGAAATTGCTTGCGGAGCCCTTGTTTCAGGCGAAAAAGAAGAAGATGTTTGATCTGAAGCGGCTGGATGAAATGCTGGCATTACGCCGCGGTATGGATGAGGAACGTGAGGAGATCGAGTCAGAGGAAGAGTCAGATTATGTCTATGATGACGAACTGGAAGAACAGCGGATCAGCAGCAATTACCGGATACTTGTGCGGGAATTGTTTGCGATGTTGAAGAAAACAGACTGTTTCACGCTGCGGGAGTGGAATGAGCAATTAGAGGTACGGTATGGACAGAAGATTTTTGCAAATGGAGATTATTATTCGTTCCTCGTCAATCTGTGCCAGAAGCATGAGATTGTAATTCGGGATGCAGTAAGACACCCGGCGACAAATTTTGAGGCAGTTTTGAAACAATATTTTGAAATAGAAGGCACCGAGGAAGAGTTGCAGATGGATTTTTGTCTGGAAACACTGACGGATGAGGAAACAGTTACTTTTCTCGAATGTTTTTCGGTGACGAACATAAGAGTGGAAAGGATGAATGGAGATGACAGAGCAGACGCTGGAAACAGGGATTGAGATTTTTGCCAGACTGATCAACCAGGAGGCAGTAAAATATCAGGGCGAACATACGAAGCTCTATGAGGCATATACGCAGAATGGAGACATATTTGATACGGTAAATAAGATTACAAAGGCGCTGAATCTGGAGATTTATGATTACCGGGGAGGGTTGTATCTGACACCGGGAGAATCGAATCATGTTTTTGGATATACGAATGAAGAACTAAAGGAGATGATCGGACTTCGGCTCAATCGGGAGTTGTTCCTTTGCTACTTCATTATTTATCACATCATCACAAAATTTTATACAGATTCAGCGACTTATACTTATCAGGAGTATGTCAAGGTTCCGGAAATTGTGGAAGCAGTAGATGCTTCTTTTCAAGGGTTAGCAGAGAAAGTGGAGACGCTTGCACTGACAGAGGTGGAGGAATACAGTTTTGAGCAGATGGCGCTTGCCTGGGATTTGCCACTTCTCACCAATGAGGATAGTTCCGTGATCCGTGCAGAAAAAGGTTCCCGGGCAGGAATGGTAAAGAAGACATTTCAGTTTCTGATCCGCCAGGGATTGTTTCTGGAAGTGGAGGATCGATATTATTCGACAGACCGTTTTTCGGCGCTGATCGAGAGCTATTTTGAATCGGAGCAGAGTCGTATTTATGAGATTATGACAGGAGGTAGAGACGATGCCGCATATTAACAGAATCCGGGTAAACAACATCAAATATAACGTGGGAACTCAGTTTTATGACGACTTGTGCCTTCGGTTTCAAGGGAAAAACAGCCTTTATGATCTGGCAAATGGAGGGGGAAAGAGTGTTCTGATGCTTCTGCTTTTACAGAATCTGATTCCAAACTGTACACTGGATGACAAACAGCCGGTAGAAAAGTTGTTTCGGGGAAGCACCGGGAGCAGTGTCATTCACTCTTTGATCGAGTGGGACCTTGACAGGCCGGATCAGGAAGAGTGTGGATTTCGGTTTATGACGACTGGATTCTGTGCACGAAAGAAGGCAGATCGGATCAAAGAGGGGGAGGAGGAAGTCTCATCTTCGGCGATTGAATATTTTAACTACTGTATTTTTTATAATGAGTTTAATGATTATGATATTTTAAATCTTCCTCTTGTAAATGGAAAAGAGCGGATTACCTTTAAAGGGCTAAAAGAACTCATCAAACGGCTTCAGGCCGAATCAAACCGGAAGCTTTCAGTGAAAATTTTTGAAAATTCCAAAAGTGAATATCAAAGTTTCATTGCAGGACATGGATTATATGAGAGTCAGTGGAACATTATCCGCGGGATCAATAAGACGGAAGGCCATGTACGTACTTATTTTGAGAGCAATTATAGGACAAGCCGAAAAGTAGTAGAAGATCTTTTGATCGAGGAGATTATCCAAAAGGCGTACCAGCTTCAGACCGGTAAGGAAAAGGATGCTGAAGAACTGGCACAGACACTGTTGGATATCCGGGAACAGATGGTAGAACTGTCAAAGAAAAAGGAGCAGATTTCTAATTACGACAGGCAGATTACGGTGATTCAAGAGTTTTTGACAAAGTTTGAGCCATTGTTACAGAACTTTGAACTGTGCAGGGAAAATGAGCAGAAGACAAGCGTATTTTATCATACTCTCCTTGATGAAAGAGAGCGGATTGAGGCAGAAGCGGAGCAATTGGAGGAAGCGCTACAGAACATGCAGGAACAACAGCAGGAAACGGAGCGAATCTTGTTGACTTTAGATCTGCAGGAACTGGAATGTCATCTTGATGAAGCTAATTATGAAAGAGAACAGAAGGAAAAGCAGAAAGAGCAGTTGAAAGAGGCAGTCGAAGAATTAAGACAGACTGTGACAGAGAAAGAGTCTGTCCAATATTTTCTTAATTACGCAAAAGCACAGTCGCGGGCACATACTATCGAGGCAGAGATGGAGCGGATGAAGCAGGGGAATGAGGAACTCTACCAGTCTTTACTGGAGATGACTGCCCAGAAAAAAAAGAAAAGATGAGCAGATTTTTGAACAGCTTAACAGGCAGAAAGATGAGGCTGAGAAAAATCGAGAGACTTCCAGAAGAGAAAAGGAAGAGGCAGAACAAAAAGGAGCGGGAAAGCGATAATGCCCGCGCTGTATTAGAAAGCCGTCTTATAGAAAATGAGAAAGAGCGCACCGCTCTGCAAAAAGAAATCGGCGAGGGGATGAAAGCATTCCCATTTCTTCTCCGGGAGCAGATTAAGGATACGATCATAGAAAAAGAAAAGGAAGAAGATGCCGAGCGAGAGTCGAGGAGAACGCTGGAACAAGAGTGTGAGACGATAAAAGAACAGCTTCAGTCAGACAGCTGATGGCTAAGGATCTGGAGCATGAGGCAAAGGAATTGCATAGAAAAGAGGAGGAATGTCAGGCACAGCTGGCAATCTATGAGGAGCTGACAGAAAAAGTAGCACAGAGAATGGAAGTATATGGCGAGAAAGATGTCTACCGGTTACTGGAGTTGTTAAAGGAGAAACAGCGGGAGACGATTATTTTACTCCATGACGGACAGAATCGTCAGTCAGAACTGCAAAAACAGCTGGAGCAGCTTCAAAAAGGAATTTTATTCCAGGTAACTCCGGAAGCAGAGCAGCTGAAAGAGTTTCTTTACCGAAAATACGGGGATGGAGTGCTTGGCACAGAGTTGTTAGAGCAGATGCAGGGGGAGAAAAAGGAAGAGGTGCTTGGCCGGATTCCATACTTGCCGTACAGCATTGTCGTCGGGCATCGGATCTACGAGAAGATCCTTGCAGAACCAAAACCGGAAGAGTGGCAGAATGTAAGCTGGATGATCCCGGTCGTGGATCAGACATATCTGGAGCATGGACAGTTTGATGCAGGGGACGGAGTGATGTTTGCAGGAAAAGAAACTGCGTATTTTCTGGAAAAAGAGCAGCTGGAAAAAGAAATACACCGGACAGAAGAAGTATTGGATCTGGAACATAAAAAGCAGGAACAGTTGAGAGAACAACAGAAAGTGCTGACAGCGGACACAGATGGCGTGCAAGAGTATGTGACAAACTATTTCGAAAACTATGCCGGTTGGCTGGAAGAACAGCAGGAGAGAAAAGAAAAAAGAGCACAGGTGATGGCGGCACAAGAACAGTTAAAAGAGAAGGAAAAGAAACTGTGTGCAAGAGCTGTAGAGCTGGAGAGAAAGATTCCCGAAAGTGCAGCGAAGATTAAGAAACTGGCAGAGGAAATCCTATCCTTGCAAAGGCTGGAGGACACATTTAGAAAGTCAGATCTTGTGGAAGCAAATCAAAGGGAGTGGAAGGAAAAGAAAGCAGAACTGGAACTGGCAAAGGAAGCACTTTGGAGACTGGTGCAGGCAAAAGAACGGGAGATTTCTGAGGCAGATGGACGAATCCGGCAGATTACGGCACAGATTATGGAACGGAAGCTGGGATGGGAGAGATATGCTGCCTATTATAAAGAAGAGATTCCGATCCAAGAACCGATTCCGGAACGTTTGGAGGAAGAGTTGGATGGTGCCATCGCAGCATTTGAAAAGGAAAATAAAGATGTAAGAGAAAAAAGCGAGACACTTCAGGTCATACGGGAACAGATTACGTCCTGTCTGCGAGAATTAAGAAGCAGAAAGGCAGATGTAAAGATGCTGGAACAGCTCTATGAGGAGCAGAAACTTGCGGAAGTGTCCGACGAAGAGATTGAGGCGCAGAAAGAACATCTGATGGAGGAAGAGAAGCTATTACAAAGATGTGAGAAAAAAAGTATCGGAGCTGGTACTTGCATGTACGCGATTCCAGTCACAGGCAGATGTGATCGCCGGGCAGATCAGGGAGAGATTCTACCGAATCGAGCGGCTCCCGATTGCAGCAGGGACGATCGAGATAGAGAAGGAACGGCAGAAAGAGCTACAACAGCAGTGCAAGAGAGAACTGGCAGAATTATTCCGGAAACAGAAGGAAACTGGAAAAGCGCAGGAAGAAATCCAGACGATGATCGGAAAGATTACATGGGTTGCAGAAGAGTATCACATCAAAGATATGTCCGTCAAGACACTTCCAGGATTTGTTATCTTAGACTGGAAAGAAACCGAGCGTCAGATCATGAGTGGATGGCAGAAGATGAAAGCGAGAAAAACAGCGGCAGAAACTGCATTTGGCAAGGCAAAGGCGTGGTGTGAAGAGACGCTGACCGGATTTGGCGCAGGAAGTTTTGCACTGCAGATGAAAGAACAGATCCCGGTTCCGCAAGTTTTGAGGAGGCAGATAAGACGATTAAGCGGTTGGAAGAAGCATGTGTGATGATCCAAATGGGAAGAGATCAGATTGAGGAAAGCTTCGTGATATCGAGAAGATTAAAAGTAGTTTTGAAAATCAATGTTTACAGCGGTGTAATACGATCCGCATGGAACTGGATAAGTTTCCGAAACTCAGCAGCATTATGATTGATGAGAAACTGACGCAGATCGTCCGGTTGAAGATTCCATATGTGAGAGAAGAGCAGCAGCAAATGCAGATTTCCAATTATCTTGGACAAGTGATTGAAAACCTGAAAAAATACGAGACCGAGCAGGAAAAGAAAAAATATCTCATTCAAGAACATGTCGATGAAGCGAATGTTCTCGCAATCGTCACAGATATGAACCGTATCAGTCTGGAACTTTACAAAAGAGAGCGGATCAAAGAACAGAGTCGCCACCTAAGATACGAGGAGGCAGTTGGAAGTACCGGACAGTCGCAGGGAATCTACATCCAGTTTTTGATCGCAATCATCAATTACATTGCAAGTATTCATTCCTACCATGCAAATGAGGAGTCTCTAAAAAAAGTAATCTTCATCGACAATCCATTTGGTGCGGCGAAGGATACATATATCTGGGAACCAATCTTTGCGATGCTTGCAGCAAATCGGGTGCAGCTGATCGTGCCGACAAGAGGTGCGACACCTGCGATCATCGGCAAATTTGATGTCAACTATCTGCTCGGGCAGAAGATGGTCGGACAAAAACAGCAGACCGTTATTGTAGATTATCGCAGCAAGATCGATGTAGAAGAAGCTGAGTATGTAAAAATGGAATATGAGCAGGCAACACTGTTTTAACAGAATAGATGCAGGGAAGGTGCTACAAATGAAATAAGCGTGCAGCATCTTCATGCACAAGAGAGGAGTAGAATGTTAGATAAGAAAGAATTTCTTCAGAAATACAGAATTTCAGAGCAGGATTTTGAGGAGGCAAAGATCAGTTGGGAAGAACTGACAGCAATCTATGAGAATTACCAGTCTATGGAGACGACGCTCCGGGAGATCGGAAAAGATTTTGTAGATGAATACCTCTATGACATCCAGAAGGCGGGGATCCATTCTTACCGCTACCGAACGAAGGAACCGGGACATCTTCTGGAGAAGATCATCCGGAAACGAAGAGAAAATTTCCGGAAGTTTGACCGGATCGACCGCTGGAATTTTCACAAATATTTTACAGATTTGATCGGTATCCGCGTGTTCTTCCTCTACCGTGAGGACTGGATTCATTTTCATCAATATATCACGTCGGTGTTTGAAAATGATCCTGCCCAGTATGTGGAAAATCGTCTGGAAGATTTTGATGAGGATGCGGATCACTATTATATTGCAGAGCGGCCAAAAGTGTATAAGCGGGCGGGAGACAGTCGAATTTACGATGATCAGCTGATTGAGATCCGTTCCGGGGGAATTTACCGTTCCTTGCACTATATTATCAAATATAAAGGGCATTATGTGGAGATTCAGGGAAGAACGCTCTTTGAGGAAGGGTGGAGTGAGATTGACCATGATATTGTGTATCCATATTTCAAAGATGATATTATGTTAAATGATTTCTCTACATTGCTGAACCGGCTTTCCGGGATGGCAGACGAGATGAGTTCTTATTTTCGGCGCATGAAAATGATGCGTGTTGAGGAGGAGCAGGAGAAGGAGCATGAGAGATCCGTTTAAAGTACTTGGCATTGAGCCAACTTCAGATAAAAAACAGATCAAAAAGGTGTATGCAAAACTAGCAGCGCGCTACCACCCGGAAGAATACCCGGAGAAATGGCAGGAAATCCACGAAGCATACGAAGCAGCAATACAGTTTGCTTCCGCAATCGGGGAAGATGCTTGGACAGAGGAAGAAGAGCAGAAAAAAAGTGATTCTTTCAGTGGCTTGGAGAACAGAGCAGAAGCTGATTCTATTGTTGTTTGGGAAGAAAACACAGAGCAAAAGACTGCGGTAGAAGGAAGCACAGAAAAAGAATATATAGAAAAAGACTGTATGGAAAAAGATACTGTGCCGGAAAGCGTTCCGGAGGCGATTTCCCTGGAAAAGTCAAAGGATATCGAGGAAGAGGAAACTGCTTTTGATTTTGAGCATATTCTTTCAAAACTGGAGAAAGTTCAGGAAGAAGAGCAGGACCGCATCTTGCAGGAGCTTCTAACCTTTTTGGAACCGTTAAGAGAGGCACCGGAACAGGAAGCAGTGTTGTGGAATGTGTTTTTTCAGTCTGCAGTTTTTCGGGAAAATCAATTTCAGCCGGTGTTATGGGAACTTTGTGGAGGAATTTTTGCCGAACGGAATGTTTCTGAAAAGTCATTTCACATCATCTGTCGACAGATTGCGCTGACCAGACAAGAGCTGGAGGAGAAACTACAGTCCTCCGGGTATATTCCGGAACATCTGGAGCAACTGAATCAGACACTGAACAGAGTTGCACGTGCACTGGAAGCAGCAAGGGAACTTCCCCCGACAGGGAAAAAGAAACCTCAGAAGCACATTGGAAACATCCGAAAAATGATCTATCTGCTAGTGGCAGTATTTAGTCTGCTTGCATTCCTGATTCTTCCAAGAACGAGGGAGGACAGTGAAACATGGGATCAGCAGAGAAAAGAGCTGGCAGAAACTATGGATGCGGCAGATAAGCTGATCGAGGATACAAAGTCTGCCGAACGTGACCTTCAGCTGGCAAAAGAGGAACTGGAGAAGGAAGGGGAACAGTCGCTGTTAACGTATCTTACGGAAAAATATGCAGGTATTGAAGTTAGTGTTCCGGAATATCATGTCTATGTTTCTTCGGTTTCGGGATGGATCATACTTACATGGGTGTAGAACTGCGAAAGAAAGGGACCGAGGAAGCATTTGCGTGGTTATGGAAAGATGAAAATGGGGAGAAATACTTTGATACTCTGCAAGCAGAAGCAGTGGAAGCAGCCATGCAGGCGGAAGTTGTGGCAGTAACTGGAAGTGAGGAAGCATTTGTGAAAACAGAAGTAGCAGAGATCAACAGTACCTATGGGAAACTGCAGGTGCCGTGGCTGGGACAGACCGGATATCACACAAAATTTGAGCAGGATCTAGAAAGCTTCTGGAAGCAGGAGAAACAGTATCGTTTGACGAAGCCGGGAAGTGATCAGATGATGGAGCATTTGCCGGAGAAAATCAGAATACAAGATATTGTAATGGCTATTTTGTATTCTGTCTGACAGATTCTGTGGGGACAACATTGGAAGACTATGTGAATGTGATGCCGACGAGGGCAGAAGAGTTTGACCGGTATGAGGCAGCGCTTTGGCAGCTGCAAGAAAAATACAGTATAGAGCTAGAAGTGGCATTGTACCTTCCGGAAGAACGGATGCCGGTGACGATGCTTTATAAAAAAGGAAAGGTCTCTGCACTGGAAGGAATTATTGTGACGGGAGCAGAAGCAGAAACAAAAAAAGAAGAAAGCCTATCAACTGATTGAGGAAGTCTATGAGAGAAAGGGTGGAGGAAAATGAGAACGATTGGAATTGACTTAGGGACAACGAACTGTCTGGCAGCCGTGTGCAGAATGGGGAGAGTGTGCTGATCCCGGACAGCAGCGGGGAATATCTGACACCGAGCTTTGTGAGCGTGGATGGAGATCGGATTTATGTAGGAAAGACGGCAAAGGAGCGGATGATCGCACATCCTGATGAGACGGCAAGTGTATTTAAGCGATATATGGGGACGGATAAGCAGTTTTCCCTCGGTGGTCGACTGTTTCGTCCGGAAGAACTTTCTGCATTTTTGTTAAAGAAGATGAAAGAAGATGCGGAGGAATTTTTGCAGGAAGAAGTCGGTGAGGCAATCATAAGTGTTCCGGCATATTTTAACGATAAAGCGAGAGCTGCCACAAAGCGTGCCGGGGAGCTGGCAGGACTACGGTAGAGCGTATCATCAACGAGCCATCTGCAGCAGCGCTTGCCTGCCAAAATATAGAACAGCGGAAGATGCCACAATTCTTGTCTTCGATTTTGGAGGAGGAACTTTAGATGTCTCCCTTGTAGAATGTTTTGACAATGTTGTTCAGATTGAGGCGGTCAGCGGGGACAATCATCTTGGAGGAAGTGATTTTGACAGTGTGATCGCAAAATATTTCTGCGAGAAACAGAATCTGTTGTGGGATTCACTGGATGAAAAGTTAAGAGCAGTGATCATAAAAGCGGCGGAGCGATGCAAGATGGAACTGACAGCTGCGAAAGATGCAGTGATGCGGGTAAGATATGAGGAGCAGTCATGGGATCTGAGTCTGACCAGACAAGATGTAGTGCATATTGGAGCAGAGATTTTCCGAAGGATGGAGAAACCGGTGAAGCGTGTTCTGCTAGATGGAAAGGTTTCGCCAAAAGAACTGACAGAGGTTGTTCTTGTGGGCGGTTCCTGTAAAATGGAGATTGTAAGGCAGTATTTAAGTTATATTTTGGAAGGAAGAAAGATTGAGATGTGCGATCCGGACCGGATGATTGCGCGGGGGCTTGGTGTTGTCGTCGGGATCAAAGAGCGGGACGATGAAATCAAAGATATGCTTCTGACAGATATCTGTCCATTTTCGCTTGGAGTCGGCGTTCGGAATCATGATGGAAGTGACAGAGATATGATGAGCATACTAATTGAGCGGAATACTTCTCTTCCTGCCAGCAGAGAAAAACGGTACTATACTTCCCATGACAATCAGACAGAGGTTGTCGTCAATGTCTATCAGGGGGAAAATTACTACGCAGATGACAATCTGCCTCTCGGACAGATCAAATTTCATGTTCCTCCAAAAAGGGCGGGAGAGGTTTATATTGATATCCGGTTTACCTACGATATTAATGGTCTTTTGGAAGTACAGTTACATACGCCGGAGACCGGTCAGAGACAGACGATGGTCATCCAAAAGGAGGATGGTTCCATGACCGAAGCTGAAAAAGAGGCGAAGTTAAAAGTGTTTGAAAAGTTGAAAATACATCCAAAAGAAAAGGAGGAAAATCAGTATCTCATAGCCAAAGGGGAGGCTCTCTATGTGCAGACGACAGGCGCTCTGCGCGATGCTATCGGGGAGTGGCTTGGATATTTTACAAGTCTTTTAGAAGGGCAGGATGAAGGAAGATTAGAAAACAGCGGAAAAAAAGTGGAAGATGCCTTTGCACAGTTGGAACAGATACTGCAATATCAAGGAGTACCAATGGGAATGAATCCTTATACAGAAAACTGGTATGAAAGAGATCCAAAAGAAGCGGTGATTGAGGATTTTGAAGCATGGGTAGAAAGACATCGAGGGGAGTCATAAAATACGCTGTTTTTAAAGAATTCAACAAGATCATGAAGATGCTTTTGTATCATACCAGTAAAAGGAAGATTAAAAAGACAAGAAGTTTTTACGAGTTATGCAGTGTGGTTTTGAGTTTTTTGCTAAATTTGTTCCTTTGTCTTCTGGCAGAGGATTTTATAGGAATGTTTATCCATTTCTCTGATAGTAAAGTATATATTTTGGCAATCATAGTCTCTGTTTTGTTGACTGTATATGGATTTTTGCATGCGAATCACATTTATATAAAGCATTATGCGATTCCGTTGGAAGATAGGAAAAATCCTGTTAAGGTTGCTTTTTTGAGTGATATCCATACGGGAACGTTTGTAAACAAAAGGCAGCTGAGAAAAATCATAGATCAAACAAATTCAGATTGCTTGTCGATGAAATCATAGAGACAGAAGATTTTATAATTATCGGGCGTGATGATATAAATTCAAATCCAAAACGTAAGGCCCTTACAGAAATTGTGCAGAAAATTTGTTCAGATAAGCCTAAAATATTGATGGATCACAATCCGGTGGGAATTGCAGATGGGATTCAAAACAACATAGATCTAAGTAGTATGCGGACATACACATAAAGGACAGTTTTTTCCTGACGAATTTATTTACAAAATGGTCTTATGGAAAGCAGGGAATTTTACCGGATATTCTAAAACGAACAAGACACACAGCATTGTTTCTTCGGGTGCTGGATATTTCCAAATGCCGATAAGAATTGGAACAAATAGTGAGATTGTGCAAATTGATATTACATAATGTGAGTGGAGAAAAATGCCGATGACACTAAGAAAATTAAATGTAAAATGGATCAAAGAGATGATGGAGTTTGATCAACTTTGTTTTCCGACAGATTTTTGGGAAGAAAGAGACTGGCGCAGCTTATTAGAAGACGAGCAGGCAATTTATTACGCGTTATTGGATAGCGAAAAAATCGTAGGGCAAATTTTTGTTTACAATTGGAGTGGAGAAAAAGATTATGTAAAGATTATGAGCCTTGCAATTCATCCGGATAAGAGAAAGCAAGGACTTGCCCATCAATTATTGGGTCATGTCACAAAAGAAATGGGCCAAGGTGAAGTGAAATATTTTTGCGGAGAAACAAGAGAGTCTAATAAGGCAATGCAAAAAAGTTTTTGAAGATTGTGGTTATGAATTAGATGGAATAGAGAAGGGATATTATATTCATCCAGGGGAAAATGCCTATAAGTATATTCTTCGATTATAAGGAAAAAAGAGACAAAAACTAATTTAGGAATTTCTCAGAGAAAAAGCTGAGGAATGATACCTCAGCCTGAATGGATTTAATGTAAAATTTTTCTCATAATAATGGTCAGCCGCTGCGCAGCAATTGCTGATAGCACACACAGGACAAAATCTCCGGCTACAGTTAAAAGGAAGCAGTTGATCAGAACAATTTTCCACGATACGGTAATGTGTGCGATGTAGTTGCTGACAAAGTAGAAATAGAGGTTGCCGGATAAGTACATCACAAAGAGCCCTGCCATGGAAATAAAAAAGTAAGTGAGAAACCGCTTCGGGCAAATCGGTCGGTCAGCATTCCAACAACACCTGCAGCAAAGAAAAATCCGAGCAAAAATCCAAAGA
>ENA-OQAA01000976-OQAA01000976.1-human-gut-metagenome-genome-assembly--contig:-NODE-976-length-16681-cov-3.538963_pt1 | contig 16681 bp, 26 predicted proteins | sample MGYA00242489_ERZ504515 | MGnify/ENA primary metagenome ERZ504515 (study PRJEB26092, sample SAMD00036237) | human gut metagenome | host: Homo sapiens | study: EMG produced TPA metagenomics assembly of...
GTGCTGTCTTTCCACAAAATAGATGCAAAGCCTTCTGGGGAAAGAAATTGAATAAATGGAATTCTCCATCATCCAGACTGATCACCTGCGGCAAGAGCAAGGCCCCACCGCTGCCACCTTCTCCAATTACAATAGAAAGCACCGGAACTTTAAGGCTGGAGAGCTCATACAGATTTCGGGCAATTGCCTCTCCCTGGCCCCGTTCTTCCGCCTCCAGTCCACAAAACGCCCCGGGTGTATCCACAAGGCAGATCACTGGTCTGTGGAATTTTTCTGCCTGCTTCATAAGACGCAGGGATTTTCGGTAGCCTTCCGGAGAAACCATGCCAAAATTATGGGCAATATTCTCTTTTGTACCATTTCCTTTTTCCTGGGCGATCACAGTTACAGGCTTTCCTGCAAGGTATGCAATACCGCCAATCAGAGCCGGATCATCGCCAAAAAGTCTATCTCCATGAAGCTCTATAAAGTAATCAAACAGCCAGGGAAGATAATCTTTTCCTGTTGGGCGTTCTTTGCTTCGTGCAAGAGAAACATGCTCCCAGGCAGATTTTTTTGCTGTGATTTTCGTCGTAAAATCCACATTTAATTTGTTGTTTACAGACATGCCGTCAGCTGAATCAGATTTTTTTTCTGAAATCTTCTCTGCATTTTCCTGTCCTTCCAGACTTTCCGCACAATCATTTTTACAATGCATTTTCAAGAGTCTGGCCAGTGTTTCTTTCATGTTCTTTCGTTCTGCAATCTGATCAATAAATCCATGTTCCAACAGAAATTCTGAACTCTGAAATCCTTTAGGAAGCTTCTGCCGGATCGTTTGTTCTATCACTCTGGGACCTGCAAAACCAATTAATGCACCTGGTTCTGCCAGGATAATATCTCCCAACATGGCAAAGCTTGCTGTCACACCACCGGTAGTTGGATTCGTAAGGACACTGATATAAAGAAGCCCGGAATCGCTGTGTCTTTTTAAAGCTGCGGAAGTCTTTGCATCTGCATCAGGGATACAATTCCTTCCTGCATTCTGGCACCTCCTGAGCAGGCAAAAAGCACTACAGGCAGACGTTCCTGTGTTGCCCTTTCCACTGCTCTGGCAATTTTTTCTCCCACATTTTCTCCCATACTAGCCATGAGAAAACGGCTGTCACACACTCCAAGCACTACAGATATTCCACCTATTTTTGCCTTTCCTGTGACAATTGCTTCGTCCAGGTTTGTCTTTTCCTGAAGCTTTTTTACCTTCTCTTCGTACCCTTTATAGGACAAAGGATTACTTATTGGCATTACCTTATCCCACTCTTCAAAGGTTCCTTCATCTGCAGCATTTCGATTCTTCTCCTTGCATGAACACGGAAATAATTACCGCAATGCGGACAGATATAGGCATTCTTTTTCACCTCATCTACAAATACAGCGGCCTTGCAGGCATTGCATTTCTTCAGCATACCATCCGGCACTTCTGGTTTCAGTTCTTTATCTGCACCTGCAGATTTGTTTGCAATTGTACGTTTAAAGGCATATCTAAGCTTCATTTACCTTCACTCCTCCGATCTGATGACTCTCCAGAAAGCCGATATCAAATACACCTTTCTGATAGTCGGATCTTCATAATTTCAACTGATAGTCTACATTTGTATCAACACCCTGAATGATCATTTCTCCCAGAGCGCTTTTCATTTTTGCAATTGCTTCCTCACGGTTATTGCCGTGTACGATCAGCTTTGCAAGCATGGAATCATAATACGGTGGAATCTGATAACCATTGTAAATTCCTGTATCTACGGATTCCCTGGCCTCCGGGAAGATGAAGATCCGTGATTGTTCCAGGTGACGGGCGAAAATTTTTCCATGGATTTTCGGCATTAATACGACATTCTATAGCATGTCCCTGAATATGAATATCTTCCTGGGAAAAAGGCAGAGCTTCCCCGGAAGCAATCCTTAACTGCTCCTTAACCAGATCCAGACCGGTAACCCATTCTGTCACAGGATGCTCAACCTGAATACGGGTATTCATCTCCATAAAATAAAATTTCCCTGTCTTTTCAAGGAGAAATTCAATAGTTCCGGCATTTACATAATGTGCTGCTTTCGCCGCTTTTACTGCTGCAATTCCCATCTCTTTCCGCAGCTCTTCTGACACTGCCATAGAAGGAGATTCTTCAATCATTTTCTGATGATTTCGCTGAATCGAACAGTCCCTTTCTCCAAGGTGTACTACATTTCCATGACTGTCTGCAAGGATCTGAAATTCAATATGTCTGGGATGTTCCACAAAATGCTCGATATACATGGTTCCATCTCCAAATGCGATCTGAGATTCCTTCTGGGCTGTAAGAAATGCCAGTTCAAAGTCCTCCGGAGAGAAGGCAGTTCTCATACCTTTTCCACCGCCTCCAAGAGCTGCTTTTATGATGACCGGATAGCCAATCTGACTGGCCTCTCTTGCTCCTGTTTCCACATCCAGAATAGCTTTTGTAGTGCCGGGGATTACTGGAACTCCTGCTGCTTCCATGGTATTTCTGGCAATCTGTTTGTTTCCCAGATTCTGGATTACCTGTGATGGAGGTCCCACAAAAGTGATGCCGCACTGCTCACAAATCTGGGCAAATCTGGCATTTTCAGATAAGAAGCCAAATCCAGGATGTATTGCATCTGCACCGGATACTATGGCGGCACTGATAATACTTTCCATATTCAGATAACTTTTAACAGAAGGTCCCGGTCCAATACAGATGGCTTCGTCTGCAAGCTGCGTATGCAGGCTTTCTTTGTCTGCCTCAGAATACACTGCAACTGCTTCTATTCCCATTTCCCGACAGGCGCGGATGATCCTTACGGCAATTTCTCCGCGATTGGCAATTAATAACTTTCTGATCATAATTTCACCCTTCCGAGTATCGTTATATACATCTATCTAGCCCACCATAAAAGTAAGTTCCGCTTTCACTACAACCTTTCCATCCACAGTTGCCACAGCCTCTCCAACACCCATAGGCCCTTTCTGTTTCATGACTTTCATTTCCAGTTTTAGCTTATCTCCAGGCTGAACTTTCCCTTTAAACCGGCACTTATCAATGCCGCCAAAGTAAGCAATCCTGCCTTTGTTTTCAGGCTTGGAAAGAATCGCGACCGCACCTGTCTGTGCCAGTGCCTCCACGATCAGAACGCCTGGCATTACCGGCTCCTGGGGAAAATGTCCTTTAAAAAAATCCTCCCGGAATGTGACACATTTATAGCCAACAGCAAATTCTCCCGGTTCATAATCTTCGATGTAGTCAACCAAAAGGAACGGGTGACGATGAGGAAGGATTTCCTCAATTTGTTTTATATTTAAGTGATTCATATCTGCTCCTATTTCATTGAAAAACAAATGTATTTATCCTATTTTTGATAAAATGGTCTGCGTGTCAAAAGGGATTCTGACCTTTTAACATGGATATTATAAAATTTAGCTTCTTTCTATATCAACGGATTACAAATAACGCTGTCCATACTCTACAGGCTGACCGTTTTCAACCAGAATTTCTGCAACTTCTCCATCAAAATCGCTTTCAATATCGTTCATCAGTTTCATAGCTTCTACAATAGCAAGAATCTGTCCTTTTTTTACTATATCTCCCACTTTTACAAAGGCAGGAGCATCCTCAGATGGAGCTGCATAGAATGTTCCTACCAGAGGAGATTTCACAGTATTTCCTGTTGGTTCTCCGTTGGAAATCATTGTATCTGAAGCCTGTTTTTTCTCACTTGCAGAAAGTTCTTTATCCGCCATTTTTCTATCTGGAGCCTGTTCTGAAATGCTATATTTTTCTCCATATACGAAACCTTTTTCTCCTGTTTCAGCACCAGATAATATGTTATTTTGCATAGTTCCAGGTATGATCACAGGTGCAATTTTATTATTTAAAGTCAGTTTCACTCCATCACTTTCATAGCAGAAAGACTCCAGATGAGAAGCTGATACATGGTCGACCAACTTTAATATCTGTTCAAATTCCATGATTTTTTCTCCTTATTTACAGCAATTTCTACAGCAATTCATACTTTAAATGTAGCTGTTCAGTCCCTTCTCAGTCACAGGCTCCGCAAACTGATAATACTCACTTTCACCTGTATTTTTTCATTAAAAGCACTGCGTTATGTCCACCAAATCCAAGAGAATTGCTCATAGCATAATTTACTTCCTGCCGTGTTGGTCCGCCGATACAATAATCGAGATCCAACTCTTCTTCTGTCTCCTTTGTGCCTACAGTCTGATGAATAAAACCTTCCTCAATGGACTTCACACAGACAACAGCTTCCACACCTCCGGCGGCTCCTAAAAGATGTCCGATCATAGATTTGGTAGAATTGATTTTTACCTTCTTTGCCGCATCTCCAAGTGCTGCTTTAATGGCTCTTGTCTCAAAGAGATCGTTGTGGTGTGTACCGGTTCCATGCGCATTAATGTAGTCGATTTCTTCTGGCTGTACACCAGCTTCTTTCATGGCATCCGTCATAGCACGCGCAGCTCCGCTGCCGTCTTCAATCGGAGAAGTAATGTGGTAGGCATCGGCAGTTGCGCATATCCCACTACCTCAGCATAGATCTTCGCACCACGTGCTTTTGCATGCTCAAGTTCCTCCAGAACAACAACTCCGGCTCCTTCTCCAATTACGAAACCGCCTCTTTCTTTATCGAATGGAATGGACGCACGATATGGATCCTGACTGGTGCTAAGGGCGGTCAGATTCGTGAATCCAGCCACACCAACCGGGCTGATCGCACCTTCCGTTCCACCTGCGAGCATAACCTCTGCATCACCATACTGGATTGCACGAAATGCATCTCCGATACAATGTGTTCCAGACGCACAGGCAGTCACTACGTTGGTGCATTTTCCCCTTGCACCAAGAGCAATGGATACGTTTCCAGCGGCCATATTGCTGATCATTTTTGGAACAAGAAGAGGGTCAACCTTGGATGGTCCGCGCTGGATCAGTCTCTGATCTGCAGATTCCATTGCCTGAAGCTTCCAATTCCGGATCCCACGATCACTCCGACACGGAAAGGATCTTCTTTTCCCATTTCAATTCCTGCATCTGCCATAGCCTCCTTTGCTGCAGCCACTGCATATTGGGAAAACAGTTCCATTCGTTTGGCAGATTTGAAATCCATATAATCTTTTGCATTAAAATCTTTTACTTCTGCCGCAAGCTTCACCTTAAAATCTGCAGTATCAAATCTGGTAATTTCTCCGATTCCTATTTTGCCTGTTTTTACACTTTCCCAGAAGGCCTGCACATTATTTCCCACAGGTGTTACTGCTCCAAGTCCAGTCACCACTACACGTCTTTTACTCATAACATTCCTCCATCTACGCACAAAACCTGCCCTGTAATATATCTGGCTTCCGGTGATGCCAGGAATGCTACTGCCTTGGCTACATCCTCCGGTTCACCATAAGTTCCCATAGGAATATTCTTCAAGGTTTCTTCTTTTACCTTATCAGAAAGTACATCTGTCATGTCCGTTCTGATAAAGCCAGGAGCAACGGCATTTACGGTAATTCCTCTTGATGCAAGTTCCTTTGCTGCAGTCTTTGTGAGACCGATCACACCTGCTTTTGAGGCTGCATAATTAGCCTGTCCGGGGTTTCCGCCGATGCCTACAACGGATGCCATATTTACAATGCGTCCGCTTTTCTGCTTCAACATCTGTCTGGCCACATGACGAATGCAGTTAAAAGTTCCTTTAAGATTTGTATCTATAACTCCGCAGAAATCATCCTCACTCATTGCCATCAGAAGCCCGTCTTTTGTAATTCCTGCGTTATTCACCAAGATATCTATCTGTCCATATTTTTTTACTGTTTCTTTAATAAAAGCACCGCAGGCATCAAAGTCAGATACGTTGCACTGACTGGTTTCAGCCGCACCTCCGGCAGCAATAATCTCAGCTTTCACTGCCTCCGCTTTTTCTTTTGAACCATTATAATTTATAACTACAAATGCTCCCTTAGCAGCAAGCTCAAGAGCAATCGCTCTTCCGATTCCACGGGAAGCACCTGTTACAACTGCAATCTTTTTTTCTGCATTCATTCCTTGTTTTACTCCTGTAAAGTCAGGTGAATATCATATTTTTCCAGCACGACAAACATTAACTTTTCCTTTGTTAACCACTTCTGAATTTCTCCGTATCGGCTGCTTCTGATAATACCTGTATTATTTTAATTAACTGTTTTTGATCTTATTTTCTACTGTGTATAAGATCTGAAATCTGTTCAAGATCTTCCACATTCTGAATATTATAGGTCTTCATTTCCGGCGCTATTTTCTTCATAAAACCAGCCAAAGTCTTTCCGGGACCAATTTCTACGAAAGTATCCACACCCTCCTGAATCATCTTTTCCACACTCTGCTGCCAGAGAACAGAGGAAGAAATCTGCCTTGCAAGAAGATTTTTTGTCTCGCTGATGTCTGTCACATACTGGGCGGTCACATTGGTCACATAAGGAATCTTCAGACCGGAAAGCTCTACTTTTGACAGTTCTTTTTCCAGTTCTTTTCCTGCATTTTGAAGCAAAGAGGAATGAAAAGGGCCACTTACTGCAAGGGAAAGTACACGTCTTGCACCGGCTTCTTTCAGCTTCACAGAAGCTTCTTCTACAGCAGGTTTTGGTCCTGTGATAACAATCTGTCCAGGGCAGTTGTAATTGGCAATTTCAGCCTTTGTTCCTGCAATTGCGTTCTGGATCTTATCTGCATCAAGACCTATAACAGCTGCCATAGAGCCTTCTCCTGCCGGCACTGCGTGTTCCATAAGGATTCCTCTTTTTCGCACAGTTACTATGGCATCTTTCACACTCATTCCACCTGAAACAGCAATGGCACAGTACTCTCCAAGCTTAATCCGGCAGTTATATCCGGATGAAGCCCACACTCCTCCACCACTTTTTCCATTGCAAGACAGGTGGTTACCAGTGCTGCCTGCGTATATTCCGTAAGGTTTAATCTGTCATTTTTTTCAAAGCAAAGAGCTTTCATATCCAGAGAAAGCCATTGACTTGCCTGGTCAAAAACCTGTCTGGCAGAGGGATACTTTTCATAAAAATCCTGTCCCATTCCAGCCTTCTGTGCTCCCTGTCCAGGGAAAAGAAATGCGATCTTACTCATAAATTCCAGGTCCTTTCAACAACACATCTGTCTCTTTTACCAGCTTTCTGATCAGTTCCTGACAGCTCATCTGCTCCTTCACAAGTCCTGCACTCTGACCAGCCATAACACTTCCCATTTTCACATCTCCGTCCACAACAGCACGGCGCAGGCTGCCAAGCGTCATCTGCTCCAGTTCCTCAAACGGAACTCCTTCTGCCTCTTTTTTCAAGTATTCTTTTGTCATCTGATTGCGGAGAGCACGTACCGGATGACCGGTGGAACGACCGGTTACCTTTGTATCAATGTCCTTTGCTTTCAGTATCATATCTTTGTAATTCTGATGTGCCCAGCACTCTGTGGTTGCCACAAAATGAGTTCCCATCTGAACGGCTTTTGCACCAAGCATGAAGGCTGCTGCAATCCCTCTTCCGTCTGCGATTCCACCAGCTGCAATAACCGGAATGTTCACTGCATCTACGACCTGAGGCACCAGAACCATTGTGGTTGTCTCACCGATATGACCACCGGATTCACATCCTTCTGCCACTACAGCATCCGCTCCGCATCGCTCCATTCTCTTTGCGTGAGCCACAGAAGCAATAACCGGAATGATCTTTACTCCTGCTTCTTTCCACATTTTCATGTATTTCTCAGGGTTTCCTGCACCGGTTGTAACCACTGGAACTTTTTCTTCCACAATTACCTGTGCAATCTCATCTGCGTATGGACTCATCAGCATAATATTCACACCAAAAGGTTTATCGGTGAGTTTTTTCACCTCCCGTACCTGCTGACGAACCCAGTCTGCAGGAGCGCTTGCGGCTCCAATCAGCCCAGTCCGCCAGCTGCTGAAACAGCTGCTGCCAGATGATATTCTGCCACCCAGCCATGCCGCCCTGAATGATCGGGTATTCAATTCCAAGTAATTCTGTAACTTCTGTTTTCATGAAATTCTCCATTCTGTAATTCCGTTATACCATGCCCGCCTATGGCAAATACATGCCGGAATCATCCTTTAAATAACTTATATTTCCTGACATTCCGGCTGATTATTTCTGTATACTGCCAAAGTCTGAATACAAAATTTTCAAATTACTGGCGACTCTGAAGATAGCTTTCCACATCACCGATGGTCTTAATATTCTCAAGATCTTCAGTAGGAATCTCTACCTCAAACTCTTCCTCCAGTGCCATTACCATCTCAAAAAGATCAAGGGAATCTGCTCCGAGATCTTCTTTGAAAGATGTTTCTGCTGTCATTGTACTTACGTCTGCTCCTAATGAATCTGCTGCGATTTCTTTGATTTTTTTCTAACATTTTTTTTGTTCTCCTTATTTTGTTTTTTAGATTTTTCAAATCCATTTTCAACTTTTTATGATTCAAAGCTTTACTTGGTTGCTGTTCACTTTATATGACCCGAGTGTGTTGAAAAAGACATTCTGCAAAATATACTGCAAAATAGGCGCGCAAATTGCGGAAATGATTTTCAAAGCGCTCTCTAACAACCTATATTTATCAGCCTGAATTACCTGATTTCCATGGCAAAGCAGCCTTTTTTATCTGCTATAGTTTTATTTTTCAAAGCCCTGATACACATTTTTACCACTGAAGCAGGCTGGCTCCATAGGTAAGTCCACCGCCAAATCCTGAAAGGATAATCCAGTCTCCTAAATTTAATCTGCCTTTTTTATTCCACTCATCCAGGAGAAGCGGAATGCTTGCGGAGGATGTATTTCCCAGATTTTCTATATTCATCGGGTACTTTTCCAAAGGTTCGTTCATGTGTTTTGACACTGAAGCAACGATTCTTTTATTCGCCTGATGAAGCATGTAAAAGCGGATTTCTTCTTTTGTTTTTCCTGCCTTTTCCAGAACCTCCATAATCACTTCCGGAACTTTGGAAACTGCAAATTTGAATACTTCTTTTCCATCCATCAGCATGTAAGTTGAAGAAATATCTGCGTCTTTTTCTATAAATTGCTGCTGATTGCGGCTGACACAGGTAAGGGCTTCGCCTCTGCTTCCAATAGAATGAACAGCCTGTGTATAGACTGCATTTTCTTCCGCTTCCAGCACCACCGCACCGGCACCATCGCCAAACAATACGCAGGTACTTCTGTCCTCCCAGTTTGTAAGATGGGAAAGAGTTTCAGAACCAATTACCAATGCCCTGCGATAAATCTGCTGTCCCAGATAGGCCTGGGCTGTATTCAACGCCAACAGAAATCCTGTGCATGCACCGTTCAGATCAAAACAGGCTGCGTTCACTGCACCGATCAGTTTCTGCACTTCACAGGCAGCACATGGCATAATCCTTTCAGATGACATGGTAGACACCAGGAGAAAGTCAATCTCTTCCGGTCGCATTCCTGCATCTGAGAGAGCTTCCTCAGCCGCACGAGCTGCCATATAAGCAACGGTCTCTCCACCGCTTGCAATGTGTCTCTGACCGATTCCGGTTCGCCCACGAATCCACTCATCACTTGTATCCATCATGTGGGACAGTTTGTCATTGTCCCACACCTGAACCGGCCTGTAGGAACCGGTTCCCTTTATTTTTCCAACCATAATACCCTCCAGGTATGTTGTGTAGTTCTTATTTTTAATTTAAAATAGTTTGATTATCAAAGTATATCACATTTTTGGACTTTGTCAATAAAAAAATACTGTCAAAACCAAAACTTTATTTTGTTTCGGTTCTGACAGTATTTTGGGGTTATTTCTTTACTTTGACTTTGCAGGTAATTTTTTTGTTTCCTGACTTCACTGTAATTGTAGCTGTTCCTTTCTTTTTCGCAACTATTTTTCCTTTTGAATTTACTGCTGCTACTTTGGAATTGGAACTTTTATAAGTTACTTTTTGCTGGCTGGTGACTGGTGTGAGAGTGACTCTCAGCTGAAAGCTTTTTCCTTTTTTGGCAAGGATTATATTCCGTTTATTCACGGAAACAGCAATTGTTTTTACAATACCTTTCTGCACTTTTACCTGGTAAATCCTACGGCTTCCGTTGGTATAAGTGATGGTTACCGTTGCTTTTCCGGCTTTTTTACCAGTGATTTTGCCCTTCTTATCCACTTTGACAATTTTCTTATTGGTGGTGCGGACTGACTTTATTTTACCACCGGACTTGTAGGTTTGTTTTACCCGTAAGGTAAGTGTGGTGGTAGTTTGCACGGGTGTCGCAGTCGGCACTGGGGTTGCAGTCGGGATTGGAGTGACGCTTGCAGTGGGTATCGGTGCTACGCTCGCGGTTGGGGTCGGTTCCGCACTTACGATCGGCGTCGGTTTCACGCTTACGGTCGGAGTCGATTCCGCACTTGCAGTCGGGGTCGGAGCCACACTTACGGTTGGCGTCGGTTTCACGCTTACGGTCGGAGTCAGTTCCGCACTTGCAGTCGGAGTCGGTTCTACGCTTACGGTCGGAGTCGGTTCTGCACTTACGGTTGGAGTTGGTATCACGCTTACGATTGGGGTCGGTTCCGCACTTACAGTCGGGGTCGGTTCCGCACTTACAGTCGGGGTCGGTTCCGCACTTACCGCCGCAGTTGGTGTCACTGTAGGCACAACTGTAACTGCGGGCTCATTTTTCCCCTTATTATCTGCATAACTCTCTTCTGCCAGAACCGGCAAAATAAACACAGGACCAGCCGTTTCTGCTGAAGTAGTAGAAAAACTGGTATACTCCACACGCTCCTCACCAATGGTAATATATTGCCCCTTTGTAGCCCTTCCTACCAGCAAATACCGTGAAGATGGCGGGGTTCCCACATCATCCCATGTGGCATCCACCAGATACCAGTTTCCATCATCCATCTGTACATAATTCCACATGTGCGCTCCAGGAGTTCCTGAAGAAGTTCCCCTGGCTGTTCCGCTGACACAGGCACAATTTATTCCCATATAATAGCAGAAAATTTTCATGGATTTCGCATAGCCCTCGCAGACAAATGCAGGATCTGCATCCAGAAACAACGAGGCGGCAGAATGCACCCACAAAGTATTATCGTTCCTGTAAGTAACTCTCTGACAGATATAATCATGAATCCGCTTTATTTTCTGCTCCATATCCATGCCCAAAGTCTGCTCATTCAGCTCTGCAACAGCACTCTGAACACCATTCATAAAATCCCCCATTCGAGTATGGCATTCTCACTGATTTCCCTGTTTGCCGGTTTAAAGGTGAAATTCTTAAAGATTCCCCTGTATCCGGTAGAAGAGGACCCATCCCGAACACAGCTGACCCGGTATCCATAGTTGCTGCCCCTGAACCAGAAAGCTTGTGGATAATCATAGGAAAAAGCATCTGAAGCTGCCTGAATTGCTGTTTTCACATCATCGGTAGCCTGTACATAGCTTTCTCCTTTTCTCTGAAAACTGCCATCCTCAACAACTGCTTCAAATGTAATGGTATCAGGAAATTCAAAAGGAAAATCAACGCTGTCCAGATACTGGCTGTAATCCACCACATAATTCTGCACCAGAAGATCGTACAAGCCTTTGCATTTCCATCCAACTGAGCACCATAGCTGTCCGTGTAATAGTCCAGAGAAAAAAGGCTGATGCCGCTGTCAACGGAATCTCCTGCAATAGCACCGGAGATGATCTCACCAGATTCTTCTGCCTCAATCCTGTCATTTTCCTCTGTGGAAATTTCAGCCTGAAAGCCATTTAAATCCTCATTCCCCACTTCAGGAGCAGCTGAAAATTCCTCCTCGTTCTCCTCGTCAGCCCATATTTCTTCTACTGCCCCAAAGCCTTCTGCATCCTGCATTTCTGCGGCAACGCACAGGGGCTGAGCAGCCATGACAAATGTTGAAAGTATAACCAGTAAGCGCTTCCGTTTCTTCATTTATCCCTCTCTTTTCTTATAAATCATTGCATATTTATTTCCGATTCGTTATAATATTTTAACATGAAATTTTATTTTTGTGTGAATAGCAGAGCATATTTCACAAATATTTTTTTACACAGGAGATTCTATATATGAATAAAGAAAAGAAAATACCAGGACATATCCTCTCGCTTTTTATCATTCTTCTCTCTATCAGTGGTATATGTCTTCTTATGTATAAAGCCCAGTTTCGTTTTAACCTTCATCAGCCCATTGAGTATGTTATGATGACAACTCATAAACCTACAGGTACCATAACATACCATAACCTTGTCCTCGGATTCCCCCATTCTTACAGAGACGTTTACCTGTACAGTTCCTGAGTTAAAGATGTTTACAATCATATACAGGGCATTCAAGAACGTTATTTTCCTCCTCTTGCTCCCTGTTCTCAACTTAGATGGTGTCAGTAGATCACAAAAACAGCTGCAAAATATGGGAAACCATGATGGTGATTGAAATTCTTCTTATTATACAGACTACAACAATAATCATATAACGTAAAAAGTGGAAGCTCATTTTCGCGCTTCCACTTTTTTCATTTTATTTTTCTAAATTATTATACTGCTCCTGTATTCTCTGCAGTTCCATTTCAAAATCCTGCCGGTTCTTCTGGACCATTGTCTGCAGGACCAGTCCGGAAAACAATGACTGAATTGCTCCCAAAACAGCAAAACCACATACGATCAGAGTAGGAATTTTTCCCACGCGTCCGGTTTCAAGGAAGGTTACAAATACCGGGATAAAGAATCCAATTCCAAGGATCAAAAGCACTGCTGCCACCAGTCCGAAGAATGCCATTGGCTTATAATTACGGTATAATTGGGCTATGGTTTTCAGTACCGGAAGCCATCTGAATATGTATTCAGTTTGGATTCACTGCCTTCGGGACGGTCTCTGTACTCAATCACTTCATTTTCGATATACATGTTCTTATCAACTGCGTGAATGCTCATTTCAGTCTCAATCTCAAACCCCTTGGATAATACAGGGAAGGACTTTACAACTGGTAGCTGAATGCTCTGTAGCCTGTCATGATGTCGTTTATCTGGGTTTTAAACATAATGTTAATGCATTTACGCACCAGACTGTTTCCAAAATTATGGAATGGCCGCTTGTTCTCTGTAAAATAAGTAGATGACAGACGATCTCCCACTACCATATCAACCTTTTTATTCAATACCTTCTCAACCATTGAAGGGGCAAATTCTGCGGGATAAGTATCATCTCCGTCTGCCATGATATAACACTGTGCATCAATTTCACGAAACATTCTGCGAATAACGTTTCCTTTGCCCTGCTGATATTCGTATCTGACTACAGCACCTGCTCTGCGGGCAATTTCATCTGTATGGTCAGTGGAATTATTATCGTATACATATATTACCGCTTCCGGCAATGCTTTCTTGAAATCTGTTACAACCTTTTCTATGGTTTTGCTCTCGTTGTAACAGGGGATTAGTACTGCTATTTTATCCATTTTAAATGCTTTCCTTTCCGGCGATTCTTAAGTAAGTTTTCTTTACGTAAAAAATCCGTCAATTGTCTTGTAGCTTTATTTTACTACATAGACAATCGGCGGGCAAGGGGATTGTTCCCCAAACTATCCGATCAATACTTTTTTCCCCTCAAAAGCAAATCCATAATGGAAAATATTCTCTTTCTGAATTCCCCGGCTTAAAAGCTCACAGTCATAATCTTTTTTCGTTTATCTGCTGTAATGCGTTTGCCACAGTATCTTCCAATGTCTTTTCTTTACGTGGATTAAATACTTTAAATTCCAGGACAAAGGCATCTTTCGTTTTCTCCAGAGGTTCCAGCATAACATCATATCGGCCAAATCCACTTTCCCGATTAGAGGTAACCCGATACTTTCCTGCAAGTTCAACAATCAGCCCAAGTACAAATCCATGATAAAATCTTTCAGGATTGGTATCATCAGACGGGTTTCTGCCAGTATCAAAGGTACTGAATGTCGCTTCTGCTACACGGTTCATATATTCATTCATATAATCCAGATCTTTTGCCAGAAAAGCTTTCAGAAAATCATTATATGGGACTGTTTCATCAGAAAACCATCCCTCCACCATATCTTCAAAAAGCATTTTGACTTCCTGATTTGTCAAAGCCAATTCATAGCTGTATCTACCACTGGATATATCAAACTCACTCTTTACAACTTTCAAATAACCGCCAGCAAGAAACAGACTCCAGATTGCCCCCTTCTTCCGCTGCAGCTGCTCAAAAATAATTTCCTCGTCAATTTCCGTCTGAAAGCTTTTCCCTGCCAACAGATCTTCCATGACCATTTTTATCTGAGCAGAGCCTTCTCTTACCAGTTTTCCCACAAGCTGATTGGAACTGGTATTTGCCCAGTAGGTCTTAGCTTCTTCTCTTTCAAAAAACATGTGATTGACCATGGATTATAAATATCCTTTTTGTTTCCAAAGGAAAATCCGTCATACCATGTCTGAACTTCGATTTGCCGATCTGACATTCCATACTTTTCCAGGGCGTCAAATACTTCTGTTTCTGTAAATCCAAAGCAATCAGCATATTGCTCCGAAGTAGTAGTTATAACTGTTAAATTGTTAGATCAGAAAAAATAGACTCTTTACTAACCCGCGTTATTCCTGTCAACAGAGCTCGTTCCAGATAAGGATTTGTCTTAAATGTGGAATTAAATAATCCACGCATAAAACCTGTCAATTCGTCCCAAAATCCATACATGTAAGCTTCCTGCAACGGCGTATCGTACTCATCAAGAAAAATCAGAACCTTTTTTTCCGTAATAACTGTGTAAGCACATAGAAAGACGCTTCAGTGACATTGCAGCAACCGCATCGGACATCGTTGGCGCAACCAGAGAAAAATAATCTTTTTCTTCCTGACTTAAGCGTTCACTTTCCTTTAAAAATCCAAATTCGGCATATAAATCCTGAATTACCTGACAGATTGCCTCCCGGGCGGAGGTAAAAGTCTGCCCTTTTATGTCTGCGAAACTGAAAAAAATCACAGGGTATGTTCCCTGAATTTCTCTATATTTCTCATGATTCCAGATTGATAATCCCCGAAACAGTTCTCCTTCTCCCTGTATTTTTCTGAGAAAAAGCATTCAAGCATATTTAAATTTAAAGATTTTCCGAATCGCCTTGGCCGCGTTATCAACGTAGCAACATCCTGGCTTTCCCACCATTGGCGGATAAAATCTGTTTTGTCAATGTAGAAGCTATTGGCTTCCCGAATGGATGCGAAGGCGGTATTGCCGAGGGAAATTGTCTGGTGGGAGGTATTTTTTATTTTCATTTTACTGCTGCTTTGCTGTTCTGATACTGATAACTGGTTGTTTATCTGTTCCGATTTGGAGTTTTCACCAATCTTCATTTAAGCGTCCTCCCATTTCATAATAATATATTTTTAAAGAAATAAAAATCCGCCGATTGCTTATGCAGTTACATTGTACTACATGAGGAATCGGCAGACAAGGGGATTATCTAGTCTTCTACAAGTTCAAATCTATATCGTTGCTTCACTTCCGGGTACTTATCACGATCCACTTCTGAGGCAAACATTTCTAAAGGCCTAATATACACTTTAAAGTCACCATACAAAGCCCGATACACAACAAACTGTTCTCCAGTTTCAGAATGCTCTGCTATATATAAAACTTTATATTCATTTCCTTTAAAATGCTTATACTTTCTGTTCGTCTCAATTTGTCTCATCGTTATGCTCCTTTTTATTAACTTGACAAGTTCAGCTAAATATCTATTTTTCTTTGTGTCTTAACTCTCCTCTAACTCTTTGAGCAAGTATGGAAAAAGAGCACTAATCGGTAACAGGCAAATGAAAGATAATCCATAACGCGGCCAGTAAGTAATTGGTGTAGCTACTAATAGTGTGGCTATATTTCCCAAACAAGGAATAAAAAATAGTAGATAACGCCATTTTCCTTCTACTAGTGCATACAGAATCATAAATAATGAAATCCATAAGCACAATGCAACAGATGGCATTTGCGTCACAACTGAAAAATACTTTTTTACAGTTAAATCAATACTCGAATTTTCCCCAAGAAGACTACCACTTGTAATATCATACACTTTTTTTAAGCTCACTAGTCTCTCTTGGTGCTCCCATACATTTAATTCCCAATAGCTCAGCCCCCAGAAGCCACAAGTTTCCATAGCCCATGCTTCTATGAATAATATAGGATTTTTTATTAGCAGTGACATCCATACCTTTAGAAACTCCTTCTTATGTTCCTTAAAAACTCTGTATTAAAATCTTCACTCCACTTCATATGATCAACTAATCCTGGCCTATAATTATCTATATATTTCTCCAGCGGCATAATTTCATTCAAAAAAGACTTTTCTTCATTCGATATGTTACCCTCGTACACAACACTCCTTGCAACTTGTTGTAATGGTATTCCATATGCCCCAGTTGCAGTTCCCTCAATTCCAAACCCCAGGCTGATGCTGAATTCGTAGCAAAAATGGAGGATGTTCTGGATGTATATCAAAGATCATATGATCCGTCCAGACCGGTAGTTTGTATTGATGAAACGAATAAACAGCTGATCCTTGAAAAACGGATTCCTGTAAACCTGGGGAACCGGAAAAAGTAGATTCTGTTTATGTCCG
>ENA-OQAA01000977-OQAA01000977.1-human-gut-metagenome-genome-assembly--contig:-NODE-977-length-16674-cov-2.171028_pt1 | contig 16674 bp, 14 predicted proteins | sample MGYA00242489_ERZ504515 | MGnify/ENA primary metagenome ERZ504515 (study PRJEB26092, sample SAMD00036237) | human gut metagenome | host: Homo sapiens | study: EMG produced TPA metagenomics assembly of...
GTGAATAGTCAAGAATAGGGTCGTGAACTATCAAGAATAACCATCATAACCCTGTCACTTCCCTATCGTAACCCATTGAGATAGGTTTTTCATCCCATAAAATAGGAATTAGGATGAGCTAGTTTCGCTAGAACAAAAGAGCATCTTTTGATATCCAACTATCCAACAAGCGATTAAATATATTTTAACTCAAATTTAAGAGTAGACTGTACATTCCCCCGCAATAATCGATTCTACGGGCGTTAAGATTACAAACTGTCAAAAAGAAAGAACTCGACACTAGGAGCCATTGGCTATCAATTCAGTCAAATAAAACAGCCTCTTTCCTTATTTCTTCTCCAATATGACTATATATTCATTGCACATCGTACTAACCTTCTTCCCTGCCACATTAGTAGGACTTGTTTTGGAAGGCATCCTTTTGTTAGGTATTTCTCTAACAATAGTATCGATATGTGTAAAACCATTCTTCTCAAACATTTCAGCAGTAAAGTAATCTAATGGAATTTGAACCCCCTTAACCGTTCTGTTCCCTACGACATAACAAACGACTCCACCACTCTTTATTACAGACGCGACATTCTTTATAGAACAACTATAATCATTAAGAAACGAGACCACTTCCAAATTTCTCTTTGGGTCAATGCTCTTTATTTCGTCCAGTTCAGATTTAATGCTTTTAGTCTCAAAAAGTTCCTCTTTCTGAACTCGTCCCCCCATTAGGAGATTATCTAGTGTTTTAGCATTTTCAAAATTGAACCATTCATTTGCCCACCTTGAAAATTGTCCATAAGCAACGGTTGTTCTACTATCGCCATAAGGCGGAGAGGTTACAACCATATCAACACTATTCGGCTGTATTATATCGGAAGGGATTTCTATAGTACTATTAAAGTCATAGATACCTATATTACATGGATATTTTATACTATTAAACTCCTCAAGTCCATTTATATTTCTTATAACCTTTTCTTCAAACAATCGAAAGACATCCGGTTTGAAGTCTTTAATTTTCTCTTCCTTCATCCTAAACCGCTTAAATTCTCCATTCCTCGTAAACGACACCTCTCTAACAGTCTCGGAAAGAGGAACTTTAAAGAAATCAGCGAAATCTAAAGCCACACATTCATTAATTACTTGATAAATATAAGAAAGGCGCAAAAGGCTATCTCTGGAATACCAATAAGTATAATTAGAAATATTATCGAAATTCTTATTCTTGACCTTATCTTCAGAATACTCAAAGAACAAGGCTTGCATCATTGAAAAAGTATCTCTGATACAAGATAAATCATAATGGGTTGTTTTTACATGGCTCATCAATCTAGCCAATGGATTAAGGTCTGTTCCTATCGCATTTATACCTTTTATAGAAGCCTCAACTAACGATGTACCGCTTCCCATATATGGATCAAAAAGTAGCTCAACTCCATCCTCTGGCCTATATTCCTCTATTAGAGCTCTTGCTACTTGGGGAATCATCATCGCAGGATACGCATGATAGCAATGAGTAAATTCTTTGGTATCGGCATCCTTAAAGCTCCACCTATTATCAATCGTTCTTTTGTACATACCTTCCTTACTTATATTATGTGAGTGCAAATATACTCATTTGCTCACATATTGTGAGTACATAAGCATATATAAAACTATATTTTTGGGCAAAAATAACAATAATGATTAGAAAGACCGAGTATCAACTTGAAATCATCCTTAAGATAAAGGAGCTAAGAGAGGCCAACAATGTTAGCCAAAAAGAGTTGTCGAATCTCCTCGAAGTGGCTCCGGGCTTAATCGGGAGTATAGAAAGCCCTAAATTTCCACATAAGTACACCCTTAGTCAGATCTATAAAATATGCCACTATTTCAACATTACCATAGAACAGCTATTCATATCAGAGGAAGATTTTTCCAAAGATAGAGATATTATTGACTTACTCATATTTAATATAATACGTTATGGAGAATAAGGATTTTATTATTTCAAAGTTCAAAGAGGTTAAATCCTTGGAATATGTTCCAAGCAATAGAGCCAACAATACTGGGATTGGAAAAACATTTGAAGATTACATCGGAGTTGTCGAGAACAATTTAGACGAGCCCGATTTAGCTGGATTCGAAATAAAATCTCATCGCGGCGCTTCATGCTCTTACGTTACCCTATTCACTAAAAGCCCCTCATTTCCCAAACGTGCGAATGCTTATTTAAAAGATAAATTTGGAACACCTTATGAAGATGCACCATCTATAAATAGCTTGCATACGTCTATGTTTGCAAATAGCTATAACACATATATGAAGAAATATTCTTTTAAACTCCTAAACAACCCTGTCGCCAAGACAATATTAATAGGAGTATTTGACTTAAATACAAAAGAGCTGTTAGATTGTAGCGTAGGTTACACCTATCAAGACATTCAAAAAGCACTAACAAAGAAGCTAAAGAACTTATTATATGTAACTGCCCAAACAAAAAAAGAAAGGAGGTAAGGAACTCTTCTACTTCAATAAAGCCGATATATATACAGAGCCATCATTTGAGCGTTTTATATCACTCTTAACCGATGGGAAGATAATGTATGATATAAGAATCGGGAGCTATAAATCTGGCCCCAAATATCGGTATGCCGCACGATCATGGGAGTGGATTCAGAATATTAGAGGCTAATATCAGACTATTATATTCTGATCACGAAACCATAGAATAAAACAAGCTACGCTTCATTTGTTGGCTTCTGTATCAAGACCGGAGACAAATACCATAGGGTTTCAACGATAATAGGCTCAATATCCCAACCGGATATTATCTACCCAAAAGGTATTTCCCGGAGACCCTATGTATGAGCTCCGTGACTGGAACAGAACTCTAAGATCATATGGGTTACCTCATCGTCCTCCGTTCCCCAGCCGATTTCTTGGACAGGGACGTTCTTACCTTTGCTGTTTAAACTATAACGAGCGGACTCTCCGAGTTGAAACCCCATATATTCTTTATAATCGCTACGTTTCGTGATATCGCCGTATAAGATCGTGAAATTGGCATCGTTTACCCAATCCGTATTTTTATCCATCCGGATTACCAGCGTACCGATACGCTTAGCATATATGTTCCCGTCCTTATCTTCCCAACGCTTCTGAAGAAAGAGATTCACCAAAGGCATATCAATGCCATTTACCTCCGATCTCTTGCTAAAACCGCTCAATTTAATACGATTGGGATCACCGGAGAGTTTCACCTTATAATCGAATAACAAGGACGTAGGTTTTTGGTGAAACGGGATACCGCAAACGATCTGTCCCCACGTCTCCGAAGAATTCTTCGCCGGTTCCAGAAAACGGCCGAGATAGAGGCATCCCCCGACCAACACCTTCACGTTCATGATACCCATCGCCGAGATCGATTCTATCCCCGTCTCCAGCCGTGCGCAATACCCCTCATCCCGTCTTTCGGGGTAGACACTGACGCTAGCTTTCGTAATCCCGCTCACCCTAGCCATCACGTTAGAACTGCCCCAAGGCGAAGCTTTCGACTCAAAAGGTCTATTTCCGATAATCGTATCCGTAGGGCCAACGCAGTAAAGTGTCTTCGTCTCCTTCCCGATAATAGCCGATTCCGTGATCTTACGTACCACCCACTGATCCAGATCGCCATAACGGATCACTTCCGTCTTTCGCTGGGCATATAGCGCCATACTCATCCCCAAAAGACAAATAAATAGCCTAACCGATTATTTACTACCATAAGTTACCCTCCTATCCAAATCCTTTTTTATTTTTGCAGCGAAATTAATTAGAATCGATAACACAAGGCAAGTCCGTATAAAGAATTTATTCGGATTATCCATGATAAATAACAAACGACGTGAATAAACCCATGGCAGAAAAGCCCCGGACACCCTCCATCGCGATCTCTTTACTACCCGTAGTGACATTAGTATCATGCTGGCCGTAGCATCTATATTTTCCGGGGCGATTCCCTTGGAGGAGCCAGCCAAATCGTATTATTGATAGCCACCTCGATCTGCTCTTTGATCGCCGTCTTTCATTGCAAGATCAAGTGGGAAGATATCGAGGGGCAAATCGCCCGTAACATCTATGGGATCGCACCGTCCGTCATCATCCTTTTATTGATCGGAACCCTATCGGGCAGTTGGATGGTAAGCGGGATCGTGCCGACCTTGATCTATTACGGGTTGCAAGTCATGCAAACGGATTTCTTCCTCGTGGCCTGTTGCCTGCTATGCAGTATCGTATCGGTTATGACGGGTAGCTCGTGGACTACCATCGCCACCATCGGGATCGCCTTGATCGGGATTGGCGAGGCGCAAGGCTTCAGTACGGGGTGGGTAGCCGGAGCGATTATATCGGGCGCTTATTTCGGGGATAAGATGTCGCCGTTATCAGACACTACGGTATTGGCGGCCTCCGTAACGGACACGCCCCTTTTCACGCATATCCGGTATATGCTTTATTACGACCGTTCCCTCTATGATCGTCACACTGATCGTATTCAGCATCGCCGGATTCTCGAGGGAGACAGCGGACGCGTCCCAGATAGCCGCTTTCTCCGAAGCCTTGAAAGGCTCGTTCCATATCACGCCTTGCTTATGATCGTACCGATCGTTACCGGAATCATGATCGCCAAGAAGACACCTTCGATCGTAGTGCTTTTCGCCTCTTCCATACTCGCCGGAATATTCGCCTTGATCTTCCAGCCAAACGCCTTATTGGAGATTTCCGGGATCACGGATAGCGGAATTATCGCCTATATCAAAGGCCTGCTGATGACTTTCTATGACAGCACGCAGATACAGACCGGCAACGAGGCCCTGAACTCTCTAGTCTCTACCCGGGGAATGGCCGGGATGATGAACACGATTTGGCTGATCATTTGCGCCATGTGTTTCGGCGGGGCCATGTCCGCTAGCGGCATGCTGGAAAGCATCACACGTATCTTCTTGCATTTCATGCGAGGCCGTACCAGCATGGTCGCCTCTACCGTCGTGTCCGGATTATCCTTGAACATCTGCACGGCGGACCAGTTTATCGCCATCATCCTGAACAGCGAAATGTTTAAAGAAGTATATAAGCAACGTGGATTCGAGAGCCGCCTGCTTAGCCGGACAACGGAAGACTCCGTCACCGTCACCTCCGTGCTGATCCCGTGGACGACTTGCGGCATGACGCAATCTACAATCCTCGGCGTATCTACTTGGACTTATTTCCCTTATTGCGTCTTTAATATCGTCAGCCCGTTTATGAGCATTCTTATAGCGGCAACCGGTTATAAGATCGTCCAAAAGACTGTGAAATAAGGAAATCAATCTATAATTCATAGCGTTATTCAAGGTATTTTTAGTATTTTCGCACCATCATTATTTAAGCGACTGAATGAACAATGGAAAATCATCTTAAGAAGATGCCCTCCCCTCTACTTTCACTAGTGCCTATCCTCGTCTGGTAGCTCTTTTGTTTGTAACCATACGCACTTTTGGCAGCGACGCGTTGAGCGGCGGAAGCCAAGTCGTATTACTTACCACCACGGCGGTCGCCTCCCTTTTGGCCATGATCTTCTGCAAAGTCAAATGGCGTGATATAGAAGAGGCGATATGTAAAAACATATTGGGAGTGGCCACGGCTATAATTATCCTATTGTTGATTGGCGCCTTATCCGGTAGCTGGATGATCAGCGGTATCGTCCCGACCTTGATTTATTACGGGATGCAAATCATCCATCCGAGTTTCTTCCTTGCCTCTTGTTGCGTGATCTGCGCTGTCGTATCCGTTATGACCGGTAGCTCGTGGACTACCATCGCCACGATCGGTATCGCCTTGATGGGTATCGGTGAGGCACAGGGCTTCGCTACGGGGTGGGTAGCCGGGGCGATCATCTCGGGCGCTTATTTCGGGGATAAGATCTCACCGCTTTCGGACACGACGGTATTAGCCTCTTCCGTAACGCATACCCCTTTGTTCTCCCATATCCGGTATATGATGCTTACGACAATACCGTCTATGGTGATCACGTTGATTATCTTTACCATAGCGGGTTTTACGCATACCTCGAACGCATCCGGGCAAATAGCCGAGTTCGCCGCCTCGTTGAACGAAAGTTTTAATATCTCACTCTGGCTACTGATCGTACCGGTGGTAACGGGTATATTAATCGCCAAGAAAGTACCGTCTTTGATCACCTTGTTTATCTCGACAGCGATGGCGGGGGGGCTCGCGATCTTTTTCCAGCCTCATTTATTGCAAGAGGTAGCGGGAGCGTCGGTAGCGGATGCCTCCTCCTGTTTAAGGGATTATTCATGACATTCTACGGGAGTACCCAAATCGATACGGGCAACGAGGCCTTGAACAGCTTGGTCGCCACCCGGGGTATGGCGGGTATGATGAATACGATCTGGCTGATCATCTGCGCCATGTGCTTCGGTGGTTCCATGACGGCCAGCGGTATGCTGGAAAGCCTTACGTCCGTATTCCTGCGCTTTATGAAACGGAGGGTCGGCATGGTGGCGTCTACCGTATTCTCTGGTTTATTCTTGAATATCGTTACGGCCGATCAATACATATCTATTATCCTTACCGGAAATATGTTCAAGGATATCTACAAGAAAAAAGGATATGAGAGTCGCCTGTTAAGCCGTACGACGGAAGATTCCGTAACCGTAACGTCCGTGCTGGTACCGTGGAACACCTGCGGCATGACGCAAGCCACGATATTAGGCGTAGCGACCCTGACGTATCTTCCTTATTGCTTCTTTAACCTGATCAGTCCGTTGATGAGTATTACGATGGCCGCCATTGGCTTCAAAATAAAGCAACACCATGAAGAAGATCAGAGTATCATTGTTAACTAAAGTCGTTATCGCTATCGCCGCCGGCGTATTGTTCGGCCAGTTTTTACCGGGAGGAATCGCACGTATCTTTGTACCTTCAATTCATTGTTCGGCAACTTCCTATCGTTCTCCATCCCTCTAATCATATTGGGGCTGGTGACTCCCGCTATCGGAGATCTGGGTAAAGGAGCCGGAAAGCTATTGTTGATAACCGCCTTGATCGCTTACGGTTCAACAGTCTTCTCGGGTTTCTTCACGTTCCTGAGCGGATCGGCTATATTCCCGCACATACTACCGACCAACACGGAATTGACGGCGATGGAGAATCCGGAAGATTTCATGCTGACACCTTACTTCGTGGTAAATATGCCGCCTTTAATGGATGTCATGACAGCCTTGCTGCTATCCTTTACGATTGGCCTAGGGCTTTCTAATATAGCGGGAACCACCCTGCGTGACTCTTTCACGGATTTCAAGGAAATTATCATTAAGCTAATCGAGGTGGTTATCATCCCGTTATTACCGCTCCATATTTTCGGTATCTTCCTGAACATGACCGTGAGCGGACAAGTCATGAGTATTATCACGATGTTCCTTAAGGTTATCATAGTCATCTTTGTCTTACATGTATTATTGTTATTGATCCAATTCACGATAGCCGGAGCCATAGCCGGGAAGAATCCGCTCCGCCTCTTGAAGAATATGTTACCGGCCTACGCTACGGCTCTGGGGACCCAATCCTCCGCCGCACGATTCCCGTGACACTGGCGCAGGCTGTCAAGAATGGCGTACGGGAGAATATAGCGATCTTTACCGTACCGCTTTGCGCAACGATCCATCTGGCAGGTAGCACCATGAAAATCGTAGCTTGCGCTATGGCTATCATGATCATGGCGGGAGAACCGGTTACCTTCTCCAACTTCAGCGGATTTATCATGATGCTGGGAATTACGATGGTAGCGGCTCCGGGGGTTCCGGGAGGGGCTATTATGGCCGCTTTGGGTATCTTGCAAAGTATGCTGGGATTCAATGAGACACTGCAAGCGTTGATGATCGCCCTTTATATTGCCATGGATAGTTTTGGCACCGCTTGCAACGTGACGGGAGATGGCGCTATCGCTGTCGTGGTGGATAAAATAGCCGGGAAAAACACCCCATAGTTACCTAGAGTAACAGGAAGCCATAAGTGCCTCCAAGGTATCGACCTCTTTTTCCCGCATCATCGTAAGGGCGATATGAGCACAGGCGTAAGCGTCGGCCATGGCGTTATGATGTCGGGTAAGGTCGTAACCGCAGTGGGCGGCTACTGTCTGCAACTGATGATTTACCAGAAATGGGTACATCTTCCGGGAGAGACGGCAAGTGCAATAGAAGGGATATTTCGGATAGGCTAAGTCATACACCTCGTGGGCGGCTTTCAGGCATCCCTCATCAAACGGACTGTTATGGGCAACAAGGGGGAGATCCTTTAGTTTCGGGGCGATGCTTTCCCAAGCCTCCTCGAAACATAACGCGTCATTCGTATCCTCAGCAGTCAATCCATGTATGGCCGTAGTCCAACGGGTATAGAAATTAGGGGTAGGACGTACCAAGGTATAAATGCTATCTACTACCCAGTCATCCTCCAATATGGCGATACCTATACTGCAAATACTGCTCCGCTTTCCATTAGCGGTCTCAAAGTCAATGGCTGCGAATCGTTCCATAGATAGATTACTAGTTTTTAATCCGTTTACTATTTATTTGTAGAGACGGGGCGTGCCCCGTCTCTACAAATAACCTCTCATTATTTATGGCTCCAGTCCCTTGGTGCGGGGACAGGGGCTAGCGGTTTGCGTTCTTTTAATTGTTTCATGACTTCCTCGATAGCACGGTCTAACTGTTGATCCTCACCGTTCCATTCCTTGATGGGGTCGTTATCGATCAAGATATCCGGATCCACACCATGGTTCTCGATAATCCAGTTACCCGTCTTCGGATCATAGCTCGTGAAGAAAGGCACACGGATATCCGTACCGTCCATATAAGGAAGCGGGCCGCTAATACCGATGATACCTCCCCAAGTACGGGTTCCAATCAATTTACCTAAGCCAAGCGCACGGAAGCCCCACGGGAACAAATCGCCATCGGAAGCGGAATACTTATTGATCAAGCAAACTTTCGGGCCGACCTGTACGGCATCCGGCACGGTCCCGATCAAAGAAGAACCCCGGCGCATCGTCAAACGATACGGCTCACGAGACAGACGTTCCAGAATCATCGGGGAGACATTTCCACCGCCATTCGCACGATCATCGATAATCAAACCCTCCTTATCCAATTGCGGATAGAAATAGCGGGAGAACTCATTCAAGCCTTCCGGCCCCATATCCGGGATATAGATATAACCGACCTTACCGTTCGTCGCCTTATCCACCTTCTTGATATTATCTTGGATCCAATTATAATGATACAAAGAATACTCTTCCGCCAACGGACTGACTACGATCTTACGAGCGCCCGCCAACTGAGGCTTGCTATTCAAAGACAACTCGGTCGGAACGTTCGCCTTTCCGATCAACAACTTATACATATCGTTCACGCTATTCGTAGGTACTCCGTCTATAGCGACGATATACTCTCCGGCCTTCGCCTCAACACCCGGCTCTGTCAATGGAGAACGTAATTCCTTACTCCAAGAAGCCCCCGGCAGGATCTTTTCCAAGCGGAAGAAACCACTCTTATCCCGAGAAACCTCAGCACCTAGCAGACCCATCGATACCCGTTTAGGACTTTCCACCTCACCGGGGTTCACATAAGCATGCCCTACTCCCAGCTCGCCGATCATCTCGCCAATAATATAATTCAAGTCCAAACGTGTTTTCACGTAAGGAAGAAGGGCGGCGTATTTCTCCTTGATCGCCTTCCAATCCTTGCCATGCATATTCTCCAGATAGAAACCATCCCGGAAAGCACGCCAAGCCTCATCGAAGATTTGCGCCCATTCCTTCGTATAGTCTACCGTGATCTTCATATTCGCCAGATTAACCGGCTTGCTTAAATCCGCTTTACCCTTCGGTATATCGGTTACGAATAGTTGATCGTCCTTAAAGAAAACAGCTTTCTTGCCAGCCGGATCAACCATCATAGCGGCATCGCTAACGGTTTCCTCTTTCTGTTTCTTCAAGTCAAACATCTTCATGCCGCCTTTCGTGAAATAATACACGTTCGTTCCATCGGAATAAAGATCGTAGTAATTCGATCCCGGCAAGGGGAGCTTAACGATTCGATCCGTGATACCCTCTATATCAATCTTTACGACCGGAGTAGAAGCCTCATTCTTTGTCTCGTCCTTTTTAGAGGCATCCGCTTTCGCTGGGGTAGATTCAATGGCGACCTCCGCATCCGTTTCCATAAACGGGGAAGCGGTATCCTTAGACAATAACGCCAGATATACGCCACCCATATTATTATACACATGATTCCATTCCGTTTGGCTATACGTAGGATTGAAATCACGGGCGGAAGTGAATACCAGATATTTGCCATCCGTACTGAATACCGGAGAATAAGACTCGTACCATTTATCGGTCACGGGATATTCTTTCTTACCCGCGATATCGTAGACATAGACGATCGAGAAATTATTATCGGACACACGGGAATAAGTCAACCAATTATTATCCGGAGAGAAACTTACGTTGCGGGCTTCACCTAACAGACTTTGTGAGATAGTTGTTAGCTGTTTGTTAGATACGTCCAAAAGATTGATCCGATTCTTACGATCCGTATAGACAATCTTCTTGGAATCCGGACTCCACTGGAAAGTACGGATATACGTATCGTTATTCTTGGTCAACTGGGTAGCTCGCCCCCCTCGGAATCTTGGAGATACAGCTCGGTCTCGCCGGTAGCGTCGGAGATATAGGCTATATGTTTTCCGTCCGGAGACCATTGAGCGTCACGTTCGTGCGCTCCCGGAGTACGGGTGATATTTTTCGTAACCCCTTTATCTACCGGGATATTGAATACCTCGCCACGAGCCGTCACCACCATACGCTCACCTTTTGGGGAGAGGCTGGCACTCGTGATATATTTGGAGCCATCCTTGATCTCGCTACGTGCGTAGACATTATCGGAGGCGAGGGTTACGTTCACTTTCTCCGGTTCCTTCGACGCCGCATCCATTTTATAGATATAGCCTCCATTCTCGAAAACGATCGTATTCCCGAAGCTGCTAGGGAATTTCACGTCGTACTCGGTGAAGTTCGTCACCTTACTTGTTTGTTTTGTCTTCGTATTGTAAACGAACAAGTTCATCGTGTAATCCCGATCCGAAAGGAAATAGATCTCATCACCAATCCACATCGGAAAGATATCTTGCGCCTCATTGTTCGTAATATTCTCTACACTTTTCTTCTCCGAATTATACACCCAGATATCATCGGCCATACCGCCTTATAGTATTTCCATGTACGGAACTCACGCATTACCCGGTTGTAAGCCAATTGTTTTCCGTCGGGCGAATAGCTACAAAAGCCGCCCTCGGGCAAGGGAACCACCTCGGAAAGGCCACCTTCTTTATTTACCGTATATAACTTACCGGAGAACCCATCGCTGATGCGGTTGCGGTAAACAATACCATTACCGTCCGGTGTCCAAGTCATCACGATATTGTTCGGGCCCATGCGATCGCCCAGATCATCACGGCTATTCGTAGCCGTGTAAGTGATACGCAATGGCTCACCGCCGGAAGAGGGCATCGTGTACACTTCCGTATTACCGTCGTACTGTCCCGTAAAAGCGATCGTCTTACCATCCGGGGAGAAACGGGGAAACATCTCATACCCCACATACGATGTCAATCGCTGTGCCTCACCACCTGTAGCCGGGACCTTATATAAATCGCCAGCGTACGAGAATACAATCTCTGAACCATTTGTAGCCGGAAAGCGCATTAATCTCGCCTCATCCGCCGCCATCAACAACGTAGGGATAGCGACAGCCGCCAATGCTGTTAAAATCATTCTTTTCCTCATAACCAATCTTTTCTTTTAATCATATCTGTTCTATCCGTTTTTAGTTGGCCCAATAGCGGGTAGGACTCAAATGTACATAAAAAGATCCAAAATCCAAGTCAAGTCCCTTATATATCCGATCCTAGAAAAAGTTTTAGAATCTCTAATTTATTACTACCTTTGCGCCGGAAATCAAACAATGATACAAATAAGATGAACAAGAAGCTTCTGAACAACTCAAAAAGATGGTATACCCGAGCTTTCTCGGGTAACACGATCGTGCATGTTCATTGGTTCAGCGGTTTTGTCTAAATCCATTCATACTCTTCTTGAGAGGACTTCTTTTTATAGTTCTCTTCTTACACCTACATCTAGGTCTTAATTGCACTCAAGTTTAACTTCTGCGGAAAAGAGGGAGTATTCGTATGCTTCGTTTCCGGGGAAGGATGTCTTGCGCATCTCAAAATACAATATGCTTATGTTTATCATTCTAGGTCTATTAGGTCTGGGGATAAGCGTCGGTTATTTATGCCGACACGTCCCCGCTTTCAAGGGATTGGAACATTCCATCTCTTATACGATTTTCGCGATGTTGTTCATATTTGGTATTACCATAGGAGCCAACCAATCTTTGCTGAATAATATTGGTGAGTTTGGAATACAAGCTGCCATACTAGCTATTTGCGGAGTATTGGGAAGTCTGGTAGCATCTTTTATCGCTTATAAATTATTTATCAAGAAAGGAGGTCTCAATGAAAAATAACCTAATCGTTATCTTATGTTTCACAGCGGGAATCTTTTGCGGAACCTTCGCCAACACGACTATCTCCACGTATTGCGAAAAACTACCGCAATTCTTGCTATACGCTCTCGTTATCCAAGTAGGATTGAACCTGGGAGCAAACGCCGAATTAGGAAAGATGGTAAAGGATATCCGGTTTTCCAGTTTGCTACTGCCGTTCTTTACGATCATCGGCACGTTAGTATTCTCTGCGGCGGCGAGTTTGTTATTGACCTCGTGGAATATATATGATTGTATGGCTGTAGGAAGCGGATTCGCTTATTATTCCTTATCCTCCTTGCTTATCGTACAACTGAAAGAGGCGTCGGCAGGGATAGAAATCGCTTCGCAACTCGGGGCTATCGCATTATTGGCTAATATCATCCGGGAAATGTTAGCTTTATTCGGGGCACCGTTGTATGCCTCTTTCTTTGGTAAATTCGCTCCGGTATCCGTGGCGGGGATTAATTCCATGGATGTCTGCCTTCCGGTTATCAGCCGGTATTCCGGAAAGAGCATCGTACCTGTGGCTATTATCCACGGGATTATCCTCGAGATCAGCGTGCCGTTGCTTATCTCGCTCTTTTGCAAGTAGAAGCAGGATTTATCCTCAACACCCGCTATAAACACTAAAGAGGATGCGTACATTATATCGACGCATCCTCTTGTTCCTTTATCCGTACTTCCTCCTCACGGAGTACTTACGGACCTCTTAATTTATTACTTTAGTATTAATATTAATCCAACTCCCGCCTGTTCATCCGTCACGGATTACTTGGGATCGAAACCCTCACGGGAATTGTTGATTATCTTATTTCATTATTCCTTTATTGAATATCCTTATTTTACAGCTACTTTCACGGTCTCGTTACCTACCGTTACGAATACTACACCAGCAGGGGCGGCGATAGTAGCGTTGTCGGAAGTAAGAACTGTCTCAGCAACTGTCTGGCCTAATACAGTACGAACGTAAGCAGTCTCGCCTGCGGCACCTTGGATAGTTACGACACCGTTACCGGCTACAACTACGATAGAAGATTCTTTTGCGTCGATAGATTCGTTGGCTGTCGGAACCTCTGTGCCAAGCGTGAAGACCATTGCCTTTTCTGGATTTGTTGTTAAACCTAACATACCATTCAAAGCATATACATAAGCTGTCTTATAAACATCACCCTCTTTGACCTTTCTTTGAGAAGAAACGAAATATTCATCATCTCCCTCCGCAAGTGTGATATTAAACTTGAACGCATCCAATCGATCTGTTGATTTCACGCTCTTGTCATCGTTAAGCTCCTTAACAACCTTAACGGTCTCACCTTTCACGGTAGTAGTGATTGTATCAACCCCCGTAAGGATAGCCGGGCGGAAGATAACCTTCGTCTCAGACTTGCCTGAACCTTCCAAATAATATTTCTCGTCCGTATATTGTTGCGCAGAACCTTCAACGAAATAATGCAAAGAATCTGTCGGATTGAACATGAACATTCTCTCAGCCGGTTTTTCCTCACCTTCAGCCACCTCAATACCCTTAGAGATATAGAATGACGGAGTCTTAGCCTTGCTATCCGCTGTATCTAACCAGAAGATCATGCTTTCAGCGGACAAGATGCCCTCGTTGAAGCCATTCTTATTCAACTGATAGTTGATAGAGCCTAACATATTGTCGAAAGAAGCGTGACGAGGTTTAGCGGCCAATGACGGGTTGAACGGATTAGCGTCCAAAACCTCAACGTTAGCGTAAGTCTTATTAATATCATCAGCAGATTGGTAACGATTGGCCGCATAAGTAATAGCCATAGAAGTAGTATTTACGCTAGCCATTTTTGCACTACTACCAGTTGAGCCATCATAGCTAAGCTTACCGTCTGTTACAGCGCTCACCGCAACTAAAGAATAAGCGCCAGCGGCATTCTTAACAACAGCGAACTCTGTAGCGGCATCAGCAGCCTTATCTCTAGATGCGGCAGCGCCAAGATATTTAGCATCATCACCTTTGGCTTCCGTATAGCGTAAAACATAAGTCGGAACAACCAATGTATCGCCATCAGCCTTCATGACAACCTCTCCCTTATCATTCAAATAAGCGAAAGCATTTGTGCTTATCACATAATCCTCAACACCTTGCAGAGATTTAGTAGAATGATCTTTCGCTCCCTTTATTCTTTCCGGATAAAGAACGATTAAATTCTCCTCTTTGGTTGAAGCCTTCATTGTTTTAGTAGCATTGTCATCAATAGCGTAAAGAGCTTTCTCTCCAAATAACGCGTCCTTACCATTGAATGTCATCTTAAAGCCTTCTGCGATCTGAGTATCCGTGAATACCTTATATCCGTCCGTACGAGTCGTAGCGATCGTGTTGAACTTAACGGAAGTATTGTTTGCTAAAGCTAACGCTGTTGTTACACCCTTATTTGCGGCGATTGTTACATCAGTGCCGTTGTACTTAGCGTTAACTACCTTATAGCCACCTTCAGCACCATTAGGTTGTAAACGTAATACTAAATCATCACCAGTCTCACGGTTTGTCAATGTAAATTCATATTTGCCGTTTGAAGCCAGAAACGATCCATTGTGATACCGGCATAGTGAAATCTACGCTATTATAAGCGGCGACACTTAAGCTTGAACCATCAGCAGGATCTATTGTCAAATACTTATGGTACTCAGTTTGTGAATCAGCCTCATCATTCTCACTCTTGGTTGAGCTAGTGAAGTAGATATAACCACAATTCTCAATGTTCTTCTTCAACAATACTAGAAGCGTCAAGGTAAGAGTTTTCACCTAGTTGAGGATGGATAGCGGAATATTTCGTTCCTGACATTAGAACAGAAGTAACATAAGTTTCGTATCAGAAACAGATGGCTTAACAGCAGCTACGTAAACCTTCGTCGCGGCTGTTGTTTGATCTTTTTTCTTATAATCAACAGTCAACGTCAATTTACCATCCTCATTCAATACGTCTTTCGCCGTAATCGTAAAGTTTGCGTTAGAGCAAGAGTCAGCGTTGGCCGTAGCAACCGATCCCTTCATCCAATACAAAGCATATCCCTCATTGTCTTGCTTACCATTGATGTCATAACGATTAGAGGGATCTAAAGCTAAGAATGTAATTTCTTGAGCCGCTGTCAAGATTGCGTCATTATCTGGAGTCTCTGCATTTACCGCACTAACAAATGCCTTAACTTTCTTCGAATCACCTTTCACGAAATAAGTACCGGCAGCCAACTTATTCTCATCAGAAGGTTGAGTTGCCGCAACCTCATCCGTAAATGATACGGGAACAACCTTATCAAACAAATTTCCAACCAGTTCATTCGTTGTATAATCGAATGACAATGTTGTGCCATTTGAATTATAGTCATTCAAATAAGCGGCATCAATACCCTCTGAGCAAGAGAATGCTTTCAAGCCAGTCTTTACTTCTTTTGTAGGTACAGTTACTGTATACAAACCTGAGAATTTCAACTTGCCCTCTGATACAGCGAACTTAGCATTCAACTCAGAAAGATTCTTGTCGGTAGCGGCAGTCAACGCATTACCGTCTTTACCGGTAACTACTTGATAAGCCACACCACCAACATTAGCCCACAACTCAAAAGAGTTAGATGAATAATTACGGATAGTAAATACGACTCCTGTAGTTGCATTACCATCAGCATCACCAAAAGAAATAACCTTCTTTTTGTCCTTTGTCGTAAGAACATCTGTAACCTTCAACAATTCATTCTCAGACGCACCTAGATAAAAGCTCATTCCATTAGCAAGAGCCGTCTTATTCTCGCTATAGGAAATTACGGTCTTAACCGTAAGATCAGTAGCGGCATACGCAGCATTAAAAGCAGGTCCACCTAGCAGTAAACCAGCTGTTAACAAGGTAAAAATCCTTTTGTTCATAAATTCAAAATTTAATATTAATAATAGTGTTAATTAAAGTCCATCCCGTCGTTTAGCACCCTTGTTTTACCCAAAAACGACTAGTCTAAACGATCGTCTAAATCTTGCGTTTTTTAAGGGGGTAAAAAGAATGGTTCGTGAAAGGAATCGGCTGTTTCG
>ENA-OQAA01000979-OQAA01000979.1-human-gut-metagenome-genome-assembly--contig:-NODE-979-length-16657-cov-1.876044_pt1 | contig 16657 bp, 14 predicted proteins | sample MGYA00242489_ERZ504515 | MGnify/ENA primary metagenome ERZ504515 (study PRJEB26092, sample SAMD00036237) | human gut metagenome | host: Homo sapiens | study: EMG produced TPA metagenomics assembly of...
TGTTTATCAGTTGCATGTTGGTCAGTGAATCCCATCCTTCCACATCCTGGGCGGTGGTCTCATTGTCAAGTACAATGTTCTCTCTTTTCAGTACCTCCCGAAAGATGAGGCTCATTTCATTCAAAATAGTCTGTGTATCCATTGTCAAGTTTAAATTAGTTCTTGTATTTTCTTTCTGTCTGTTTTGCTACTGGTGTTCAGCGGAAACTGTTCCAGGCAATGCATATGCTTGGGAATCATGTAGTAGGGAAGCCTGCTATACAGATATTCCTCCATCTGCTGTTTGTCGAGCTGTTTCTTCTCTACGACGAGATGTAGTTCGCACTGATTGCCGTTGTCGTATTTGGGAATGATGACTACACGGCATTCACCGTTGAAAAAGTTTTTTGCCACATGTTCAATCTCGCTCAGCTCGATGCGAAATCCTTGTATCTTTATCTGTGAGTCTTTTCGTCCGCAATAGATGATGTCACCGTCGGCATCCATCCGGCAGAGGTCTCCCGTCTTGTAGTATACTTTTCCATTGGCGGTCTCTACGAGCATTCCCCGTTTTTTTCGGGAGCATTCCAGTATCCACCATCACTTGATTGCCGCTAATCCATAGTTCGCCGGTTTCTCCGGTAGGCAGCGGGCGACCGTCGTTATCCATAATTAGGCATCGATGCCTTCGAAAGGCCTTCCGATAGCGGTCATGCCGTTGTGATGCTTGCAGGAGGTGACGGGTATCCGGTAGGCAGTGCAGTAGATGGTTCCCTCTGTCGGTCCGTATAGGTTTATGAAAGAGGCATTGGGGACACATTTTCTGAAAGCATCCAACAGCTCCGCGTCAGAAGCCTCGGCAGTAACCACTAGATATCTAAGTGCGGGGAGGTGTATCTCCGGAAAATAGGGACGTAGCAGCTGGAGCAGTGAAGGGGCCACTGCAGCGAAGGTCAGGTCGTATTTTTCCAGAGTTTCAAATTACGTTGATGTATTTCACGCCTTCCGGAGAAACGGTGTATATGCAAGCACCCAGCGTCAGCGGATATAGAAAGGATACGATGGAAACGTCGAAAGTGAGTTCGAACATCTGCAGCATCCGGTCGTTCTCGTCCAGTTGCCAGTCGAGGCGGTGGTAGGCGGTATAGAAAGCATTCAGGTTACGGCGGGAGATGGGTACTCCTTTGGGTTCGCCTGTGCTTCCGGAGGTAAAGATGATGTAGGCATTTTCCTCTTCTGCCGTATGGAGGATGTCTTCTGCGGCATGGAACGTGGCGGAGTTCTCTGCCTGCTCTATTTCGGAGGTACATATCAGTTCCAGATTCCGGGTGTCGAGGTTCAAGACATGGATATTCTCGGTATGCAGCACGAGGCGGATGCCTGCCGAGTCGGCAATTCTGTCGTTCCTATGTTTGGGGTAGGAAGGATGGAGGATGACGTATGTCTTTCCGCAAATCAGTGCAGATAGTATGGATGCGTATGTTTCCAGTCTGTTTTCTGCGACGATACCGATAATTTTGTCTTCTCTGTCCTTGAATAGGGAGGATATTTTCTGTACGCAAGTTGCCAGCTCTCCATAAGTGCAGGCAGTGTCTTCGATGACGAATGCCGGTCGGTCGGCATATTTGCCGAAGCTTTCATGATGTCGCCAATCAAGTCATTTGGATACTTTTTCATTTAGTCCGTTATGTTATAGTTCAGTTTTTGCGGAAGCGATGTTTGTCCGTCGTTCATTAAAGACAGTGGTTTCCCGCAATCTCCCTACCGGGAAATCCTTAAGATTTCTAAAAAAGGAGGGATACTGTTCGGAATAAAAGAAACAGAGGGGGCAAATACATACTCACCACAGGATAACACGGATTAACACTGCTAAAAGCTCTTTATTATCAGAACTCCTAAGGCAATCTGTGTTAATCCGTGTTATTCTGTGGTGAGTATGATATACTCTTCGGGCAAAATGGGTTTGCGAACAAAGTCCTTATTTTGCCCAGAACAGTTTGTGGTAGTAAGTGTCTTCGGCTGACACCTCTTTATAGTAGGGATTGTAGTTGACTTCCGTATTCGGGTATCTCCAGCGGTTCGGCACATTTGTGATGGTACCGGCCACTTCGGGGAAGGCCAGGCCGGACGGATAGCCGGTACGTCGGATATCACTCCATGCCTCACGACTGGCTAGGAAACCGAAATGCAGCCACTTTTGGGTAATGATGGCATCCATCTTGTCTGTATATTTCGTGCTGTTCCATTTGGCAGCGGCGAAAGAGGCGGTTTCTTCGGCGGTAGGGGCATCATACCGGCGTGCGTTTTCACCCGTACTTACCGAATCGTAATAGTAGTAAAGCGTGATGGACTGGCTGACAGCCTTTTTGAACTCTTCTTCCGCTTTCGCTTCATTCTTTGCCACTCCATACCCCATTTCATAGGCTTCCGCTTTCAGGAAATGGATTTCGGGTGAGGCCATTATCAGCATGTCGAATTTGTCGTTTTCCCAAAAGAAACCTTTCTGCGTGATTTGTGAGAAACCGGTGTTGCTGGTATTGACTTCGTCTTGTGCCTGCGAGTTGTAATATTCCGTCAGCTCATCCGCCACGGTAAGGTCTGTACCCAGATAACGGTGCTCGTCCAATTGACCGGTGTTTTGGTTGGTAATCTTCACGGGATTGAAGTTGAGCAGGATGCGCGGGTCGTCTTCTCCTTTCACATAAACGCCGCTCAGTGGGTCATTGCTGGTCATATCATAGTTGCCATGGCCCAGCATGCGGTCGATGATGGCGCCCGAAGCAAGTCGGTTGGTTACCCAGTCACCCAGTCCGTGGCCTGCGGTGAAGTTCAGTTGCCCAGACTTCTGGTTGACAATGAGAATGTTGTTTTCTTGTTCCTCTATCAACGGATAGGCTGACGGATTTTCCAGGATTTCCTTGATGGCGGTACGGCCTTCCGCCTGCAAGTCTCCTTGCGCGGCTACGCGCATGGCAAGGCGCAGTCGCAAGGAGTTTGCATAGCGTTCCCATTTGTCCATGTCCCCGTTGTTGATAAAGTCTTGTGTATTGAAGTTCCTCGGTGTGGGGATGGAGCGGAACCGCGGAGCAATTTCTTTGAGCTCGTCAAGAATGGTTTTATATATATTCTCGGCCTTGTCATAGTGAGCATACGATTTACCTACATCGTTGGTAAGCGGCAGTGTGCAAGCTTCCGAAAAAGGCATATCCCCGAAAATGTCCACTGTGGCGGCGAAAAATCGTACAGCTGTACTTTGGCGGCAAGATAGAATGCCTCATCCTGTGCTTGCTCTGCCGCGCTTTCTTCTTTGTAGAGAGATTCCAGCTTGCGGAACTGGGCCAGTGCCGAATACACATTGTCCCACTGTCCGTCAATGGCGGGTATATAGCCGGGGGTATACATATCTGTAGTGTTGGAGTAGCCGAAGGTTTGTGCATACTTGCCTGTAAACTGTGAATCGAATCCGAAGAACCGGTTGTATTCGTAAACATCATAGTCCTTTACTTTTTGGAAGACTCCTACCATCAGATTACTGATGGTGACTTGGGTTACTTTGGAGGGGTCTTCGTATTTGCTGTCGAAGTCATAATCCGTACAGCCTGATGTTGTCAGGAGGAATGCTCCCAATGAAACAAGAGATAATATCTTTGTCTTTTTCATACTCTTTTTTGTTTTTTGGATGGTTGTTTTGTCAGAAACTTGCACGAAGTGAAACACCGAAACTGCGGGTAGCTGTGGTAGAACTTCCCACGGTAGCCTGGTTGGCCCAGGATGTTCCGACGGACGACTCCGCATCGTAGTTTTTCAGTGCTTTGTAGAAGTAGAAGAGATTACGTCCGAAGACCGACACACTCAGCCGGCCCAGTCCCAGTTTGGAGATCATCTTTTCGGGAAATTGGTAGCCGATGGTCAATTCACGCAGTTTGACATAAGAATTGTCGAATACCGAATGGCGGTATGTCAGCTGTTCGGCCTCCGTTCCCCAATTATAGGTGGTGTTGTAGTAATAGCCTGCCGGAATGATACGTGTGTTTCTTTCGCCAGTGGAGGCACTACACCCGGAAGAATGATGCCGTCGTGGTAGATTATCTCTCCGTTGGGGCCGGCACCCGTGGAAGGGTCTACTTGTACCGGAATTCCGCTGGAATTGTTGTCGCCCGGATAGTAATAGGATAGTCCGCCGTGTTCCGTATCACGGTACTTCAGGGATTCGGGTGTCAGACCCACTGCGGTGGCATATTGGTTCATTTCGTTGATGACATCCCCTCCGATGCGGAAGTCGATACTGAAATCGAGGAATACATTCTTGTAGGAGAAAGAGTTGAATAGACCTCCTACGCCTGCCGGATTGATGTTGCCGACTTTCTGCAATTCAGTTTGGTTGAGGTAAAGACCTTTATCGGAAACGAGGTACTCACCGTTTTCGTTCACCTGGGGAACCTGTGCATAGATGTCACCCATTGGCTGGCCTTCCACAGCTTGTATTTTTATTCCGCTGCCTCCGGAGTTGAGTATTTCCAGATAGGGCACTCCATCGGCCAGTTTCACCACTTTGTTCTTATATACACCATAGTTGGCTGTCAGGTCCCAGCGGAAATCTCTGGTCAGTATGGGAGTGGCACTGATTGATATATCCCAGCCGCGGTTGGCTACCTCACCCACATTCATCAACACATTCTTTACGCCTGATGTGGAAGGTTGCGGCGTGGAGAGTATCTGGTCCTTTACACGGTTGTTGTAGTAGGATATATCTATACCCAACCGGTTGTTTAAAAACTTGCTTTCCAGACCTATCTCGTATTCGTATTTCTTTTCCGGACGGATATCTGCATTCCCCCATGAAGAGGGAATGGTGTTCCAGGTGAATCCGTTGTCCGAACCTTGCTCGTAGACGATATTGGCGGTATAGGTTTCAGGAGCATTTCCTACGATACCGTATGAGAGGCGCAGTTTTCCATAGTTCCACCATGACGGCATGTGGAAGGCTTGGGTGAAGAGAAAACTCAGATTAGCGGAAGGATAGAAAAAACTCTGGTCTTTTAGGGTAGACGATCGTTCCTGGCGTCCGGTCAGTTCAAGGAATAGATAGTTGTCCCATCCCAGGCTCAGTGTACCCATATATCCGGTTTTCAGTAGTTCCATACGTTGCAGGGTACTGCTTGGCGTGTAGCGGCTGGCATTGAGGTCGAACCAGTTTTCCGTGACAAGCCCGCCATTGGTGGAGACCCTCATATTGTTCATATTTTCGTAGCGTCCGGTCCAGCCTACGGTGGCGGCAATGTCGAAGCGGTTGATATTATAGTTGAAGTTCAACATAACATCTCCATAGACAATGTCGTAACGGCGGTTGATGGACTGGAAGCTACCGTTGGGGTCGTATAGGGAATTGGGTTGTTCGCTTTCATATTTCAGTGTTTGCTTCACATCTGTGATATCAGTTGAAACCTGGGCGCGCAGACTCAGCCAGTTGGTTATCTGCCAGGTGGGGCGAATCATACCGATGAGCCGGTTCTCTGTCTCGTCGCTATGGTGATGGTACATATTCCACAGCATGTTGTTCACTCCGGTGGCGTAACTGGGGTCGTAGGCCCATGATTCCTCAGGAGTCAGCGTGGCGTTTCCTCCGACAAAGGTATTACGGTATCCCAGACTGGTGACGTAACTTTGTTTCAGATAGGGAATGTCCAGGAAGGTGGAGAACATGTTGCCGAAACCGCTGTATAGGTTGAGCGAGGTTTGCGGGCGGTCTTCTACATTCTGTACGATGTAGTTAAGGGAGTATTCCAGTTTCAGCGGTTTCGCCAGTTGATACGAACCGGTCAGCTTGAAGTTGTGTTTGGTGAAGCTTCCGGTCAGGGCATTGGGAATCTCGTCCATGAATGTGTAGGAGAAGCGGTTGCTGGTGGTTTCCGTCCCTTGTGAGATGGCGAGATTGTAAGTCTGGGTCCAGCCGGTGCGAAACAACTCTTTCCACGGGTTGTCGGTCAGTGCCTGGTAGGGGCGCATCTTCCCGTCCCAGTAAAGTACCTCGCTGCCGTCGTATTTCGGGCCGAAGGACAAGGTGGTGGAACGGAGGCTTTTGTAGCTTTGTCCGTTTAGGGTTCTCTGATAGAAGCCTCCCGTCTGTTTCTCATAATCGCTGTATGCGGTGTTGTAGGTTCCCGGCCCGTATACGGTCTGTACTTTTGGTAGATAAGCCGGTAAGTTTGCCATGACTTGGGCATTGAAGTCCACCGTCAGCTTGCCGCTTTTGGCGCGCTTGCTAGTGATGACTACCGCACCGTTTGCAGCCTCCGAGCCGTAGAGAGCTGTGGCGGAAGCTCCTTTCAGAATACTGAGGCTCTCGATGTCCTCTGGGTTGATGTCTACCAGACCATTGGAACGGATTTGTCCGTCGTTGCCAAATTCGGCGAAGTCCGTGCTTTTACCCGTGCCGCCGTTGCGGATGGGTACACCGTCCAGAATGATGAGTGGCTGGTTATTTCCAGTGATGGAAGTCAGTCCGCGTACGTTGATGGAGACAGCTCCGGCAGAACCGCCTTGTGTCTGTGTGATGCGGACTCCCGGTGCTTTACCGTACATGGCAGAGGCAAAGTTGGGTGCTCCTGCCTTTACCAATTCGTCTGCACTGATGGTACTGATGGCATAGCCGACACGTTTCGTGTCTTTTTTGATACCCATTGCTGTTACTACGACTTCTTTCAGTTGCTGGGTATCTTCGCTGAGTGTAATCTTCAGGTCGCCTTGCTTTTTTCGTTTTGCCAGGTTTATCTCCCGGGTAGCATAGCCCATGTAAGCGATAGAGAGTGTTGCATCTGCAGGAACGGTCAGTGTGAAGTTGCCGTCCACATCGGTAATGACGCCGTTGTTGGTGCCTTTCTGTATGACGCTGGCACCGATAAGCGGTTCTCCCCGTTACATCTCTTACAATGCCTGTAATGGTTCGGTTCTCTTGTGCAAAGGCTGTTCCGGTGAAAAGAAATGTTAATAACCAACTTGCAATAATCAAACTTTTTTGGAAGTGCGACGCTGAATGTGGAATGTCACACCGTTTTCTCATCCTGATTTTCATACTACTGAAAAATAATTGATTTATCTTATTATAAATGTTACGTCCTTTCGGCGGATATTTTAGCAAGAGGTATGCCAAACGAAAGGCAGACTATCCTTTTAAGGATGAATAATGTTGATAATCAATTGCTTATTTTCTATCGGGAAAAAGGGAAGTTCGGGTGTTTGTGGTGTGGAGATGTGGAAAAAATCCACAGTAGGTATTCCACAATTTCCCTCTCTTCCCTTGAAGTCTTGTTGTCGACCTTATTGGTAGCCTTGTTCATCGGAGGTATGCTCTATCACTACAATAAAATCTGGTGCAGTTGCAGTGGTTGCATTTTCTTTTCAGGGTGGGAGTGTTTTTGACCTTTATCCGGGAAGGATTACTCGAACGAAAGAGCTATCAGCCTGCGGTTTGTGAGATTGATATTAAGCCAGTATAAATCAGAGAATTACTTTCAAAATGTGACTACTATGGTTACTGTGGCAAATATAGTTATTCTTGATGGAAGAACTGCATGTTTGGCGTAATAAGTATCTATGTTTGGGAGAGAAAGGATAGGGAGGTACTCTTACTTTTAGGAAATTAATATCATGTTTGCACCTTATTTGTTTCGTGCAACATGATATTAATAAATCTTAGTGGTTTATTTTACTTCCCACGTATCATTCGTCATCAATAACTCCTCGAAGTTGTGATACTTCTTCTTGGCAGACACCTCTTCGATTTGTTCATGAACAGCATCGTCGTAAGTAGGAGCTTCCACATCGCGGATAACACCGAGTGCAATCGGGAAGTCGGGACCTTCCATCAGGGCAAGCTTCAGTTGCAGGGTGTTGTCCATGCAGTGGGCATCGTGGATGAGGATATCCTTCTCTGTAATGCCGTTCTCACCGAGTTTCACGACTTTTAGACCAAAGCCTTCCTGCATCAGTCCGTATTCGTTGTTCTCGCCGAAGAGCATCGGTTCGCCGTGTTTCAAGTAGATGGCATTCTTGGCGCGGTCTTCCTTTTTGGCTACGGAGTCATGCGTACCGTTATTGAAGATAACGCAGTTTTGCAGAATCTCGCAAACGGAAGCCCCTTTGTGAGCATGGCTGCTTCAATATTTCCACTGTCCCCGGAGCATCGGTAGCTACGCGCGGGCAAAGAAACGGCCGCGGGCACCGAAGCAAAGCTCTGCCGGGTGGAATGGATCTTCTACCGTACCATAGGGAGACGACTTGCTGACGAAACCACGTGGAGAGGTCGGAGAATATTGACCTTTGGTCAGACCGTAGATGCGGTTGTTCAGCAGAATCATGTTCAGGTCGATGTTACGGCGTACGGCGTGGATGAAGTGATTACCGCCGATGGCCAGACCGTCACCGTCGCCGGAGATTTGCCATACCGTCAGGTTGGGATTGCAACCTTGGCACCTGTAGAGATGGCAGCAGCACGTCCGTGGATGGTCTGCATCGCATACGTATTCATGTAATAGGGCAGACGGCTGGAGCAGCCGATACCTGAGATGACGGCATTCTCCCAAGGAGCTTTGCCGATTTCTGCCATTGCTTTGTGCAGTGAAGCCAGAAAGAAGTGGTCACCACAACCCGGACACCAACGGGGTTGTCCTTTTTTATAGTCTTTTGCTGTATATTCGCACATAATCTTTTTTAATTGATAGTTGATAATTGATAGTTGATAATTGGTGGCTGGTCATTGATAATCCGCATATTACGCATGGTTATTATCAATTGTCAACTGTCAATTATCAATTAATTTATTGAACGCTGCGACCAGCTCGGCAACGACGAACGGTTGTCCTTTGACTTCGTTGAACTGGTACGGGGTGAAGTTGTCTATCTTCATACGTAGATAACCTGCAAATTGTCCGAGATTCTGTTCGGCAACTACCACCTTCTTGTACTTCTTCAGAACGGTTTCCGTGTTCTTGGGGAGCGGATTCAGATAAGTGAAGTGGGCGAGGGCAACCTTCTTGCCTGCCTTGTTCATCTCTTCCATGGCCGAATACAAGTGGCCGTATGTACGCCGAAACCGACAATCAGCAAATCGGCATCGTCTGCACAGCCTTGCACTTCTACATCAGGTACGGGGATTTTGGCAACCTTCTCGGCACGCAGGTGGCACATCAAGTCATGGTTTTCGGGATCGGTGGAGATGGCACCGGTATTGCTGTCTTTCTCCAGACCGCCGAGGATGTGCATATAGCCTTCTTGTCCGGGGATGGCCCAATAGCGGACACCTGTTTCGGGATTGCGTTTGTACGGAGTATAGTTGTCCTTCATTTCGGAAGTCACGTAGGGAGGGGTGATGGCGGGATAGTCTGCCAGTTTGGGCAGCTTCCAGGCGCCGGAGCCATTGGCAACAAAGCGTCGGTCAGCAATACGACCGGGGTCATGTGCTCCAGTGCAATTTTGCTTGCCATGTAGGCTGCGTCGAAACAGCTTGTGGGTGAAGAGGCGGCGATGACGGGCATTGGGCTTTCACCGTTGCGGCCGAACAATGCCTGCAACAAGTCTGTCTGCTCTGACTTGGTGGGCAGACCGGTAGAAGGACCGCCACGTTGCACGTCGAGCACAACCAGCGGAAGTTCTGTAATGACTGCCAGGTTCATAGCTTCCGATTTCAGGCAGACACCGGGACCGGAAGTGGAGGTCACAGCCAGCGCACCTGCAAAAGCGGCGCCGATAGAAGTGGCGCAACCGGAAATCTCGTCTTCGCATTGCACGGTCATCACGCCCAGAGACTTGTGCTTGGAGAGTTCGTGCAGTACATCGGTTGCCGGAGTAATGGGATAGGAGCCGAGGAACAGCTTCAAGCCAGCCTTTTCAGCTGCGGCGATGAAACCGTAAGCAGTTGCTTTGTTCCCCGTGATATCCATGTATCTGCCGGGAACGGTAGTCTTACTTTCAATCTTATATGTATGGGCTACGGAAGCATGGGTGTTGTGTCCGTAGTCATATCCTGCATGGATGACCTTGATATTTGCCCCGGCAATTTCGGGCTTTTTGGCGAATTTCTCGCGGATGAAATCTTCGGCTATTTTCAGATCGCGGTTGAACAGCAGCATACCAGGCCTACTGCAAACATATTGCGGCATTTCAGCATGGACTTGTTGTCCATTCCGGTGTCGGCAAGGCAGTCTTTCACCATCTTCGAGATGGGGGCGGCGATGACATCCTGCTTAATACCCATTTCCTCTATCGGATTATCGGTCTTGAAAGCGGCCTTTTCCAAGTCTGACTTCTGGAAAGCATCTGTATCGATGATGATACAAGCAGTGGATTTAGCAAACTTATATTGGGTTTTCAGTGCGGCGGCGTTCATCGCTACCAATACGTCGCATTTGTCACCTTGGGGTATAGCACTTCTCTGCACCGATATGTACCTGAAAACCGGAAACACCGGTGAGTGAGCCTTGCGGGGCGCGGATATCTGCCGGATAGTCGGGGAATGTACTGATATCATTGCCCACGGTAGCCGAAACTGTTGAAAAGATGTTGCCGGCGAGCTGCATTCCATCGCCGGAGTCTCCGGAGAAGCGGACTACCACTTGCTCCAGTTCTTTGACCATCATGTCGTTTGCCATAACTTACGAATTACTATAGATTATTTGAGGATTACTATTCCGTTTACATAGGCAGCAAATTTCGGAAAGTTAATCGGATTAACAAAACTTTTTTCGGAAAATCGGCAGAATACATTATCTTTGCATCCGTAATCAGCTTGCGTCGTGTAAAAATAGTGTAGAAGTTCTATAAATATTCTACATATTCCGCTGATTATCAGTTGAGGCTCTGTAGTTCAACGGATAGAACAAGAATTTCCTAAATTTTAGATAGGGGTTCGATTCCCCTCGGAGCTACTTTTCAAGCCCGTCTCCATTAAGGTGGCGGGCTTTTTGTAGCTTGTTGAATTCGGCTATTATTTCTTCCTTTTTTGTTTTTCTACGAAAAAACAAGAAATCAATCGTTCTGTGTTGAGTTGAAAAATATGGGATTTAAAATTGCGTGATTCTTGTCGTTACTTTTCGGAACTGCTCTTTATAACCGGCTAGGTTATAGCAAACCGGAATGGTACTGTTGCCGACACGGTATATGCCGAATTTGAAGTAATATCCTTCTTCGTCATTGCGGCCAATCAGTATCTCCTCATTGTTTACGATATGTTCTTTCACTTCCTTTTCTGATTGACGGTAGGACATGGTTACGTCAAGAAGTCCGGGTTTAAGAATGGTTTCTTTTTCTTTTCCATATTCGGTCCAGTCTATATTTACCTGAAAAGTTATCCAGCAATCTTTGGGGAAATTCTCGAATGGCATTTTATATGCTATTGTCGAGGTTTTGAAGGTAGAGGTGACTGGATGCATGATTTCTGCCTTGTCAGGATTGGCATTACAGCGGTCGGTCTTGTCCGTCAGCCATTTGCGGTCCGAATTGGCTTTGATGTAGAAATAACCTTGTGAAAAGCCGAAGGCAAGCGGGGGATAACCGCCTTGTTCTATCAGCCAACCGTTCGGTTTCCCTGCTCTGTAGAGGGTATCTCCTTGGGCGTTGATTTTGATAATTTTATCATATGCCGTATTTTTCTTGAAAATCATTCGCCTCTCCAGTTCCAGAAACTCCTTGGTACTGAGGCTCATTACTTTGCCATCAGGGTCGGACACAAGTGTACGGCTTGGCATGCCGTGCCATTGGGCAAAGATGGTAGATACGTTTTTGTCAAGGGTATGTGGAATGTAAACAGAGAATGTGTAGCTCATGGATGAACCTTGCGGGCAACTTCCCTTGCCATAATGATAGACGGTCTTCATCTTTTGAGCATTGGGATATTCATCTGCCGGATAGTTTTTGAAGTCGTCGGATACGGCATAGCAATAGCATAGTTCGGCGCGACCTTTGGTTTCTCCTTTAGAGTAGCCTTCCAGAGTGTTGTCATCTTGTTTCAGCTCAAAACGGTAAGAAGGCTGTCCTTGAAAGGGACGGGAGTAGTCCAGTTGTATGGCATGGGACTTATTGGTACCTACGGCCACCCAACAGCCGTCGACAATCTGTCGGATACGAGCAGAGTCGGCCTGTACATTCACACGTTCCTTGATGGGAGTTAATTCCGGCCATTCCATTATTTCGGGCAAACCTTTTCTTGATTTCACTCCATAGAAGTTGGATTGGGATTTGTTTTTTGCCCGGATAAGGCGTAGTTTGCATTTTGTTGATTTGTCAGGGGCCAGCGTTACGCTTTCTCCGGTTTTCAGGTCCAGTTCATAGGTCTCATTACCCAGCGGTTGATGGAGACGGTACGTCCTGCAGATAGCTGATGGACGGCATCCCATCCGGATAACTGTATACGGCAAGGTTGTCCTTTTTCACTGGTCAGGCTGACCCATTCGGTTCTTCCGTCTTGGCGTTGAGCCGAGACGGTAAATCCTCCTTCCGCCCTGAGGGCATGGAAAGCACAATCTTTCCAATGGTCTGGCACAGCCGGGAAGATACGTATAGTCTCATCCCAGCTTTGTATAAGCAGCTCAGTAAGGGAGGCCGCAGCACTTAATGGGGTTTCTATTACCGGATTCTTGCCTTGACTTTCCACATAGAATGTATTGGGTAGCAGAATGCTGATTCCGATTGGTTTGTTGATGAAATGTGCCAAGCGTTCGTAAGCCTTGTTACCGTTACCCAAATAGGCATATAGAGAAGCTGCTCCGGTATAGGAATATCCTGCTAATCCTTTCCCATCTTCTAAAGACAACCAGTGTTCGATGGATTTCTCCAGGAATTTACGGTTCTCTGGTACATCGGGGATGTAAAAGTCGGAAAGGTAGAAGGCCAATAGGTGCGAATAATGGCGGTGGGACTTCTCCAGCGGTTTGTTGGCGGCAATCATCAGACCGTTTTCATTGGTGGGATATGGAGCCAGTCGTGTCAGGATTTCTTTCCAGCGTGCATAGTCGGGATGAGTGCTTGAAGTTCTGTCATGACATGCTATCAATGTTTGGAGCAACCAGCTCAGTGAAGCTAATCCGTAATTGCTGTCATTGTATTTTTGGAACTTCATATTCGGGAGACTCAATATGGTGAGATGCCATGTGTTTTCTTTATAACACAGTATTTTATCGAATACGGCAAATGCGTCCAGTGCTTTTGGAACTACTTGTTGTTTGATATCTTGCCAGTCAGCACCGGCATATCGCAGGTACATATAATAGTTTTGCAATGCCCAGGTGTAGTCACCTATCTTGCATGGTTCAATAGAACGGACAAGTGAAGGAAACACTTCATCCATCAGTCGCTGGAAGTTTTTGCCTTGTTCCATCCTATTGGCTGGTCCTATGGGCATATAAGTCAGTTGTATATTTAGGTTCCACCAGAAACTGGGCCATGGGCTCAGTTTGAAGAAAGTGCCCATTACGTCCATTGCCGGGCCATCCGGATGAGAACAAGTGGCAAGTTTGTACATCTGTATGAAATAAAAGTTCTCCAGTTTTTTGTCCGGAATGGAAAGGAAAGAACGTTCGTGGTAGGCATTCCACCACTGGCGTGTCTTTTGTTTCAACAATTTAGTTCCTGTAATCTGTGTTGCTTCTACAGTCTTCATGGCTTTGGCAAGAGAGAGGGATGAAGCCGGCACTTCATTGGCTGTAGACACGTACAATACGGAACGTGATTTTCCGCCCGGCACCTCTTTCCAGTAGGTTGCATAGTCTCCTCCCGCCAACAAGGACTGTACCCAACTACCTTCTTTGTCTTTTTGGTTGACGACAGGTGCGGGGTTGTCCTTGTATTTTAATTTTTCTTTCAAATGGGGAAATACTCTTATGCGGGGAGAGCATGGGTTCCCGGGAATCCCCTTCCAGCGGTAAGGGACTCCGGAGGAAACTTCCACGATATTCACTTCTTCGGGTTGGGGAGTATAGGCGTGGAAAGTCAAGTCTCCTTTGTCTGTTTTTAGGTGTCCGGTCAGTTCGGCATTGTAAATGTCGAGATAAAAAAGTGCCTGAAGTATCTTCCCTTCAGGGAATAATAGCATTTTACCGACATCAAGCCTGCAAAAATCCACCATTTTATCTGCCTCTTCCGTGCCGATGGAGGTTTTTCGGTAGGGAGCTTTCCTATGATCTGTGACATCGGGACGTCCCAGATGGAAAACTAATGCATTGAGTGTGGAATCGGCATATACCATCATGCCGACCAATCCATTACCTAAAAAAGCACCTTCATTCCATTGCATGGGTAATTGTTCCCATATCAAGGCATGTTGGCGCATATACTTTTCCATGTCCGGAAACGAAGCTCCGGACATGGAAGTACATATGAAAAACAATAAAATTACGATTTTGATTGTACTACGCATAAATTTATTCCTTTTAGTTGGGCAACGGTATCATTGCTCTACGACCATAGTTAAATTTCAGACCTCTTTTATAAGCTTTAGGACCATATAGGTCTTGGATATCCATTTCACCCAAGTTCACGAGGATTCCCCGCGCCATGAGTCCGGCATCTTCGTTTTCAAGGCGTGGCAGGTTTCTGCGGCTTCTCTCAGCTCCGACAGGAAAGGACGGATACAGTCACGCATATCAGGGTCTAAAGATAAGCATTCCAGTGAAGAGTACCCTATTTTTCTGTATTTTTCCTCTGTGGGAATAATTAGGCGGGCAACGCTTTCTTGACTTTTACCCAGATAGGCTGCGGCATAGGCGGCTTCGGAAGCGATGTAGGGATTACTGTCTTGGAGGAGTGCCAACAAGGCTTGCGGACAAGAAGATATTTGCTTTTCTCTGGCAAGTTTGGCATATCCTACTACTCCCCAGAATCTCATTTCGGATAGCGGATTGGTAATTGCTTCTTCTAACATAGACAGAGAGGCGGTGGTTGCTGTTCCAGCTGTTTCAACAAGAGTATAAAGTTCGTTCAGAGGATATTTCTCCTTGCGCACTTTGTCGTAAAGAATATGACCGGTGCGTGAAGTGGGAAGGAAGAACCCCAAATCACCGGTGACACGAATATGGTCAGATAGTGCTTGGCGCATTTTGGACAAGATTTCTGCATATTCGGGAGTACCGGATAAGTCGTGCAGTTCATCCGGATCTTTTTCAAGGTCAAACAGCATTTCTGCCGGATGGGCTTCGAAAGTCAGTTTCCAGTTAGGTTGGTATTATGCCCTTTCCAATACTAGTTTATCCCATGCTTTGTTGGAAGGCATTCCCCATTGATAATAATTGCGCAGGGCAAACTGACGATAGGGGATATAACTACGGATATATTTGAAACGCCCATCGGTAACGGCGCGTACCGGCATGAAATGATGCAATTGATTGGCTGCTAATGCAAATTGCATCTGGCGTTTTTCTTTGTTTGCAAACTTGCCGTAAAGTGCTTTGCCCTGCATCTGTTTGGGTGGTTTTACCCCTGCAAGACTAAGTACGGTAGGCCCTAAATCCGTGAAGTTGACCAAGCTGTACTCTTTGCCTGAAGCCTGCTTGGCAGGTGTTGCCATTTGGGCGGGAAATAGACAATCAGAGGTACTTTTAGACCGCTTTCGTACAAATATCCTTTACCACGGGGTATACAACCGCCGTGGTCACTGAAGAAAAATATAATTGTATTTTCATCCAAGCCTTTCTCTTTCAGGTCTTTCAGGAAGAATCCCAGCCAGGTATCCACGTCTTGTACTGCTTCTAAATGACCGGCATAGTCGGAACGTACTTCCGGCAAGTCGGGAACATAAGCAGGCAATGAAAGCAGTGCCGGTATATGCCTTCCCGTGTGTAATCTCTGCGTCCGTCTGTATGGAAAGTTCGGATGCGTCCCATGTGTGAGGTTACCGTGTTGAATACAGCGAAAAAGGGTTGGTTCTTTTTTCGTTTTGGGACTATTGTATGAGGCTTTGTTGCTACATTCGTCCCAACATATTTTATTGTCAGTGGTAGAGTTGTAGTGTGTCTTGCTGTTGTTTGTACAGTAATATCCGGCTTCGCGTAATTTCTGTGGAAAGAAGATGTCAGCAGGTGTATCGTAGGGCACAGGATGGATGTCCATGCCGTAAGTGCTTGAATAGCATCCGGTAATCAGTGAAGAACGGGCAGCCGAGCTCTGGGGAGCTACGGACCATGCGTTCATAAACTGTATGCCGCGGGCGGCAAGGCTGTCCGCATTGGGAGTATGTACTCCTCTGTTGCCGTAGCAACCGAATTCGTATGCACTAGTATCTTCAAAGGTGAGCCAAAGAATATTGGGCTTTTCGTTTTTTGTGTCTGCCGCCTTTGTCTGTGTGGAATACAATCCGCAGAAGGCAGTACACATTAATAAAGGTAGGTGTCTCATAAAGCATTAAGAATTAAGAACATTTGTTTCCCGCAGCTAAAGTAGTCCGTTTTGTGTTTAACTGAGACTTCCTTTAATGTTTAAAAGTGTACCAATATTGTTTTGGCAAGTGAGGTTTCAACAATATTAGCATTGATTCAACAATATTACAAGAGGTTTAAACGCCCATTGGCATGATATTGAATAAAAAGAGAGTGAAATACTGATAACAAAGGACTAACTTTGAGCATTAAAATCTAACCATGAAAGAGATATGAAAAACATGTTGTTTATGATGGTGCTGTTTTGTGTATCATCT
>ENA-OQAA01000980-OQAA01000980.1-human-gut-metagenome-genome-assembly--contig:-NODE-980-length-16635-cov-1.989278_pt1 | contig 16635 bp, 17 predicted proteins | sample MGYA00242489_ERZ504515 | MGnify/ENA primary metagenome ERZ504515 (study PRJEB26092, sample SAMD00036237) | human gut metagenome | host: Homo sapiens | study: EMG produced TPA metagenomics assembly of...
TAGTTCTGTGCAGACTATGGTCTCTCGAAAAAATAATGTGTGTCTAATTAACAAACAAATTCATTCTATGAAGCACAAATTAACGCTTGTACTACTCTCATTCTTTCTGGGAGTGCAGTGTATGGTCGCCCAGCAAATGAAGGTGACCGGTGTAGTGATTAATGAAGATGATGGGGAGCCTGTTATAGGTGCATCCATCGTAGTAAAAGGAACCACTATTGGAACCATTACCGATTTAGATGGTAAATTTGAGTTAGAAACTCAGAAAGATGCTAAGCTAATTATTTCTTATGTAGGTTTACGGACTCAAGAAACTACAGCTCAGCAAAACATGAGAATTGTTCTTTCTTCAGATTCTCAAGCTATAGATGAAGTTGTTGTCGTAGCTTATGGTACCGCAAAGAAAAGTTCTTTTACAGGTTCCGCATCCACGGTGGGTGCCGCTTTGATGGACAAACGTCCATTGAGTAACGCCCTCTCCGCATTAGAAGGAAACACTTCCGGAGTACAAATGACTTCCTCTATCGGACAACCGGGAGAAGCTGCTAAGGTAACGATCCGTTGGTTTTGGTTCTGTAAACGCGGATAATGCTCCTTTATATGTAGTGGATGGCGCCATCTTCAGTGGTGATATCTCTTCTATCAGCCATCTGATATCGAATCAATGACAATTTTAAAAGATGCCGCTTCTACATCTTTGTATGGATCTAGCGCAGGTAACGGTGTGGTTTTGATCACGACCAAGAAAGGTTCTACCAGCAGTGGCGCAGGTGTTACCTTGAGTATCTCACAAGGTTGGTCTAGCAGAGCTTATAACGATTACGCAAAAGTAGGTGTATACGATTATTATCCTTTGCAATGGCAAATGTTGAGAAACGCAAATATGTCACTCGGACAAAGTGCTGCCGACGCTGCCGCTAATGCTTCTAAAGATATTATCAACAAATTAAAATATAATCCTTTCGTAGGAATCGCCAATGACGCAATCGTGGGCACAGACGGTTTATTGAATCCATCAGCTCGGCTTTAAAATGGGGTGAGGACCTTGATTGGGAAGATGCCGCTTACCGTACCGGACATCGCCAAGAATATAATGTAAGCTACAATACAAAAACAGAAAAGAGCGACACATATGCTTCCATAGGCTATCTGAATGATAAGGGATATATGATTAAGACAGACTTTGAGCGTTACAACGCACGCTTGAACTATAATATCTATCCGGTGAAATGGTTCAAGAGTGGATTGAATTTAGGTTTAAGTCGCACAAAATTCCAATTATTCTACTTCTACTTCTAGCAACTCCGCTGGTTATGGTAACTTATCTCGTTTCATTCGTTCTATGGCACCGATCTATCCGGTACATAAGCATGATATTGAGACAGGGGCTTATTTGGATAAAGAAGGAAACGTAGTTACTGATCCGGCTTTATATACCTATGATTATGAAGGAGCCCGTATCTCCAGCAATGGACGCGACGGTATCGCTGAGGCCCTGTGGAACGATCGCTTGATGTCTACCACAAACTCTAGTGCCCGTACTTATGTAACGATCACTCCGATCGAAGGATTGAACTTAACAGTGAACTACGCATTTGACAATAAGGATGAACGCCGTAGAGTATATGAGAACCCAGAGGTAGGTGACGGAACCGCAGGACCGGGACGTTTGAACATCCGAAATAGAAACTACTTGACCCAGACTTTCAACCAATTGATCAATTACACAAAGACTTTTGGTAAACATAACATCGAAGCTTTGTTAGGCCATGAGAACTATAGCTACCGCTTCCAACATAACTATGGAATGAAGACCAACGAGATCGTTTCCGGAACATACGAGTATGGTAACTTCGTAAACGTAAGCTCAATGGAGTCTTACACACGCGAATATAAGAAAGAAGGATACTTCGCTCGTTTGAACTATGATTTCGATGATAAATATTATGTAACAGCCTCGTATCGTCGTGACGGTTCCTCTCGCTTTAGCAAGGATAACCGTTGGGGTAACTTCTGGTCATTCGGAGCATCTTGGCGTATCAGCAAAGAAGATTTCATGGAAAACTTGACTTGGGTGGACAATTTGAAACTGAGAGCATCCTACGGTGAAACCGGAAACGATGCCATCTATTATACAGATGATGACACACAACAGGATTACTATCCTTATCAAACCTTGTATAATTTGGGTATCAACAACGGTTCGGAAGCAGGTCTCTACTTCCCGACTATGGCAAACAATAATTTGAAATGGGAGACACAGGTTTCTACCGACGTCGCTTTAGAATTCGGATTGTTCGGTCGCTTAAATGGTACGGTCGAGTTCTTCCGTAAGGCCTCCAGAGACTTGTTATTCAATGTTAGCCAGCCGTTATCCAGTGGTGTCGAAAAGATCGTACAAAACATTGGTAAAGTTCGTAACCAAGGTGTGGAAATCGACTTAAACTACCAAGTATTAAAATCAAAAGATTGGAAATTATCAGTCGGCGCAAACGCTACATTCATCAATAATAAGGTGACTCGTCTGCCTGATGCCAACCGGAAAGATGGTATCATCAAAGACTCTAAGAAATTGATGGAGGGACATTCAATCTATGAGTTCTGGTTACGTCAATGGTGGGGTGTTAATCCTGATAACGGAGATGGATTGTATATCTTTGATGCCGAAAACAACACCGATGCGAATGGTAATATTAAAGATGCGGTAAAAAAGACACTTGTAGAGAAAGATGGTCAAGTATTGACAAAACTCTTATAGCTATGCGAAATATGATTTCAGTGGTTCTGCCGTTCCGAAAGTATATGGTGGTTTCAATATCAATTTGAGCTATAAGGCATTCGACCTTTCTACCGTATTCTCTTATTCATTAGGAGGTAAGGTGCTTGACTCGAGTTATAGAGGATTGATGGATGTAGGTGAGTTCGGTTATGCGATGTCACCGGATCTACATAACGCATGGACAACTCCGGGCCAGATCACAGATGTACCTCGTTTGGACAATAACTCAGATCATGCGACTAGCATTGGACAATCCTATTCTACACGTTGGTTGACAAACGCAAATTACTTGAACTTGCGTACTGTCACTTTGGCTTACAACTTGCCTAAGTCTATCCTAAACGTTATCAACATCAAGAGTGCACGCGTCAATGTCAGCGCAGAGAACTTATTCATGTTGAAAGCCCGTCAAGGTCTGAATCCGCAAGCTAACTATGCCGGAGTATCTTACAATGAATATATGCCGGCTAAGAACTTACGATCGGTTTAAATGTATCGTTCTAAATTCATAATACATCAAACAAAGGAAAAGATAATGAAAAATATACAATTATTCAAACACATCGCAGCAGGACTGCTTCTAAGTGGCTCGCTTATCGGCACAAGCTGTTCCAGCGATTATATGGATACAATCCCAACCGAGAACGTTTCATTCACGACAGTATCCACTTCGCTCGACAATCTTTATCTTGCACTGAACGGTATTCATCGTAAGATGGTATCTCAAGACTTAGGCAACCAAGGTTTGGGAGGTGAGCCCGGTTTCATCATCGGTCGAGAAGCGTTGGCTGATGATTTGACATGGGACACGCAGACTTGGCATCAAGGTTTCTTAAACTGGAGTTATCCAACGAACGCAACAAGTTCGTACAACTCCGGTGAGTGGGAAACTTATTATAAGTTCATTTTGAATGCAAACAACATCTTGAAAGCGTTGAATGATAACTTTAGCGATGAGTCAAAACTCACAGATAGCGAAAAAGCGCTTGCGAACCATATCAAGGGCGAGTGTTTGGCAATTCGTGCATGGAGTCATTTCAATCTAGTACAATATTATGCGAAACCATATCGTAACGGACAGGACAACTCTCAACCGGGAGTTCCTTATCGTACGAGTCCGGAAATCGAGCCTATGGCACGTAATACGGTAGAAGAGGTGTACACGAAGATTCACGGAGACTTAGACGAAGCGTTGAACTTATTGGCAGACTATGAGCCAAATGATAAGAATCATTATAGCCTAGCATCGGTTTACGGATTGAAAGCACGTGCTCTTCTGACTCAACAGAAATACGCAGACGCAGCTACGGCCGCGGTGAATTCTATCAATGAAGCAGAGAAAGATGGCTGTAAGATCATGTCTCAGTCTGAATTGATGAATGGTTTCGCTAATATCACTTCCGCTACAAAAGAGGCGATGTATGCTGCTATGACGCAGAATGACCAAACGGTTTATTTCTACTCTTTCTATGCGTATATGTCTTGGAACTTCAACTCCAGCTCTATCCGCACAGGTATCAAATGTATCAGCCAAAGTACTTACGACTTAATGTCGCCAACCGATCTTCGCCGTCAATGGTGGGATCCGACAGGAAAGGCAGAAGTACCCGCAACTTCTTACAACCAGCGTGTTTATCAGAACCGCAAGTTCACAGCACGCTCTACAGCTGATGCTGTAGGTGATTTTGCCTTCATGCGTATCAGCGAAATGTACTTGACAGCAGCCGAGGCTTTCGCTCGTTCCAATCAAGACGCAAAAGCAAAGGAATATTTGCAAGCCTTGTTGAAAGAACGTGATCCAGAGTACAAGGATTTGGGTAACACAGGCGCAAAACTAGCGGATGAGATCATGACACATCGCCGTATCGAACTTTGGGGCGAAGGTTTCCGTTGGTTCGACTTGAAACGTCTAGGTTTGCCATTGGATAGAACCGGTTCTAATTTTGACGCTACTTTCTGTGGTTTCTTGCACAAGGATCCGAATGCTGATGGCTGGATCTTCGAGATTCCAAAAAAGGAAACAGATTTCAACGACTTGATCGAAAAGAACTATTAACACTCTTTTTACGTTAACTTACATTAATCACAATCCCCAAAGTATACTTTAACAGGTTATCTTTGGGGATTTCTTATATCACTATTTATGAAAACAAATCATTTATTTTCAGCTCTGCTCTCTTTAGCGCTTATATGTCCTGGAATAGCGCAAGAAACACATTATCAACGTCCTCCTGCAGTTATCGAGGAAGTGGCCTTGGCCAAGCTTTCTCCTATCATCCGAATTAGTGATAACAATCAGTGGGCACTCCAGTTAGAGCGTTCCCCGTACCGGTCTATCGCCAAGCTTGCGCAACCGGAGCTTAAATTAGCGGGAATGCGTATCAGTCCCGAAACATTCAATACGAGCCGGCAAGCCGAATATACGGGTGCCAGTTTAATGAACATCGCTACTCAAGAAGAAATCAAGATAGAAGGAATTCCTGACAACGCAGTAATCACAGAAGCCTCATTCTCTCCTTCATCCAATAAGGTAGCTCTATTCGTGGAAGAGGCGAATGGCGTATATCTTTATAACTGTACCCCGGAACAGCCCGTAGCTCAGAAAGTAAGTACCCGTAAAATCAACGCGACAAGTGGAGCGGAGATCTTATGGATTAGCGACAATGAGTTTATTACGCTTATGGTTCCAGAAAACAGGGGGAAGCACCGGAGAAACCCACAGTCCCATCCGGCCCATCATTCAAGAAAGTACTGGAAAGGTGATGCCCGCTCGTACCTATCAAGACTTGCTGAAAAATCCGTACGACGAGCAATTATTCGACTATTACTTCACCTCCAATTGGTACGTATAAAAGAGGGCATTGTGTACGAGATCGGAAAACCGGCAATCTACGGCAGTACACTTTCATTATCCCCGGATAAATCTTTGCTACTTATCGCGACAGTCCATCGTCCGTATTCCTATCAAGTACCGGTATATAACTTTCCACAAAAGTTCGAGGTTATCGACTTACAAGGTAATTCCATTTATACGTTAGCGGATAATCCAACCATTAATATACCGATGGGATATGACACGACCTCGCCTTATCCCCGCCAATTCGGATGGAGATCGGATCAACCGGCTACCGTTTACTGGGCGGAAGCGCAAGATAAAGGAGATCCTAAGCAAAACAAGACCGATTTCATGGATATTATCTACCAAATAAGCTATCCGTTCAACAGCGAGAAACAGGAAGTCGCAAAGACAGAGAAACGTTTCCGCAACATCCTGTGGAATGACGATGCTTTCGCTTTATTGATCGAGACTTCCCGGGAGACTCGAAAAAACAGGACATTTACTTTTAAGCCTTGCTCTTCTGAGTCTCCGGTTCTATTATTCGATGTATCCACCGACGATAATTACAACAATCCGGGAAATCCACTTACGGTTAAAAATGCGTATGGTAAATATATCGTTTATATCAATAAAGCCCACAATGAGTTATTGATGCTTGCCCAAGGTGCCTCTCCTAAAGGGGATATGCCTTACCTTAGCCGTTACAATTTAAAAACAAAAAAGAACACAGAACTTGGCGCTGCGAGGACGGATATTATGAGACCATCCTAAAGGTAGCGAATCCGGAAAAGCTGCAATTGATCACTTCACGGCAATCCATTACAGAACCGGCGAATCTCTGCTCTCGTGACTTGAGAAAGAAAAAATTCGCTCAATTGACTCATTTCGCCAATCCATATCCGGCCATGGCAAACGTTAGTAAACAAAAGATCAAGTATAAACGTGCGGATGGTTTGGATCTAACAGCGACCGTATACCTCCCTGCCGGATATGATAAAGCGAAGGACGGTCCATTACCTGTCTTAATGTGGGCCTATCCGAGAGAATATAAAAGCAAGGCCGAGGCTTCTCAGGTACGAGGTTCTCAATACATGTTTACGAATATCAACTATGGTTCTCCCGTCTATTGGGTTTTACGTGGATTCTGTATAATGGAAAATGTCGAGATGCCGATCGTTAGTACCAGTGAGGGAGCGGAGCCGAACGATGATTTCATTGAGCAATTGACAATGACGCCGAGGCGGCCGTAAAAGTCATTTCCGAGATGGGTGTAGGTGATCCGAATCGTGTAGCCGTAGGAGGACATTCCTATGGAGCTTTCATGACAGCGAATCTATTAACACATACCAAACTGTTCAAAGCCGGCATCGCACGTAGCGGAGCTTACAACCGTACGCTTACCCCATTCGGCTTCCAAACAGAGACCCGTACGTATTGGGAAGTGCCGGAAATATATAATGCCATGTCGCCATTCATGTCTGCCGATAAACTACATGGAGCTTTATTAATCATACATGGTGAGATGGATAACAACTCCGGAACCTTTCCGATCCAATCCGAGCGCCTGTTCAGTGCCCTAAAAGGCCACGGGGCGATCGCACGTTATGTCGTATTGCCCTATGAGAGTCATGGCTACGCCGCCAAAGAGAACATATTACATCTATTGTATGAATGTGACCTATGGTGGATCGTTACGTCAAGAACGCAAAAAAGTAAGTAGTACTGACTTTGTCAATGAAGTATATATCCTCTGACAGGAAAAGTATATTTCCTCTAACCAGTGAAGTATATCTTCTATGAGGAAGCCAGCCGGCAGCCACCAATTACCCTAAAACAACGATGCCCATCGTAAGGTTATAAGAATGCCCATCGTAAACTCCTTACAATGGGCATTCTTAACTCCTTATGATGGGCATTCAAAGAAAGCCCTATCTGAGATTCGTTTATTTTAGCAATGAACAAGGACAAAGATGATCCTTCTCGATATCCTTGAAATAGTTATAAGTACCTACCTTAAGATCCGCGCAAGCCGCCTCATCGCAAACAATGATTCCCTTCGGATGCAACTGCAAGGCGGTAATTGTCCACATTTGGTTCACGGCGCCTCAACGGCTTGTTGCAACGCACGAGCTTGTTATGACCATTTACCATGATCAATACCTCCTTAGCGTCAAGAACCGTACCTACACCAACCGTTACAGAAGTCTTCGGAACTTTATTCACGTCATTATCAAAGAAACGGGAGTTAGCGATAATCGTATCTGTAGTTAACGTCTTGATACGAGTACGAGAACTCAAAGATGAACCCGGCTCATTGAACGCAATATGGCCATCAGGACCGATACCACCCAAGAACAGGTCTACGCCACCGACCGCTTTCATGCGAGCCTCATAAGACGCACACTCAGCCTCCAAATCCTCGGCGTTACCATTCAAGATATTTACGTTCTCCGGTTTGATATCGATATGACTGAAGAAATTATTCCACATGAAAGAATGATAGCTTTCCGGATGATCTTTCGGAAGGCCGACATACTCATCCATATTGAAAGTGATCACGTTCTGGAACGATACGACACCCTGCTTGTTCAATTCAATCAGGTTCTTGTACATACCCAGCGGAGAAGATCCGGTAGGCAAGCCCAGTACGAATGGTTTTTCAGCGGTTGGATTCGCGGCTTTGATCTTCGCTGCTACATAATTGGCAGCCCATTTTGAGAGTTGCTCGTAATTAGGTTCGATAATTAGTCTCATAACGTTATGTTTTTTAATTGAAGTTGTATCAACTTTCTTGTTTATAAATTAGATTTGTCGTTAATTGTTTTCAATTTCCCAGCCATTTCCTTGCCCAAAGCTAAACACTCCTCGTATTTAGTAGCGCTTAAACCTTGCTTCTGCTCAACCGGCGTACCGACAGTCTCCCACTTCATCTTCTCGCCAAAAGCCGCCAAACGTTTCACGGCGGCTCCAGCCCATGTGAAAGACCCGAAATAACCGAAAATACGATTTTTCACTTCACGCAACTCGATCTTACTCAACACAGCTTCCACCTCCGGGAACAATTGATTGCTATAAGTCGGGCTACCTACGATCACTCCTTTATATTTGAACACATCTTTCAAAATATAAGAAGAAGGGCTTTTGCTAACATTATGCATCACGATATTCTTAATGCCATTATCAGCCAAAGAAGCGGCGATCGCCTCAGCCATCTGCTCCGTGTTACCATACATGCTGCCATAAATAATAACCACGCCTTCCTCACCTTCGTAGCGGCTCATACGGTCATAGATATCGATCGCTTTCGACGCATATTCACGCCAAACAGGTCCATGGGTAGAGCAAATCGTCTGGATATCCAAGCCCGAAAGCTTCTGTAATGCCCTTTGTACTGGACTTCCATATTTTCCGACAATGTTGGAGTAATAGCGAATCATCTCTTCCCAATAATGCTCCACATTCATCTCCGTATCGATCACACCACCATCCAATGTGCCATACGTACCGAACGCATCCGCAGAGAATACGATTTTATCCGTAACGTCATAAGTAACCATCACTTCCGGCCAATGCACCATCGGAGCCATATAAAATACAAGCTCATGACGACCCGTATTCAAGGTATCACCCTCTTTCACCTCAAACAAGCCTTCCTTGATGCCATGATATCCTTCCAGCATTCCGAAAGTCTTATTGTTTCCGACAATCTGTACGTCCGGATATTGCTGACGCAACAAACGGATACTTCCCGCATGATCCGGCTCCATATGATTTACCACGAGATAATCCAAAGAACGTCCGTCCAAGGCATCCGCTACTTTTTTCAAGAAAATATCAGAGTAACAAACATCGACCGTATCGATCAATACGGTTTTCTCGTCTACGATCAAGTACGAGTTATAGGAAACGCCGTATGGCAACGGCCACATATTCTCGAAGAGGGCCTTTTGACGGTCATTAACTCCTACATAATAAACTTTATCCGCAATTTCTTTTAACTTGTACATCTTTTTTAATTGATAATTGATAATTGAAAATTGATAATCACGAAGCGTGTGCTCTCTAATCTTCAATTTTCAATCTTTAATTTTCCATTTCTTAGTGCTCTCCAGACAAACCAGCACCCTGCCAAAACAAACGGGATACTTAGCCATTGCCCCATATTCAACATCATTCCAGCCTCGAAAGGCTCTTGGTCATTTTTCACGAATTCTATGAAGAAACGAGACCCGAATACGCATATCATAAATACGCCGAAGATAAGTCCTTGCTTTTTCCAAGCCTCTTTCTTGAAATATAGCCACATACAGATAGCGAACGTCACCAGATAACAAGCGGCCTCATACAATTGCGTCGGATGGCTCGGAGCGGTAAAAATAGGCTCCGCCCCATTCTCCATGCGTGTAAATTATCGATAAAACGAAATCCCCAAGGCAAATCAGTGGAATGACCGTAAATCTCATGATTCATCAGGTTTCCCAGACGAATCATAGCAGCTACCAATCCTGTCGGAACCACCAACTTATCGAAAGCCCATAACATACTTTTATGGCTTACTCGCTTCGAGTAGAAATAAATGGCGATAATTATACCTAACGTACCACCATGGCTAGCCAAACCTCCCTCCCAAATCTTGAAAATCTCAATCGGGTTGGCTAAATAATATTCCGGCGCATAAAACAAACAATGCCCCAAACGGGCACCAATCACCGTACCGAGCATCGTATAAATCAAAAGGGAATCGATCCATGCGGGCGGCAGTCCCTCTTTTTTTCCACATCCGCTCTACAATCATATAGCCAATAGCGAAACCAATCGCGAAAGCCAATCCATACCAACGAATCTCCCGGGAACCGATGGTAAAGATAGCGGGATCGGCAGTCCATGTAATAAAATCAAGCATAATTATTTCAGTTGGCAATTGACAATTGACAGTCGACAATCGCAAGTCAGGATTTCCCGAACTGTCAATTGCCTGCTGTCAACCATCAACTTATATTAAACGAGTCTTCTAATTAAGTTCTCTCTCTCGCCGTACAGCATATCGATTATCGGCAATTCGATCATCGTATATCGCCCGGTTGTTGCTTCAAGCTCGCACGAGCGACAGAAACCAAGATTTGAGCGGTCAAGGCAGGGTTATTGATCTTCATATCGAATTCGATCAACTGGTTCTGAGTCTTGCCCGATACACCTTTACGAACCAAGTTCACACCATGTCCCATGTCCAACAAATTATCGACACATTCAACCTGCATTACATGAGTCTCATCATGAGCGAAATAATCATCCGCCTTGATAGCGGCAGACACTTGCTTGAAATCGTATCCGTCTTCTACCTCGATATAAACCATACGACGGTGTACACCTGTTCCCAAAGGAATCGTCATACTTAAAGCCGCTTTCACGCCTTCGATAGCCTTCACGGCAACCGTATGCCCCATACTCATTCCCGGACCGAAGTTCGTATAAGTAATACCTTTCGGCACCATCGCTTCTAACAAAGCACGTACCACTGAGTCGCTTCCCGGATCCCAACCGGCAGAAATTACAGCTACCGTATTATGAGCCTTCGCTACAGCGTCCAAAGAACGACGTAAATCCACGATACCTCCGTGGATATCGAAACTATCGACCGTATTGATGCCTAATGCCAGAATCTCTTTCGCATGCTCTTCCACGCTGCGTGTAGGAGTAGCCAAAACCGCTACGTCAACCTTATCTAACTTGGTGATGCTATCAGTAACCGTGTATGCCTTCAACTCGTCCGGAATATCATTCGGATTACGACGAATAATACCTGCTACCTCAAAATCCGGGGCAGCTTCAAGGGCCTCTAACACATATTTCCCGATGTTGCCATAACCTACGATGGCGGCTCTAATTTTCTTCATACTCTAGTTTTTACTTTTCAACCAACCGCAAAGTTAGATATAATTTAGAGCTTTAACAATAAGGAATACAGTTTTTATATCATTTTCAGAATGATATAGATCCTCACTCTTTCACGAATGAATCCGGATAGGTAGTAAGCTGCTCTACACCGGCTTTCGTACGAATCCAAGTCTTGAAGGTACGGGCTCCCTCGTTCAACTCGATCACACGTGCTCCATTTGGTATATGGATGTATTCCGTCGGACCACCCGTAAAACGACCGTAAGCCAATAATACGTCATACCAGCAAACCGCATAATCATCGTCATGATCATGGCCGACAAATACGCCCATCACGTCCCCGTTTTCCTTAATCGCCGTAAATAAGCCGGAATTCAAGGCCGGAGCGCATGCCTTTTCCCTACGTATGCCATAGAGTTGGGCATTCTCATCGGAAGCCGCTTGATTAAACTCCGGCAATGCGATATGGAAGAAAGCCAAAGAAGGAACCGGCTCTCCCCCGTTATTCCGGGTAAACTCTGCGCTTTTCTTACAATACCAATCGATCTGGTCACGCTTAATATAATCGTATCCCTTTTACCCCTTTGATAGTTGAATAGGTATTCGAGTCGATGCAATACAAAACGCAAGCATCCTTCTTACCATCGGACGAACGTACGGTCAAGGCGTAATTACCAACACCAGAGATTTCGGGGACCTCATCCGCCGTCAAACTATACGGTAGGCTTTCGGCTACTTTCAGCAACTCCTCTTTTGTCGCCCCCTGCTCATTATCATGATTTCCGAAAACAATGGAGAACGGTATTTTACGGTCGGAGACTGTCTTCAATACATTCCGCATATTTTCCAACGCAGGTTTGCTATAGATAATATCTCCCGTAAAAATCACCAAGTCCGGTTTCTCGTCATCCAACACTTGGTTCATACGCTCAAAAGCGATGTCCGAGCGAGGGTCTTGCCATTTTACATGCAAGTCCGTAAACTGTACAATCTTAAACTTCTTATCCGGATTAAACTTCAACCCCGGTTTCTGGGCAAATCCCAAAGAACTCAAGCCGGCGGCCAATAACAAGGCCCCGGCAAACATCCACTTTCTCACACTCATCAAATCTCGTGTTTTTTGTAATTAATAATTATTTATTCCTTTCCGAAACAACGTCGAACGCATGTGCGGAAGGTTGGAAATCCACTCTCTTCACCAATTCGCAAGATTCCCGTGCCCCATGTTCCCGATCCATAGCGCTATCTTCCCATTCCACGGAAAGCGGACCTTGATAGCCAATTGAATTCAAAGCACGGATAATCTCCTCAAAATTAATCTTTCCTCGTCCTAAGCTACGGAAATTCCAATATCGGCGGGGATCGCCGAAAGTAACATGACCGCCAAATATACCCACCTGCTTGGGGGTATCACTCCAATATACGTCCTTCATATGCACATGAAAGATACGCTCCGGAAACTGATAGATGAAATCCACATAGTCCACCCCTTGGTATCCTAGATGACTCGGATCATAGTTAAAACCGAAAGCAGGATGGTTATTTACCGCCTCCAATGCTCTGCGTGCGGAAAAAGTATCGAACGCGATCTCTGTAGGATGTACCTCCAACGCAAAACGTACACCCAGTTTCTGAAACTCATCCAAGATGGGCGTAAAGCGACGGGCGAAATCATCATACCCCTTTTGTATCATCGCGTCCGTTACCGGAGGGAAAGAATACAAATAATGCCAAATAGAACTACCCGTAAAACCTACAACCGTATCGACTCCCAGCATCTTTGCCGCATGAGCGGTCCGGATCATCTCCTCGGTAGCCCGTTGGTGAACCCCTTCCGGATCGCCATCTCCCCAAATATAATCCGGCAAGATCGCCTTATGGCGCTCATCGATATTATCGCAAACAGCCTGTCCTACCAAATGGGTAGAGATCGCATAAAGCCGTAAGTCATATTTCTTTAACAGATCCTTGATTCCTTGATAATAAGCCGTATCCGTACGTCGGACATCCACATGATCGGGAAGTCCCAATTCCACACCGTCGTATCCGAATTCTTTCGCTTTTTGACAAACTGTTTCCAGTGATAAATCTCCCCACTGGAGGGTATACAATGTTACAGGACGTGCCATAATAGTATTATTTTTAGTCGATTATTTTTATCCATTTATTCTCTGTCGATCCGGTAGCTACAATCGTCTCGATAAACCGCATGCCACGGACACCGTCTTCGGCGGAAGGGAAATCCAAGGTCTCAAGAGCCGGTTCCTCACCAGCCAGAATCGATTGCAAAGCCAAGGCGAAATTCCGATACAAATTAGCGAATGCCTCTATATAGCCTTCCGGATGCCCGCCCGGTGTACGGGAATTATGAGCGGCGATACCCGACATATATCCATTGGAAGTACGGACGATCTCCGCTGGACGATCCGGCCAACGCATAACCATCGTATTCGGTTCTTCTTGACGCCATTCCAACCCACCTTTCTCTCCATACACACGAATATTCAAGCCATTCTCTACACCTACGGCGATCTGGCTAGCGGTCAGCACCCCTTTCGCACCTCCCTCATAACGGATCAATGCCGCCCCATCGTCATCCAAAAGACGATCCGGCACGAAGGTATTCAATTCACCGCATAATTCCACGGCCTTCAGCCTGTTATATATTCCGCCAGATTAAACGCATGCGTCCCGATATCCCCCATGCAACCGGCCTTGCCCGACCGACCGGGATCCACCCGCCAAGCCGCCTGCTTATTAACATCAGCGCAGTCATTATATAGCCAGCCTTGAGGATATTCCACATAAATACGGCGTATCTTACCTAAATCCCCCCTGCGTACCCTTTCCCGAGCCTCCTTCACCATCGGGTAAGCGGTATAGGTATGAGTCAGCATAAACAATTTTCCGGTTTCCTTCACTTTGTCACGTAATTGTTTCGCCTCATCCAAGGTATATGTCATCGGTTTATCCAGCACGACATGAAAACCATGTTCCAACGCCATCATGGCCGGACCGAAATGCACATGATTCGGGGTAACAATAGACACAAAATCCATCCGTTCGCCTTCAGGCAGGGTGGCCTCTTTCTCTATCATTTCCTGATAAGATGCGTAAATACGATTATCCGGTAAAAATAAAGATTGTCCGGTAGCCAATGAATTCTCCGGGCGAGAACTGAAGCATCCACAGACCAACTCGATCTGTCCGTCTAAATTAGCGGCGATACGATGAACGGCCCCGATAAACGAGCCTTGTCCTCCACCGACCATTCCCATTCTGATTTTTCGTTTCATGGTATTATTCCGTTTTATTAAACTAAGGTAATTACATTGTTGATTCACAAAGCTATGAAAAATAACCCTGCGTACGCCAATTTAACAGCTTAATATTTTTTAATTCACAAAATATATCGTTCCTTTGCGTCAAACATTTACCAAAAATATCAACTATGAAGAAAAATGAATTAGTGGCTATCGCCTGTCTGCTTTGTTTTTGTTGTTGTAATGGAACGGAAAAGGAAGTACCTAACCCCGACCTACAAGAGGAATTATCACCCATACAGTTTACGATCGATTTACAAAAGGAAGTATTACCCTTCCCCGTAACCAAGAGTATTCCCGAGCTGAATATCCCTGAGCCTATTCCCCAAAATCCCGATGCCGAGGAAGATCCTTCTACACCAGATATCGATCCGGATAATTTATACAACCGGATCGATTATATCGTATACCAAAGCGGAAAACCGGACATTCTGGTAAAACATAAGCAATTCACGCCTCAAGATCCGGATTTCACGATCATTTATGATTCACTGCCCTCCGGCGACTATCATATTTGTTTCCTAGCCCACTCAGACAAGAATATCTCCGTGTCCGGACAAACCGCACTATTCAGTAAAGTCTCAGATACGTTTCATCTTTTTCTCACCCAAGAAGTACAAACGGGAGAAAGAATCATTAAGGATATCACCTTACAAAGAATCGTCGGTAAAATAGAGTTCATATCCACCGATGCCGTACCTAAAAACCTAAAAGCTTCACGATAAATGTCTCCAATTATCAAAACAAGATTGACTTAACCACTGGGAATGGCATTTCTCAAAACACGCCTTATACACAAACCGACACTTTTAACGACTCTGATATCGGGAAAACAAATTTCTCCCATTCCTTCTTCACGTTTATCCCGGCTCCAGAATTCATGCTCAAAGCACACCTCTCGGCCAAAAATCAGATAAATGAAGTAACCCGGGAAAGAGAGGTTAATGACATCCTGCCTCTCATAAATCACATTATTCGTTATACTGGGATTCTCTACACCCCGAAGGAATCAGACGAGACCTTCACCCTTGATATATTAAACGATGGCAAATGGGATAGCCCCATCGACAAAGATCTAAAAGATTAATACAAAACCGGTGTGCCAAATTTGACACACCGGCTACCTTTTTCCTAACCTTCACACTTATTTTGCGTCTTCTATCTTGAAGAGAGCGTTAAATCCCGTCAAACTAAAGGTCTCACGAACCACATTCCGCATACCGATCAAACGTAAAGACCCTTTCTTGGCAGTCGTCATTTTTTGTAATATTAAAAACAATCGGAGGCCCGCGCTACTCACATATTCCAAATCAGAACAATCGACACATACTTTTACTCCCGGATTCTCCCATACCGGCAAAACCTTTTCCTCGCATTCGCGAGCCGTATTCGTATTCCAATTCTTCCTTTGATCTTAATTACAGTCTTCTTCACCTTTTTGGTCAATAACTACTTCCATATTCTTTATATTTTATTCGGTTATTTTTTTCTTCATGATAAAGACATTCCGCTCATCTACTCTCTGATAAGAGACCTCATCCATAATCTTCTTGATCAAGAAAATACCCAACCCTCCGATTGGACGGTCTTCGGCAGATAAAGTAATATCAGGGTCTTTTCTTAAAGTCGGATCGAAAGCAATCCCATGATCTATCAAAGTCACGATCAATTCCCACCTTCCCTGACCAACGAAATGTCTACGGCATCCTCAACATCTCCCTTATACGCATAAAAATTATATTTGAGACAGCTTCTTCCATCACCAGATTCAGGCTCATCATGAAAGCGGTGCTTAATCC
>ENA-OQAA01000981-OQAA01000981.1-human-gut-metagenome-genome-assembly--contig:-NODE-981-length-16612-cov-3.460115_pt1 | contig 16612 bp, 16 predicted proteins | sample MGYA00242489_ERZ504515 | MGnify/ENA primary metagenome ERZ504515 (study PRJEB26092, sample SAMD00036237) | human gut metagenome | host: Homo sapiens | study: EMG produced TPA metagenomics assembly of...
CTAGATGGATGTACTACTAGAGCCTGTTTGAAAAATCATTCCCGCAATCTGCACGCCCCACTTTGCGGTATATTTTGCACGAATTCGGTTGCCGTAGCCCGCTACGCGCCCTTATCCGGACAAAAATCTCCCACAAATTGTGACGCACATCTTGCAGAAAGCCTTTTTCAAACACGCTCTAGTGCAGCGTAATTCAGCATAATCGAAGAAATTAATTAAATACATCCCAATACCGACTGTTTACACAAACTGATTGGGCATTATTTGGAGGAAAAAATGAAAAAAGAGAATATTCCTGCATACGAGGTTTTGAAACAGGAGAATCTGACCGATATCCATTCCACCGGATATCTGGTTCGCCATAAGAAAACAGGAGCCAGACTGGTTCTGATCGAGAATGATGATGAGAATAAGGTATTTTCCATTGCCTTTCGTACTACGCCGAAGAACAGCACCGGTGTTCCCCACATTCTGGAACACAGCGTTCTGTGCGGCTCCCGCGAGTTTCCGCTGAAGGATCCATTTGTAGAGCTGGTAAAGGGCTCTCTGAATACCTTCCTGAATGCCATGACCTACCCGGACAAGACCTGTTATCCGGTGGCAAGCTGCAATGACCAGGATTTCCAGAACCTGATGCATGTGTATCTGGACGCTGTTTTTTACCCGAATATTTATAAGAAAGAGGAGATTTTCCGCCAGGAAGGATGGAATTACCATCTGGAGCAGAAGGAAGGCCCGCTCACATACAATGGAGTTGTATACAATGAGATGAAGGGCGCATTTTCTTCCCCGGACGAGGTGCTGGAAAGAGAAATTATGAACCATCTTTTCCCGGACAATACCTATGGCGTGGAATCCGGCGGCAACCCGGAGAATATTCCGGAGCTTTCCTATGAAGAGTTTCTGAATTTCCACCGTACCTACTATCATCCGTCCAACAGCTATATTTACCTTTACGGAAATATGGATATGGAAGAGAAGCTGCGATTTATTGATGAGAAATATCTGTCTGCATTTGAGGCTCTGGACGTAGATTCCAGCATTAAGGAGCAGGCTGCTTTTTCCCAGGTGAAGGACCTGCAGATCGAGTATCCCATTGCGGAGAATGAGGAAGAAGAGGATAACACCTACCTCTCCTATAACATGGTTGTGGGAAATTCCATGGACAGCACCCTGGGTGTAGCGTTTGATGTGCTGGATTATGCACTTTTAAGTGCGCCGGGAGCACCGCTGAAGCAGGCTCTTCTGGACGCCGGAATCGGTAAGGATATTTATGGCGATTACAGCGATGGCGTTCTACAGCCTTATTTCTCCGTGATCGCAAAGGGTGCCAGAACTGCCCGGAAAGAGGAATTTGTTTCCATTATCCGAAATTGCCTTCAAGACATTGTGAAAAATGGAATTGATAAGAAGGCGGTCCTTTCCGGAATCAATTACATGGAGTTCCGCTACCGCGAGGCAGATTTTGGACAGTTCCCCAAAGGTCTGATGTATGGACTGGATATTATGGGAAGCTGGCTTTATGATGATGAGAATGCTTTTTCTCAGGTAAAACTTCTGGAGATTTATGATCAGCTGAAAATTGCAGTAAATGAAGCTATTTCGAGAATCTGATCCAGAAATGGCTTCTGGACAACACCCATGGTGCGATCCTGACTCTTGTGCCGAAGCGTGGTCTTGCAGCCCAGCGTGAGAAAGAGCTGGCAGACAGGCTGGAAGCATACAGAAGCAGCCTTTCCGATGAACAGCTGGAAGAAATGGTAAGAAAGACAAAAGCCCTTGAGGCTTACCAGGAGTCTGAGGAGAGGCCGGAGGATCTGGAGTGCATTCCTATGCTGAAGCGTTCCGATATCCGCAAAGAAGTGAATGGTTTTTCCAACGAAGAGCTTCAGGTGGAGAACAGTCTGTTCCTGTATCAGGATGTGTGCACCAATGGAATCGGTTATGTAAATATTATGTTCGAGATTAAGGATATGGCTGTTGAGAAGGTCCATTATCTTGGACTTTTGAAGTCTGTTCTCGGATATGTGGATACAAAGAATTACACTTATGGTCAGCTGTTTAATGAGACCAATGCCAGAACCGGCGGTATCCAGTGCGGCGTAGATGTTTTTGACAAGGCGAACGACCCGGAAGCATTCCGTACCATGTTTACCATCCGGGGCAAAGCACTGTATTCCCAGATGGATTTCCTGTTCCAGATGATGGAAGAAATCCTGAATACTTCTAAGCTTTCAGATACCAGACGTCTTGGTGAGATTATCGGGGAAATCAGTCCAGAGGACAGGCTTCCCTGATTGGCGCAGGTCATCAGACAGCAGTACTCCGCAGCGCTGCCTACGGTTCTCCAATGGCAGAATATCAGGATGAGATGGCAGGTGTGGGCTATTACAAATTTATCGAAGACCTTGAGAAGAATTTCCAGGAGAAAAAGGACGAGATCGTAGCCGGACTTCAGAACGCCATGGCAGAGATCATCCGAAAGGATTCCTTCATGGTAAGCTATACCGGAGAAAGAGAGTCTGTGGAACAGGTGAAGACCTTAAGCGGTGCCCTGAAGAAGAGCCTGCCGGAGAGCACCTGTGAGGTTCCGGAAACTGCCATTACCTGCAGGAAAAAGAACGAGGGCTTTAAGACCTCCGGACAGGTTCAGTATGTGGCAAGAACCGGTAACTTTGTAAAAAAAGGCTTCACCTATACTGGTGCCCTGGAAATTCTGAAGGTTGCCTTAAGCTATGATTATCTGTGGATCAATCTTCGTGTAAAGGGCGGCGCATATGGCTGTATGAGCGGCTTTAAGAGAAGTGGGGAGAGTTATTTCGTTTCTTATAGAGACCCCCATCTTCGCAGAACTCTTGAAGTATATGAGGGTGTGCCGGAATATGTGCGTACCTTTGCAGCGGATGAACGTGAAATGACCAAATACATTATCGGTACTATCAGCGGAAAGGATGTTCCAAGAACACCGCAGACACAGGCGCCTTGGCAGAATGGCTTATTTCCGCGGTCTCACTGTGGAGATGCTGCAAAAAGAGCGTGACCAGATCCTGAATGCTACAGTAGAGGATATCCATGCACTGGCTCCTCTGATCCAGGCAGTTCTCTCCGATGACCAGCTCTGTGTGGTTGGAAGCGAGAATGCAATCGAGAAGGCGAAGGATGTATTTATGGAGACCAAGCCGCTGGTAAGCTGCTGATAAAAGTTAAGAAAGATGAGGATATATTTTAATGACACCAGATTTTAATCCGGATTTGTTGCAATTATTGGCCGCCCGAACGTTGGGAAATCTACCCTGATGAACCATCTGATCGGCCAGAAGATCGCGATCACATCCAAGAAGCCCCAGACCACCAGAAACCGCATCCAGACAGTCTATACCTGTGAGAAGGGACAGATCGTTTTTCTGGATACGCCTGGTATCCATAAGGCGAAGAATAAGCTTGGAGAGTATATGGTAGCCGTTGCAGAGCGTACCCTGAAAGAGGTGGATGCAATTATGTGGCTGGTTGAGCCGTCTACCTTCATTGGAGCCGGTGAGCGCCACATTGCAGAGCAGCTCCAGGGCGTTGGCGTGCCGGTCATTTTGATCATTAATAAGATCGATACAGTGAAAAAAGAGGAGATCCTTCCGGCAATCGATACGTACCGCAAGATCTGTGATTTTGCAGAGATTATCCCTTGCTCTGCACTCCGCGGACAGAACACAGAGGATATTATTGACAGTATTTTGAAATATCTGCCTTATGGACCCATGTTCTATGATGAGGATACCGTAACGGACCAGCCTCAGCGCCAGATCGTGGCAGAGGTGATCCGTGAGAAGGCGCTTCACGCACTGGATGCGGAGATTCCACATGGAATCGCAGTGGCAATTGACAAAATGAAGGAGCGTCCGGGCAAAAATCCTATGGTGGATATTGAGGCGACCATTATTTGTGAGAGGGATTCCCACAAGGGCATTATCATTGGAAAAGGCGGTGCCATGCTGAAGAAGATCGGCAGCAACGCCAGATTTGAATTGGAACGTATGCTGGATTCCAAGGTAAACCTGAAGCTTTGGGTGAAGGTGAAAAAAGACTGGCGTGACAGTGATTTTATGATCAAAAACTTTGGATATGATAAGAAGGAAATCTGAAAATGAGTGATCTGATCACGGTACAGGGAATTGTACTTTCTACGCAGCCTGTGGGAGAGTATGACAAGCGGATCGTGCTTCTTACCAGGGAGCGGGGGAAGATTTCCGCTTTTGCCAAGGGTGCCAGACGGCAGAACAGCCCGTTTATGGCAGCTGCCAATCCTTTTGTGTTCGGGAATTTCACCCTGTATGAAGGGCGCAGCAGCTACAATCTGAACCAGGTGACCGTGACCCATCATTTTGTGGAGCTGGCCGCCAGACAGCCAGGAGTTTATTATGGCTATTATTTTCTGGAGCTGGCAGATTATTTCGGAAGAGAGGGCACAGATGAGAAGAATATGATGAATCTTCTTTATCTCACTGTGAAGGCTCTCCTGAATCCGGAAATCGATGACCGGCTGGTAAGGTGCATTTTTGAACTGCGAACTATGACAGAGCAGGGGCTGATGCCGGAGCTTTTCCGGTGTGTGAACTGTGGGGAGGAGATCACCGGAAAAGAGAATCTGTTCTTTTCCCAGGAGGCACATGGAATCCTGGATGGGGACTGCCTGAAGAAAGCAAGCCCCGGAGAAGCCAGAACCGCCCGCCGGATTTCCCCGGCAGCACTTTATACCATGCAGTACATTGTAAGCTCGCCCATGACGAAGCTATACAGCTTTACAGTGACCGATGAGGTGCTGTGGGAGCTGGAACGGCATATTCAGCCTTATGTGGCAGGGAATACGGATAAGAAATTTAAGAGTTTGCAGATATTAGAAGTTATGATGTAAGTGGATTGGATGTTGCACATAACAGGAAAGCTGATTAACGTGCTTTGCTCTATACTTCGATAGCAGCACATGATTTGCTGTTCAAAAGTGCGGAAATTGTGTTTTTGCGGCAGAATGTACGGAATTGAGTACGCGGTATAACTTTACAAAAAGAAAAGTTGCGAGTATAATATTAGAAAATCATCTATCAAACAATGAGGAGAGATATCATGGAAAAAACAATGGACAAGATTATTGCTCTGGCAAAAGCAAGAGGATTTGTTTACCCGGGTTCTGAGATCTATGGAGGTCTTGCGAATACATGGGATTACGGCAACCTTGGCGTAGAGCTTAAGAATAACGTAAAGCGCGCATGGTGGCAGAAATTCATTCAGGAGTCTCCGTACAACGTAGGTGTTGACTGTGCCATCCTGATGAACCCGCAGACCTGGGTCGCATCCGGACATCTGGGAAGCTTCTCTGATCCGCTTATGGATTGTAAAGAGTGCCATGAGCGTTTCCGCGCAGACAAGATCATCGAGACTACAGCCAGGAGCACGGCATTGAGCTTGAGAGCTCTGTAGACGGATGGTCTCAGGAAGAGATGAAGAATTTCATCGAAGAGCATAATGTTCCATGTCCTTCCTGTGGCAAACACAATTTCACAGATATCCGTCAGTTCAACCTGATGTTCAAGACCTTCCAGGGCGTAACTGAGGATGCTAAGAATACTGTATATTTAAGACCTGAGACAGCACAGGGTATTTTTGTAAACTTCAAGAACGTACAGAGAACATCCCGTAAGAAGATTCCATTTGGTATCGGTCAGATCGGTAAATCCTTCCGTAACGAGATCACACCTGGTAACTTCACATTCCGTACCCGTGAGTTCGAGCAGATGGAGCTTGAGTTCTTCTGCGAGCCGGACACAGACCTTGAGTGGTTTGCATACTGGAAGAGCTTCTGCCTGAACTGGCTGCATTCTCTTGGACTGAAGGATGAGGAAGTACGCTACCGTGACCATGACAAGGAAGAGCTGAGCTTCTACAGCAAGGCTACTACAGACGTTGAGTTCCTTTTCCCGTTTGGATGGGGCGAGCTTTGGGGAATTGCAGACAGAACAGACTACGACCTTACCCAGCACCAGAATGTATCCGGACAGGATCTTACTTACTTCGATGATGAGAAGAAGCAGAAATATATCCCATATGTAATCGAGCCGTCACTTGGTGCTGACCGTGTGGTTCTTGCATTCCTTTGCAGTGCATATGATGAGGAGGTTCTGGATGCAGAGAAGAACGACGTTCGTACAGTCCTTCACTTCCATCCGGCACTTGCACCGGTTAAGATCGGTGTGCTTCCGCTTTCCAAGAAGCTGAACGAGGGCGCTGAGAAAATCTACGCTCAGTTATCAAAGAAATACAACTGCGAATTTGATGATCGTGGAAACATCGGTAAACGTTACAGAAGACAGGACGAGATCGGTACTCCGTTCTGCGTAACCTACGATTTCGATTCCGAAACTGACGGAATGGTAACTGTCCGTGACCGTGATTCCATGGAGCAGGTTCGTATTAAGATTGATGAGCTGGATGCTTACTTCGCAGATAAATTTACATTCTGATTTATGTGACAGGCAGTTCAGAATCCTCATATAACAGGAATCTGAAAATGCCGCAGCAGCATGTGGGAACCGTTTAGAATGTATATAAAGTAATAAAAGGGCTGACTTTCTGAAATCAGATGGTTGGTCCTTTTGCTGTCCGTATTTGCCCGGAACAGCAGTTATTGGAGTTACGAGGAAATGAAAAAAAGACGTTGGACGTGTATTGATATTTTGAAATGCCTGGCTGCTATTGCAGTGATTGAGATCCACAAGCCTCTGGAAATACAGGGGGGAGATGAATTCCTGATCCTGTGCCGCTTTGCAGTGCCTGTGTTTTTTATGATCACCGGATTCTTTTATCCGGAGACAGTGGCGAAGAAACGGGAACTGAAGCAGTTTGGCAAAATTTTCACCATTACCATTGGCGCAAATCTGCTTTACCTGCTATGGGAAATCCTTCTGGCAGTTGAGAGAAGAGAAAATATAAAAGAAGCATTGCTTGCAAGGTTTGAGGAAAGAGTTCCGGAGGATTTTATTTTGTGGAATTTTTCTCCGCTTTCGCCGCACCTGTGGTATCTGCAGGCACTTCTCTATGTGCTTGTAATTGCTTTTATTGTAGAACATCTGGGACTGAGAAAACTGGCTTATCTGGCAATTCCGGTGCTGTTGGCTGGAAGTCTCATAAAGGGAAGCTATTCCCTGCTTTTTGTGGGAAAAGAAGACTGTCACATTTATTATGCAAGGAACTTTCTGTACTGCGGACTTCCCTTTTTCTGGCTGGGCTGCTGGTTTGGATCCAGAAAGGAGGCTCTTCTTAGCTTTCTGGACAGGAAGAAAATGGGATTTTTGCTGTGTGGACTTCCTGTTTTCTGGAATATGGCTGTTATGGAGCAGAAGTGGCTGGAAAAGCGAAATGCCTGGGAACTCAGGAAGAGTACGCCGGAACCATTTTTCTGGCAATCTGCATCTTTCTTCTTTTTATTGGCTGGCAGAATTTTTATGTGGAGAACTCGCTTACCAGAGCATTGGCAAAAGTGGGAAAAGACTATTCCATGCTTATCTATGTTCTTCACTACGCAGTTCTGCAGGCCTTGTCCAGATGCTTTAAAGGCAGAAGGAGCCTGCTTGCAATGGGATACCATCAGTATGGGATGATGTTTGTGTTTGCGGTTACTGTGGTGATGGTGGCAGTTTACGTTAATGCTAGAGCGTGTTTGAAAAATCATTCCCGCAAATTGTGACGCACATCTTGCAGAAGACCTTTTTCAGACACAATCTGGGAAAAAACTGAGGATGCCTTATGAAACTGAAAAGTGAGTGAATAAAATATCGGTACACTTCCAGAAACGCGGAAAGTGTACCGATATTTTTGCTCTGCTTAGAGCATGTTTGAAAAATCATTCCCACAAATTGTGACGAACATCTTGCAGAAAATCCTTTTCAAACATGTTTTAGAATATCTCAATAGTATATGCCGTCTCAAACATCTCATCCATTTTCAAATGATTGATAAATGGCTTTTCCGACAGATCTCCGGTGAATCCGTAGTCATCGCAGCGTCCCATCCATGGCTCCAGGCAGATAAATGGGGCATCCTGGGAGGCAGACCAGATTCCGAAATTGGGGAATCCTACACAGCGCAGCTCCAGATAAGGAGTGCTGTCTGGCAGCTGGATGCCAGCCTTGTGATCTGATTGTCAAATACCAGTGCGTCGTGGTCAAACATGTGATCCTCAATCTGGCAGGTGCCATTTTCCAGCTTCAGAGTGGCCTTTTCTTCAGCCTTGGCCGTGCCGCTCTCCGGGTCAAGAAGAAGGTATGTAAGGCTTTCCTGTCCGTCGAAGGTAAGACGGTAATCACTTCTCTTGGTATCCGGCAGAACAGGTACACGAAATGCCGGATGTCCGCCGATGGCGAAATACATATCCCCATCACTATTATTGGCTACCTTCCAGCTGACTGTAAGGGTGCGTCCCTTCAGAATATGACGGATGCGGAGCACAAAATCAAAAGGATAAACCTCTTTGGTCTCTTCTGTAGAACGAATCTGGTGGGTTACGGAATCCAGTGTGGAATCGATACATGTGAAATCTGTGTCACGGGCAAAGCCATGTTGCTTGGAAGCATATTCCTTATCATTGATCCGGTAATGATTTCCATAATGCTTTCCTACATTTGGAAAAAGAACCGGTGCATGACGTCCCCAGAACCTGGGATCTCCCTGCCAGATCACCTCACGGTCTTTCTCTTTGTCATAAATGCTGACCAGCTCAGCCCCATGGTCGTCAATGGTCACTTTCAGAAAGTCATTTTCCAAAACTCTTTTCATGATGCAAAACCTCCATGTGTGATGTTGTATGTGGAACGCGAATTTTGTCTGCAGCACTCCACAGAGCGCGTTTTCTCCATTATATCACTATATTTGTAAATTTCACTATCAAAAAATTGCATTATTTGTCCAAAATATAAAAATTCATATAAAAATGATATAAAAACATAATTAAATATGCAAAACATACAATACCACATTGACTTTGCTATATGTCTTTGGTAAACTATACAATTATAGGGTGAATGACCATAGAAAATTTCGACACCCACATCCATTCGAAATAGAGGAGGAATACCACGATGGCAAAGAAAAGAAATATTATTGTAGGACAGTCCGGCGGCCCAACATCTGTAATTAATTCTAGTCTTGCAGGTGTATATAAGAATGCAGTAGAGCGTGGCTTTGACAAGGTATATGGAATGCTTCACGGAATCCAGGGGCTGCTTGACGAGCAGTATATCGACCTTTCTACCCAGATCCATTCCGAGCTTGATATTGAGCTTCTGAAAAGGACTCCGTCCGCATTTCTGGGTTCCTGCCGTTATAAGCTTCCGGAAATCCATGAAGACAGAGCTATCTATGAGAAAATCTTTGATATTCTGAACAAACTGGAGATCTATGCATTTATCTACATTGGCGGAAATGATTCCATGGATACTATCAAGAAGCTGTCTGATTATGTCTATCATTACCGGACAGACCCAGAAATTCCTTGGTGTTCCGAAGACCATTGACAATGACCTTGCACTTACCGATCATACACCAGGCTTCGGAAGCGCAGCCAAGTATATTGCAGCTTCCACCAAGGAAGTGATCCGTGACGCAGAAGGCCTCACCTATAAGAAAAATATGATCACCATTATGGAGATCATGGGAAGAAATGCAGGCTGGCTTACAGGCGCCACTGCACTTTCTAAATCAGAAGACTGCGAAGGACCAGATCTTATTTACCTTCCGGAGGTTCCCTTTGACATTGAGAAATTCCTCGCAAAAGTGAAAGACCTTCTGAAAAAGAAATCCTCCGTTGTCATTGCTGTATCAGAAGGAATCAAGCTGGCTGACGGACGCTATGTCTGCGAGCTTGGAAGCGTAGGAGATTATGTGGACGCATTTGGACATAAGCAGCTTCAGGGAACTGCCACCTATCTGGCGAATTTCCTGGCAGCAGAGTGCGGCTGCAAGACCCGTGCCGTAGAGCTTTCCACTCTTCAGAGAAGCGCTTCCCATATGGCATCCCGGGTGGATATTGATGAGGCTATGATGGTTGGCGGTGCAGCCGTAAAGGCAGCAGATGAAGGAGACACCGGCAAGATGGTAGTCATCGATCGTGTATCTGACGATCCATATATGGCAGCTACCGGAATTTACGATGTACACCGAATCGCCAATGAAGAGAAGCTGGTTCCGAGAAACTGGATGAACAAGGATGCAAATAATGTGACCAAGGACTTTATCGACTATATTAAACCACTGATCCAGGGCGATTATCAGCCAATCATGGTAAATGGTGTTCCCCGTCATCTGGTGCTGAATACTGGAAGAAAAAAGAAAAATTGAGAAAATGATAAAAAATTGACTGTTTTTTGCCAGAATTACCTTGACGAATGACGAATAAGCCTATAAAATAACTATGTGCGTATAAAACATAGTTTATGTTTATGAAAGTAACTGTGAAGATACTGAACAGTTACCAATGAACAAATTTTTAGGAGGAAAATGTAAAATGGCAAAATGGGTTTACATGTTTACAGAAGGTAACGCTGATATGAGAAACCTTCTGGGTGGTAAAGGTGCTAACCTTGCTGAGATGACAAACCTTGGACTTCCTGTACCTCAGGGATTTACAATCACTACTGAAGCTTGTACTCAGTACTATGAGGATGGAAGACAGATCAACGACGAGATCATGGGTCAGATCATGGAAGCAATCACCAAGATGGAAGGAGTTACCGGAAAGAAATTCGGTGACATCGAGAATCCTCTGCTTGTTTCCGTTCGTTCAGGCGCAAGAGCTTCTATGCCAGGTATGATGGATACTATCCTGAACCTTGGTTTAAATGAAGACGTTGTAGCTGTATTATCTGAGAAATCCGGCAACCCACGTTGGGCTTGGGACTGCTACAGAAGATTTATCCAGATGTACTCTGACGTAGTTATGGAAGTTGGTAAGAAATACTTTGAAGAGCTTATCGACAAAATGAAAGCTGAAAGAGGCGTTAAACTTGACGTTGAGCTTACAGCTGATGACCTTAAAGAACTTGCTATGCAGTTCAAGGCTGAATATAAAGAAAAAATCGGTTCCGATTTCCCGGCTGACCCGAAAGAGCAGTTAGTTGGTGCAATCAAAGCCGTATTCCGTTCCTGGGACAACCCACGTGCCAACGTATATCGTCGTGACAACGATATCCCATATTCCTGGGGTACAGCTGTTAACGTACAGATGATGGCATTCGGTAACATGGGTGATGATTGTGGTACTGGTGTTGCATTTACAAGAGACCCAGCTACAGGAAACAAAGGTCTGTTCGGTGAGTTCCTTACCAATGCACAGGGTGAGGACGTTGTTGCTGGTGTTCGTACACCTATGCACATCGCTGAGATGGAGCAGAAGTTCCCGGAAGCATTCAAGAAATTTACAGAAGTTTGCCATACTCTGGAGACACACTACAGAGATATGCAGGATATGGAGTTCACTGTTGAGCATGGCCAGTTATACATGTTGCAGACACGTAACGGTAAGAGAACCGCTCAGGCTGCTCTGAAGATCGCTTGTGACCTTGTTGATGAGGGAATGAGAACAGAGGAAGAAGCAGTAGCTATGATCGATCCTCGTAACCTTGATACTCTTCTTCATCCGCAGTTCGACGCTAAGGCTCTGAAAGCTGCTACACCAATGGGTAAAGGTCTTGGAGCTTCTCCAGGAGCTGCTTGTGGTAAGATCGTATTCACAGCTGATGACGCTGTAGAGTGGGCTGAGAGAGGCGAGAAGGTTATCCTCGTTCGTCTTGAGACATCCCCAGAGGATATCACAGGTATGAAATCTGCTGAAGGTATCCTGACAGTTCGTGGTGGTATGACATCTCATGCAGCAGTAGTTGCCCGTGGTATGGGTGAGTGCTGTGTATCCGGATGCGGTGATATCGCTATGGACGAAGCTAATAAGAAATTTACACTTGCTGGCAAAGAGTTCCACGAGGGAGATTTCCTTTCCATCGATGGTACAACAGGTAACATCTACGACGGAATCATCCCGACAGTAGACGCTACAATCGCTGGTGAGTTCGGACGTATCATGGCATGGGCTGACAAGTACAGAACAATGAAGGTTCGTACAAACGCTGATACTCCTGCTGACGCTAAGAAAGCAGTTGAGCTTGGTGCTGAAGGTATCGGTCTTTGCCGTACAGAGCATATGTTCTTCGGTGAGGGACGTATCGATGCATTCCGTGAGATGATCTGCTCCACAACAGTTGAGGAGAGAGAAGCAGCACTTGCTAAGGTTCTTCCATATCAGCAGGAAGACTTCGAAGGTCTGTTCGAGGCTCTCGAGGGCAACCCTGTAACAATCCGTTTCCTGGATCCGCCGCTTCATGAGTTCGTTCCTTCAGAAGAGGAAGACATCAAGAAGCTTGCTGACGCTCAGGGCAAGACTGTAGAAGAGATCAAGACTATCATCAATTCTCTTCATGAGTTCAACCCAATGATGGGACATCGTGGATGCCGTCTGGCAGTTACTTACCCAGAGATCGCTAAGATGCAGACAACAGCAGTTATCCGTGCAGCTATCAATGTAAAGAAAGCTCACGCTGACTGGAACATCTGCCCAGAGATCATGATCCCGTTAGTAGGTGATATCAAAGAGCTTAAATATGTTAAGAAGTTTGTTGTTGAGACAGCTGACGCTGAGATCGCAGCAGCAGGCGTAGATCTGAAATATGAAGTAGGTACAATGATCGAGATCCCACGTGCAGCTCTTACAGCTGACCAGATCGCTTCTGAGGCTGACTTCTTCTGCTTCGGTACCAACGACTTAACTCAGATGACATACGGCTTCTCCCGTGATGACGCTGGTAAATTCCTTAACGCATACTATGACGCTAAGATCTTCGAGAACGATCCATTTGCAAAACTGGATCAGGTTGGCGTTGGTAAGCTTATGGATATGGCTATCAAACTTGGTAAGCCAGTTAACCCGAACCTTCACATCGGAATCTGTGGAGAGCACGGTGGAGATCCATCTTCTGTAGAGTTCTGCAACAAGATCGGTCTTGACTATGTATCCTGCTCACCATTCCGTGTACCGGTTGCTCGTCTGGCAGCAGCTCAGGCAGCTATCGCTCAGAAGAATAAATAATTTATTCTGAATATATATTTAAGTCATACTTCAGTATGATATGTGTCCAAGCGTAAAAATTGCCTTGGAGAATTGTAGAAATACGGTTCTTCAAGGTTTTTTTGTTTCAGGAATATACTCCAGAAAGGAAATTTTATACTAATGAAAACCAAGATTCAGGATATGACCTCCGGTTCGCCGGGGAGATTGATCATTCTTTTTGCAATTCCCTTGATGCTGGGGAATATCTGTCAACAGCTTTATACAATGGTGGATACTATGGTCGTTGGCCAGATTGCAGGTGTGGAGGCCCTTGCTGCACTGGGTGCGGTTGACTTTCTGCTGTGGGTTGTCACAGGAATATCCACTGGTCTCACTCAGGGATTTTCCATTCAGCTCTCCCAGTATTATGGTGCAAAGGATTTTGAAAATCTGCGTAAATCTCTGGCACACAGTTATCGGCTGACTGCATTCATCGCAGTGGGAGTATTCATTCTCAGCCAGTCCTTTGCTGCACTGGTATTAACAGGGCTGCATACACCTTCCAATATTATCGGAATGTCATTATTATATCTGCGTATTATTTTCTGCGGAATTCCAGCTACTGCAGCTTATAATATGTTTGCTGCTGCTTTAAGGGCTATGGGAAACAGTAAAACACCATTAACGGCAATGATTATCGCATCGGTACTGAATATTTCATTGGATATCCTTTTTGTGGCAGGCTTCGGATGGGGTGTGGCAGGGGCAGCAATCGCAACTGTGATTGCGCAGAGTTTTTCTGCCGTGTACTGTTTTCTGATTTTACGCAGAATTGATATTGTTCATCTGTCCAGAGCAGATTTTATGACTGCCACAGGAATGACTGCCCGTCTGATGAAGCTTGGTATTCCTGTTGTATTTCAGAATATCATTATCGGTGTAGGCGGTCTGGTAGTCCAGTATGTGATCAATGGCTATGGCTTTCTTTTTGTGGCAGGATTTACAGCTACAAACAAGCTTTATGGTCTGTTGGAAATGGCAGCGATTTCTTATGGATATGCCATCGTTACTTATGTGGGCCAGAATCTGGGAGCCGGAAGGATCGACAGGATCAGGAAAGGTGTCCGTAGCAGTATGCTGCTTTCCCTGCTTACCTCACTGATTATTTCTGCTGCCATATTTTTATTTGGAAAAAATATCCTCTCACTTTTCATCTCAGGTGAACCGCAGCAGACACAGGAGGTACTTGCAATTGCTTTTAAATACCTTTCTATTATGGCTGCCATGCTCTGGGTGTTGTACTTCCTGTATGTGTACAGATCTGCACTGCAGGGACTGGGAGATACGTTAATGCCTATGGTAAGTGGTATGGCCGAATTTGTCATGCGTATCAGTGCTGCGCTGATTCTTCCCCATTTTATCGGACAGGACGGTATTTTCTTTGCGGAGATTGCAGCATGGAGCGGAGCTACTGTGATCTTATGCATCAGCTATTATGTGCGGATGCATAAATATCATTAAGGAAAAATATAGGACATGAAAGATAAAAAGGACATATGTCTTTTTGAAAAAAATCAAATGTAAAAAAATATACTAAAAAACACTTGAAAAAATATCCTTTTTGTACGAAAATAAATATAGAAAAAGGGACATGTGTCCTGTTTTAAAAGTGAGACATATGTCATTGTAGAGATAACAAAGCCAATTTTAAAAAAGGAGGAAAAATAATATGAAGAAAAGAATTGCAGCTATGGTTCTTGCAGGTGCAATGGCACTTTCCCTTGCACCAGCTTACGGAGTGACAGAGGTGAAGGCTGAGGCTGGAGATATGAAGATCGCCATGGTAACTGACTCCGGTGATATTACAGACCAGAGCTTTAACCAGACCACTTACGAGGCATGTAAGGCGTGGTCCGAAGAGAATGGTTCTGAGTTCAACTATTATAAACCAGAGAGCGACTCTGATGAGGCACGTAACGCAAGTGTTGACCAGGCTGTAGCAGATGGAGCTAACGTGATCGTACTTCCGGGATATATGTTCGCAGCTACTATCGTAGAGCAGTCTGAGATGTATCCGGACGTGAAGTTTATTGCACCAGACGTAAGTGCAGGCGATATCTGTGAGAAGGGTGTTGGCGAAGGATACACCTACAATCCGGATGATTATGAAGTGACCGATTACTACAATGCAGACAATGTTTACTGCTGTACCTATCAGGAAGAGATCTCCGGATACATGGCTGGATATGCAGCTGTGAAGCTTGGATACAAGCATCTTGGATTCCTCGGCGGTATGTCTGTACCGGCTGTTACCCGTTTTGGATATGGATATGTTCAGGCGTAGACGAAGCAGCCAAAGAGCTTGGAATCACAAGTGACGTTGAGCTTGAGTATGTATGCGGCGGACAGTTCTACGGCGATGCAGACATCACAGCTTACATGGATACCTGGTACGGAAGCAAGGGCGTTGAAGTTGTATTCGCATGCGGCGGTGGAATCTACACATCTGCAGCAGAAGCAGCAGCGAAGGTTGACGGCAAGGTAATCGGTGTTGACTCTGACCAGTCCGGAATCATCGGTGAGGACATCACTGTTACCTCCGCTATGAAGGGTCTTGCACCGACAGTAAAGACTGCACTTGATGCGATCAAGGATGGCAATTGGGAATCTGATTACGCTGGAAAGATCGACAATCTTGGTCTTGTATCTGAGAACCCGGAAGACAACTATGTACAGCTCCCAATGGAGACAACCCAGTGGGATGACAATTTCACTGTAGATGATTACAAAGATCTTGTAAAGAAATTATACAATGGCGAGATTGAAGTAAGCAGCGACATCACAGCAATGCCAGAGACTGAGATAACAGTAAATGATTACGGCAGCATCAAATAAGACAACCAACTACTCCGCATAGTAAATGCAATTATAAATCACGGGTAGGGTTCCGACAGGAAAGCAGACTGGTCTTAACATGAAGAATGGCCATGCAGTGATAAAAAGGGGAGTGAGCAGTGGCCACTTCCCTTTTTTGCGTAAGTGCCGTCATAACAAGACTTATATTACTGTTCGCTCGAGAGGGGTTTGTGAATGAAGTGATCAGTAACCGTTTTATCACTTGTGCGTTCTGTTTGTGAATCTGCCATGAAAAAAGGAGAAAGCGAAGATGAGTGAATATGCAATTGAAATGCTGGGAATAACCAAGCGTTTTCCCGGAATCATCGCAAATGATAATATCACACTTCAGTTGAAAAAAGGTGAAATCCACGCTCTGCTTGGCGAAAATGGAGCAGGTAAATCCACTCTGATGAGTGTTCTGTTCGGCCTGTATCAGCCGGAAGAGGGCGAGATCCACAAAGATGGAAAGAAGTTGAGATCAAAGATCCAAACGATGCAAATGACCTGGGCATTGGAATGGTACATCAGCATTTCAATTGGTAGAATGCTTCAGCGTTCTGGATAATATTATCCTTG
>ENA-OQAA01000982-OQAA01000982.1-human-gut-metagenome-genome-assembly--contig:-NODE-982-length-16606-cov-1.902361_pt1 | contig 16606 bp, 27 predicted proteins | sample MGYA00242489_ERZ504515 | MGnify/ENA primary metagenome ERZ504515 (study PRJEB26092, sample SAMD00036237) | human gut metagenome | host: Homo sapiens | study: EMG produced TPA metagenomics assembly of...
CTGAAAATTATGTCGTCCAAACTTCTGTAACTGTGTCTTATCCATCTCCTGCGATACGCATTAGCTCTCCATTGTTCTAATAACTCATTTCTACCAATACTCCTTTGTATGTGATTTCGTACGTCCTTATTATATACTATTTCTTTTCTCTTTTCAAACATTTTTCGATATTTGCCTACTTTTCCTCTTACTTGTCAAATTCACAGAAAATACCTTCTTATGCTTATTTCTTTTCTTCATTTGCTTTTTCGTGTGTTTTCCTATATAATAGAGCAAATATCTTGTTTAGAAACGGAGTGTCCTACTATGAAAAAATTCAAACGGATCTTTGCATTGGCAGGTGTGATCTTGCTCTGTGCGCTCTATGCGAGCACACTGCTCTTCGCTTTCATTGATCGTTCTCAGTCTCTTGATCTCTTAAAGGCATCCATTGCAGCTACAATCATACTCCCTGTATTTTTATATGCCGCAATGCTCTTTCATCGTCTTTCCAAAAAAGATGATGATCACGATCAAGAAGAAAAATAAAAATCTACTATCTTATATATAAAGCTCTGCCAGCATCAGTGCAGAGCCTTTTTCTATCACGCTTTGCGGATTGTGCTTTCCTCTTTCTTCCTGTTCCCTGATCTGCTGACGTTTGCTCAAATATTCTTCGATTGAAATGACTTCCTGTGGATTCTGTCTTCGCTTTGTCAACATTTTACATACCTCCTTTTTACTTCTTTTTCGTTTCTGACTACTTCTCTCTTATTCTTTCTGTCAACTTTATTATTCTATTCCACGCTCCCGGAAAATATGTCTTTTTTCATTGTTTTTCTCAAGTTTTCACTTGATAACTTTATTATAAATCGAAATTGTGACATCCCTATGACAGATCTCTAAACCCTTTCTAATCTAATTATTAAGATTTTCTAATGTATTTTCTAAGTTTTTCTGCATTTTCCTTGACATTTTTCCTGAGTATCCCTACACTAAATCTCATCAACAAAGCAAACATAAAATTTTAACAGAAAGGTTATGGTATCATGGAACAATTTATTTTGCCTGAAGGCTATCACTCTCCACTCACAATCCGGGAAACGGAAGTTGCGATCAAGGAAGTCAAAGATCATTTGAGCGCGCGCTTGCCAAATCCTTACATCTCACCCGTGTTTCTGCTCCTCTTTTTGTAAAACCAGAAAGTGGTCTGAATGATAATCTCAACGGAACCGAACGTCCGGTTTCTTTTGGAATCCGGGAACAGAACGATGCTCCTGTGGAGATCGTACACTCTCTCGCCAAGTGGAAACGATATGCTTTGAAGCGCTATGATTTCCACTCCGGCGAGGGACTCTATACTGATATGAGTGCAATCCGCCGCGACGAAGACACCGACAACTGCATTCTCTGTATGTAGACCAATGGGACTGGGAGAAGATCATCTCCAAAGAAGAACGGAACACAGAAACACTTCTCTACACAGTTCGGAAAGTCTATGCTGCCTTAAAAGAAACTGAGGAATTTATTTCCCGCAGATACAATTACATCGAACCGCTTCTCCCGGAAGACATTACTTTTATAACTGCTCAGGAACTAGAAGATCTATATCCCAAGCTTTCTCCAAAAGAACGAGAATACAAAATTGCAAGAGAGAAGAAAGCGGTCTTCCTTTCGCAGATTGGTAAGACTCTTGTCTCCGGGAAGCCGCACGATGGACGTGCTCCTGATTATGATGACTGGGAATTGAATGGTGATATTCTCGTGTATTACCCGGTGCTTGACGTAGCGCTGGAACTTTCCTCCATGGGGATCCGTGTTGACGAAGCCGCTTTAAAGCGGCAGCTGAAAATCGCCGGCTGCGAAGACCGTGCCGAACTGGATTTTCAAAAATCTCTTCTCAACGGAGAGCTTCCCTACACTGTCGGTGGAGGAATCGGTCAGTCTCGGATCTGCATGTTCTACCTCAGAAAAGCCCACATCGGTGAAGTGCAGTCTTCCATTTGGACCGAAGATACCCTTCGTTTGGCAGACGAACACCAGATTCAACTTCTCTAAAATGACTTCCCTGTAAAGCAACAAAACATGCCGGAATATTTTACCATTTCCTATTGGAAATCAGCTTTTTCCGGCATGTTTTTTCTAAAATTCTATTCTAAGTTTGTATCATTGTTTTCCGATAAACATCCACGCCAGCCTTCTTAGCGGTAGATGATCTCATCTCTTCCCGGTCCGTTAGAAACCATCGTAATCGGATAACCGATCTTCTCCTCAATAAATTCGATATATCTACGACAGTTTTCTGGAAGATCTTCATAGCGTTTAATTCCCCGGATATCGCATTTCCATCCTGGAAGTGTCTCTAGAACCGGTTTTGCACGCTCCAGCAAATAGGTCGGCGGGAAGTCCGTTGTAATCTCCCCGTCAATGTCGTAGGCAACACATACTGGAATCTCATCGAGATATCCAAGTACATCTAAGACAGTAAATGCAACATCTGTTGTTCCCTGAAGTCTGCATCCATACTTGGAGGCAACCACGTCAAACCATCCCATACGTCTTGGACGTCCGGTCGTTGCACCAAATTCTCCTCCATCTCCGCCTCTTCTTCGAAGCTCATCTGCCTCTTCGCCAAAAATCTCACTGACAAACGCTCCTGCTCCAACAGCACTTGAATATGCCTTGCAGACAGTGATGATCTGCTTGATCTCATACGGTGGAATTCCTGCTCCGATCGCACCATATGCCGCAAGTGTTGAGGAAGAGGTAACCATTGGATAAATTCCATGATCTGGATCTTTCAGAGAACCTAACTGTCCTTCCAGAAGAATTTCTTTTCCTTCCTTGATCGCATTGTGCAGATACAGGGACACATCGCATACATATGGAGCAACCATCTTTTTATAGCTCTGCAATTCTTCGTAAAGATCTTCTGGCGAAGTGCCGGTTTCTTATATAAATGCTCTAAAATAACATTCTTCTGTTCACAGACACGAACAACTTTTTCTTTTAATAATTCATCGTCAAATAACTCACTAACCTGAAATCCGATCTTGGCATACTTGTCCGAGTAAAACGGAGCAATTCCTGATTTTGTAGAACCAAAGGATTTTCCACCCAGTCGTTCCTCCTCATACTGGTCAAACAGGATGTGATAAGACATGACAATCTGTGCTCTGTCAGATACTAAGATCTTCGGTGCCGGAACTCCTCTGTCAATGATGGACTGAATCTCCCCAAAGAGCACAGGAATATTAAGTGCAACCCCATTTCCGATAATACTTGTCGTGTGATCATAAAAAACTCCTGACGGCAATGTGTGAAGTGCAAACTTTCCATAGTCATTGATGATCGTATGTCCCGCGTTTGCTCCGCCCTGAAAACGAACGATAATGTCCGCTTTCTCTCCAAGCATATCTGTGATCTTTCCTTTTCCTTCATCGCCCCAGTTTGCTCCTACTACTGCTTTTACCATGTCTTATCCTCCTAATCGATAAATGTCTTATTTTATCTTCTTATAAACATTTACAAGCTCTGCTTATTTACTACGCCAACGATTATACTATACTTTTTTCTTGATGTAAAATATTTTTTTGAAAACTTTTCAAAAACTTTTTAAAAAACCTTTATACAAAGTTTCATACAAAATCTGTTCACAATCTCCTACATCAATGGAGCAATCAGACGCAGCACTCTTCCTGCTACCGTCATCACTGTTCCTCTTGTCCGAAGATCCATCACACTTACTTTCTGACATTTTTTCAATGTCTCCTGAAAATCTTTTTCAATATTCCAGACAACCGGATTGTTGTAAATAAAGGTTCCACACTCAAAATGAAGATACAGACTCCGATAGTCCAGATTGATAGTGCCGACCGTCGCCGTGTCATCATCAGAAACAAAAACTTTTGCATGGACAAATCCCGGTGTGTACTCATAAATCTGTACTCCTGCCTCGATCAGCTCTTCATAGTATGTCTTTGCTACTGCAAATGCATACCACTTATCCGGAATGTGCGGCATAATGATGATGACTTCAATTCCACTTTTTGCGGCATACGTCAGATTCGTCACCATCTCATTATCCAGGATCAGATACGGTGTCATAATGTGCACATATTTCTTTGCATGATTTAAAATGTGAAGGTAAACTTGCTCTCCAATGTTTTCATTGTCGAACGGACTATCTCCATAAGGCAGTACATACCCCAGTTCTCTGTGCAGTTCCTCCTGAACCGGAGTCAGATATTTTTCATAATCTTCTTTCTGATGTTCTGTGACATTCCACATCTGCAAAAACATAATCGTAAAATTCTGTACCGCATCTCCCTTGATCATGACCGCTGTATCTTTCCAATGTCCAAACCGTTCTTTCTGATTAATATATTCATCTGCCAGATTGATTCCGCCTGTAAATGCCGTATGTCCATCGATCACGCAGATTTTCCGATGATCTCTGTTATTCTGGTGCGTGGAAAGAATTGGCTTGATCGGACTAAACATCTTGCATTTGATTCCTTTTTCCTGAAGTGTCTCCGGATAATGATACGGCAGAAGCGCGATACAGCACATCCCATCATACATAAATCGGACTTCCACCCCTTCTTTCACCTTTCTTCCAGGATTTCCAGGATGCTATCCCACATAATTCCCTGTTCTACGATAAAGTATTCCATGAAATGAATTTCTTTGCCTTGTCGAAGTTCCGTTTTCAACTGCTCAAACTTATCTTCCCCCAGCGGGAAATATTTGACACTTGTGTTCCGCTTAATCGGATATCCTGCCTGCCGTGACATATAATGTGCCAAATTTGCGTTGGCTGGTTTGGATACTCTAAGAGCTTCTATGATCTCCTCATCCTGCTCCATATATGGCTTTGTCTCAAGTGAGAGATCCTGGAGCCTTTTCCCGATAAACCGTGTTCCAATCTGCACACGGGTAAACAAATAAAATAACATTCCTACGATCGGAATCGCCATTACAAACAAAATCCAGGACATTTTAAATGCCGGATTTTCCTTTCGATTGATAATATAGATCACGACAGCACTGCCGAGTATCAGCAGTAAAAGATACATTACCGGCGCATATTTCACGAGACTTGTAAACATCTCAAACAGCAGTACCACCTGAAAAATAAGAAGCAGAAATACAAGTGCAGTCCTGCTAAATACGATATGAAAAATCCCTTTCTTCGTTTTCTTCTTTACTTCCATTCCGATTTTCTCTTTCCCTTCTCTTTTATCATTTGCCTTTTCCAATTGACAAAAGGAGGCTGCCACAGTAAGCCTCCCCCTTTTTGTCATTCCAATAATTTTTCTGCCAGAAGCGCTGCCCCTGCCCGGATTTCTTCTTCCGGTAAGTTTGCGAATCCAAGGAGGATCGTACAACTTCTCTGCATCTTCTGCGTCTCAAATGTCGACAATCCATAAATCCGTATTCCACCCTGCTTCGCTTTTTTGACGGCATCCTCTTCGCTTCTCCCATCGTGAAACGTGAAAAGCAAGTGAACTCCCGCATATTCTCCGCTGACAGAGCCAATGGAAAGAAGTGGTTTCAGTGCATTTAAAAGCGTATCGTGACGACTTTTTATAGAGTGCACGCATTCGATTCAAGTGCCTTTCATAGTACCTTCTGCCAGAAATCGCTCTACGATTTTTTGATCAATTTTCGACACGGTCGAATTGATAAACCGATATTCCCTCTCATAAACGCAAAGCAAACTCTCTGGAAGAACCATATAGCTCATACGGAGTGCCGGTGCAATCGACCTTGAGAACGTGCCAAGATAAATAACCCGCTCATGAATGTCGTACCCTTGCAGCGCCGGAATCGGTTTCCCTTTGTAGCGGAATTCACTGTCATAATCATCTTCGATAATATAACGCTCTCCTCTGTCTGCCCACTTAAGCAGCTCCAATCTTCGCCGGATTGGCATCACAACCCCCAAAGGGAACTGATGTGACGGCATTACACATGCAACCTGCGCGCCGCTCTTTTCCAGAAGATCTGTCCGCATGCCGCTGTGATCCATCGGCACTGTGCACACTTCCTGAGACAAGTTTGCAAACAGGCGGTAAGCCTGTTTATATGTCGGTGTCTCAAAGGCGACTTTCTTGTCTTTTCCAAGAATATTGATCAAAAGCATCAAAAGGTAATCATTCCCCGCCCCGACAATGATCTGTTCCGGGCGGCACCTGACTCCTCGCGCCTGATGCAGATAACTGCTGATCGCACTGCGCAACCCATACTCACCCTGCGAATCTCCAAGGCGAAAGGTCTCTGCACGATCATCCAGAAGGACTTCGCGGGAAAGTTTTCTCCACACCGCATAAGGAAAGCTTTTCAGATCGATTCCGCTCGGTGAAAAATCATAGCGATACTTTTCTCTCTGCTCTTCCTGGCGCTCTGTTCCCGGTTGCTCTTCCCTTCGGACTGATATACTCCATCAATCTGTGCGACAAATACGCCTTTTCGAGGCTTTGTCTCAATATATCCCTCAGAGAGTAACTGCTCATATGCAAGTTCTACAGTACTTCTGCTAATCTCCAGATATCTCGCAAGTGACCGTGAAGATGGCAGCTTTACTCCACATGCAAGCCGGCCACTCTGAATATCTTCTTTGACATACTGATAAATCTGCTCATACAGCGGAGTAACCGACTGTGGATCAAGACTGATCGTCAATTCCTTCATTTATATCTCCTATTTCGGCAGTCTGAAAGAGCTCTTCAGCGATACGATACGATTAAATACAAGCGCATCTGGTCTGGAATACTTTTGCATTCTACGCAGAAATAACCATTTCTCACAAACTGGAAGCTGTCATAAGCCTGTACACCATCGAAACTTGGTTCCAGATAGCAATCTTTTAAAATCGTAAGTGAATTTGGATTTAAGTTCAAGGAGCCATCCTCTTTGTTATATACTCCCTTTTCTTCATCTACAATATTTTCGTACAGACGAAGTTCTGCCTTTGTCGCATACGGTGCCGGTACCCAGTGGATCGTTCCTTTGACTTTTCTTCCGGTAAATCCGCTTCCACATTTTGTCTCTGGATCATAAGTACAATGTACTTCAATCACATTTCCATTTTCATCCTTTACAAAGCTTTCGCATTTTACAAAATATGCATGCATGAGGCGTACTTCATTGCCCGGGAACAGACGGAAATATTTCTTCGGAGGCTCTTCCATAAAATCTTCCCGTTCAATATAAAGTTCACGGCAGAACGGAACCTTGCGGAATCCAAGCGCTTCATTTTCCAGATTGTTGGCAACATCCAAATATTCTACTTCTCCTTCTGGATAGTTGTCGATGATCAGCTTGATCGGATCCATCACTGCCATCATACGAGGCTTCTTCATTTTCAGATCCTCGCGGATACAGTATTCTAACATCGCATAATCCACAGAGCTGTTGCTCTTTGACACCCCACAGAGCTCCACGAACATTTTAATCGATTCCGGTGTAAATCCTCTTCTTCTGAGCGCTGCGATGGAAACTAATCTTGGATCATCCCATCCATCCACAATTCCATCTTCGACCAGCTTCTTGATATAACGCTTTCCTGTCACAACATTCGTCAGATACAGTTTTGCAAACTCAATCTGTCTCGGTGGATGATCAAACTCACATTCTCTGACTACCCAAGTCATAAAAGCGGTCTGTGATCTTCAAATTCCAATGTACAGATGGAGTGGGTAATCTTCTCAATAGCATCCTCGATCGGATGTGCGAAATCATACATCGGATAGATACACCATTGATCTCCGGTATTGTGGTGCGTCATGTGTGCTACACGGTAAAGAATCGGATCTCGCATGTTGATATTCGGTGATGCCATATCAATTTTGGCACGGAGCACTCGCTCCCCATCTTCAAATTTTCCGTCACGCATTGCCTCGAACAATTCTAAATTTTCTTCCACAGAGCGATCTCTGTATGGACTGTTTTTTCCCGGTTCTTTTAATGTCCCACGGTATTCTTTGATCTCTTCTGCTGTCAGATCACAGACATATGCCTTGCCTTTTTGATCAGCTTGACTGCACATTCATACATCGCTTCAAAATAATCAGAGGCAAAGAACAGATTATCTTTCCAATCTGCGCCAAGCCACTTAATGTCTTCTTTGATGGAATCGACGAATTCTACTTTTTCCTTTGTCGGGTTTGTATCGTCAAAACGCATATGGAATGTTCCATTGTATTTCTGTGCAAGACCATAATTTAACAGAATGGACTTTGCATGTCCGATATGTAAATATCCGTTCGGTTCCGGAGGGAATCTTGTGCAGACGGTATCATACACTCCTTCTTTTAAATCTTTGTCTATTTCCTGTTCTATAAAATTTTTAGAAACTACTTCGTTCTCCATTGTCATCCTCCTCGTTTTCATTCATGCTCAATATCTTACCATAAAATAAAATTGATAACAAGGTAGATTTTACCTGCCCGCCGAAATTCTTCCTTCCATTCTGCCCTGCAGTTTTAAAAGTGCCTGCACAAGGATCGCACTGTGATCCACCGCAATCTTCCCCGGCTCCCGCACCCGATAGGAGACTTCCTGGACCAACTCTCCCCTGTAATTTTTCTCTACAACTGCAGTTGTGTCAATCTGTTTCTCTTCATTAAACAACTGAAGCTGATAGACTTGCAGACTTGTGTCTCCATTCCTCTGTTCCTCCACGCAAGACAATCGGATCTTACACCACGCAGCATCAGCCGCATCGTCCCCGGCCTCGATGGAGATTTCTTCTCTGTTCACAAGTGCCATGTACGCAGTTGTGATCACTCTCGTGCGCGGATCCCGGTCCATCGCACCATAAACTGCAATCTGCTCCATGCAGAGTCCGCTGACACCTGTCTCTTCTTGAAGTTCTCTCCTTGCAGTCTCTTCCAAATCTTCTCGGAGATTGATAAATCCTCCGGAAGCGCCCAGAATCCCGATACTTGGATGGTTACTTCTCTTTACAAGAGTACCTCAAGCGCATTGACATCTCTAATCTGCTCTTCCATTCCTCTGTATGAAAATACTACCGCATCCGTCGTACACGATGGCGTCTCATATCTATACGGCTGATACCCCTCCAGAAATTCTTCCAATGTCTGTCCATCCTTGTTCCGCTCGCCGGTTCCTCTAAATGGCTCAATATTTTCCAAAAACGATGCCATCCTATTTCCCTCCATTTCGTTTCTTTATCCGACCTCTCTGATTGTTCCCGCTCCACGTACTCTATACACAGTTTACCATCAATCAAGTATGAAGTCTATGTAATAAAAAAAGAATAAGAACTTTTAAATCAAAAATTCTTACTCTCTCCTGAAGCTGCCTAGGGACTTGAACCCCCGACCTCCGCCTTACCAAGCGACGCGCTACCGACTGCGCCAAGGCAGCATATTTTACTGTCAACATTGATACTATACCGAAAAACACTCTCCTTGTCAAGAGGAGAGTGTTTGATTTTCAATTATTTTTGTATGTTTCCTGGCACATGCACCATGCTTCATTCTTTCTTATGGTTTAAAATTCCTTGTGCCTTGCTTTTAATCCTCTGCAATGCATTATCTACTGCTTTGGGACTTTTCCCGATCAATTTCGCGATCGTCTGGTACTCCGTGCCGAGCAGATGCAAGTATAAGACACGGTTTTCCAGATCACTGAGCTGTTCTTTGAGCATACTTTCTGCCTGCCGGAAATATTCCTTATTCAGGAACAATTCTTCCGGGTTGTTCTCCCTATCCGGCTGGATCGTATCAATCAACGGCGGACGCTTGTTTTCCTCAGACGCATCTCCCTCCTCGTAAAGAGAAACATAAGAATTCAGAGGAATATGTTTTTTCTCTTTGATGCCTCAATCGCACTGTACATCTGTCTCGAGATGCATAGTTCTGCAAAGCTTGCAAACGAAGTTCCAGCGCAAGATCATAATCCCGGACCGCTTTAAAAAGTCCGATCAATCCCCTCCCTGGATCAGGTCATCATTTTCTCCTCCGAGAAGAAACATCGCCTTTGCCTTTTTTCGCACGAGATATTTATATTTTTCCATAATGAAATCCATGATCTCAGACTCTCCTTTCCGGAGAGTCGCGATCAGCTGCTCATCTGTCATTTTCTCATACGTTTCCATCTATCCACGCTGCCTTACGATCTCATACGCCAGCACTCCTGCTGCCACCGATGCATTTAAGGAATCAATATCCCCTTTCATTGGAATGGAAGCAACAAAATCGCACTTCTCCTTCACAAGGCGGCTGACTCCCTCTCCCTCGTTTCCAATCACAAGACCGATCGGACCAGTCAGATTCATCCGGTACATGGACTCTCCGCCCATATCTGCACAGACAAACCAGAGTCCACGCTCTTTTAACTCTTCCATCGTCTTTGCAAGATTTGTAACCTTTGCCACAGGAGTATAATTCAATGCCCCTGCCGAAGTTTTCGCTACCGTCGCTGTAAGTCCTACTGCTCTCCGCTTCGGAATGATCACCCCATGTGCACCGGCAAGATTGGCTGTACGGATGATTGCTCCAAGATTGTGCGGATCCTCGATATTATCAAGCAGAATGAAAAACGGATCTTCCCCTCTCTTTTCTGCAAGCGCAAACATATCTTCAATCTCAGAATATTCATAAGCCGCTGCATGCGCAATGACTCCCTGATGCTTCCCGGTTTCTGACAGCTGATCCAACCTTTCCTTCGAAACGAAATTTAAGATCGTATCGTGCTTTTTTTGCCTCACGAACAATCGTGCGGACCGGTCCGTCCTGACATCCATCAAGGACAAATAACTTATCTACCGGTTTTCCCGAACGGAATGCCTCCAGCACTGCATTTCTCCCCTCGATCGTCAGTGACTTGATTTCTATCTTTGTTTCCTTACTCATCTTTGTTCTCCTCTGTATTCAAACTTTCTAATCCCAATCGAATCAACTCAACCATCCGCGTCCAGTTCTTCTCCAGATACAGATACCCCATAAGTGCCTCAAACCCTGTAGCTCTCCGGTAATCTGTCACAGATTGGTTTTTTGCCGGGGAAACTGACTTGGAATTTCTTCCTCTCTTATAAACAGCCAGCTCCTCCTGAGTCAACACTCCCTGAAGTGTCCGCATCATCTTTGACTGCGCAGATGCCTGCACAAGAGCACTCGTCTCTTTGTGCAGTTTCTGTACTTGTTTATTTCCTTCATTGATCACGATCGTTTTGATGATCAGATCATAAATACTGTCCCCGATATATGCCAGTGTCAGTGGAGAGTATTCCCGGATATCTACTTCTTTTAAGGAAAATGTCTCCTGCATACAGGAAAACAGATCTTGTTCTATGCTCTTTTCCATTTTACTCCTTCTCTTGTATCTTCCAAAATAATTCCTTTTTCTAACAACTCGTTACGAATCTCATCTGCTCGCTGGAAATTCTTTGCTTTTCTCGCCGCCTGCCGTTCTTCTATTAATGCTTCGATATCTTCTGCAAGAAGTTCTTCTTCCTTCACTACAATGATTCCGAGAACATCGGACAAATGTACAATGCGTTCCAGAAGCGCGCTGTCATATGCCTGAGAAGAAGTTTCATCTGCTGTTGTATTTGCAAATTTTACAAGCTCAAAAATTGCCGCAATGGCATCTGCCGTATTAAAGTCATCCTCCATTGCCTCCTCAAACGCAGTGACAAACTTCTCAGTTTCCTGGATTTGTGCTTTCTCGCATCGGTCATCTCCCCATTCTTTGCGTTTGCCGCAAGATATTTCAGATTCTCTGCCGCCGTAATGATACGCTCCAGTCCATTTTTAGAAGCCGCCATCAGTTCCGCGCTAAAGTTTAGCGGACTTCTGTAATGTGCACTCAGCATAAAGAAACGGAGCACCTGCAGATCATACTGTTCTGCAATCTCACGCACCGTACGGAAATTCCCGAGTGATTTTGACATTTTTCGATTATCGATATTTAAAAATGCATTGTGCATCCAGTATTTTTGCAAACTCTTTCCCATTGGCCGCCTCGCTCTGTGCGATCTCATTTTCATGATGAGGAATACAAGATCCTCTCCTCCCGCATGGATATCGATCCGATCACCCAAATACTTTTGGACATCACTGAGCACTCAATATGCCATCCCGGACGGCCGTCACTCCACGGTGATTTCCAGAAAGGTTCTCCCTCTTTCTTCGGTTTCCAAAGTACGAAATCAAGCGGATCCTCCTTCTCGTCTTCTCCTGTTACAAGAAGAGATCTTCCGCCGGATCGTAAATCATCCAGATTTTTATGAGACAGCTTTCCGTAAGGCCCAAATTTTCTTGTGCGGAAATATACCGTTCCGTTTTTCTCGTAGGCATATCCTTTTTCGATCAGCTGTCCGATCATCTCGATCATTCCATCAATCTCCTGTGTTGCCAGTGATGAGTCGTCGCCGGCTTGACATTCATGCCTTCCATGTCCTTTTTGCACTCTGCGATATATCTCTGAGAGATTTCCTCCGCAGATACATGTTCCTCGATCGCCTTCTTAATGATCTTGTCATCAACATCCGTAAAGTTTGATACGAAGTTTACCTCATATCCTTTGTATTCAAAATATCTTCTCACTGTGTCAAATACGATCATCGGTCTTGCATTTCCAATATGAATAAAATTGTATACCGTCGGTCCGCAAACATACATACGAACTTTCTTCTCTTCTAACGGTACAAATTCTTCTTTTTTCTTTGTCAATGTGTTATACAGTTTCATCTTTCTTCCTCCTGCTCTTTTTCTTTTTTGCTTTTGGCTTTTTTTCGTCTTTTTTCTGCCTCTTTTTCTCTTCTTTTTCCAAGCGGCATTGCTGCAGACTTTGCTTTAACTCCATCACTTGATTTTTCAGACGAAGATTTTCTTCTTGTAATGCGTGAATATCAGTAAGAACTGGATCCGGCAAATGGATCTGATCCAAGTCTGTCCGCGGTATCTTTTCGCTGCCCATTCGGACAATTCTGCCCGGTACTCCGACAACCGTACAATTCGGCGGCACTTCTTTTAACACAACAGACCCGGCGCCGATCTTTGCATTTTCTCCGATCGTAAAAGAACCAAGAATCTTCGCTCCGGCACTGACCATCACATTATCCTCCAAAGTCGGATGCCTTTTCCCTTTTTCCTTTCCAGTCCCTCCAAGTGTCACTCCCTGATACAGGGTGACATTATCACCAACACTGCTGTCTCACCAATGATCACTCCACTTCCATGATCGATAAAAGTCCCTTTCCGATCACTGCACCCGGATGAATCTCTATTCCGGTCTTTCTTACTGCCCTCTGAGAAATCCACCTGGCCAGAAAATAATGCCTGTTCTGGTACAGCTTATGCGCTGCCCGGTAATGAAGGATTGCTTTAAAACTCGGGTATAAAAACACTTCTGCAGTTGTCTTGATCGCAGGATCCCTTTCTCGGATCACCGCAATCTCCTCCCTGATGTAAGAAACCATTCCCATCCTGCTGCCTCCTTCTGATTTCCCATATAAAACAAAAACTCCATCTCCCTAAAGAGACGAAGTTTATCCGCGGTTCCACTCTTCTGAAAATCTGCTCGTTGTTCAGATTTTCACTTTCATGCATGTAACGTATGCCAACGTATCTGGCTACTTTCTTTCGCCGGATCAGCTCCCGAATGCACTTCACAGACGCTTTCCTGAAGTGTGCTTTCAGCCGGTGACACACTCTCTCTGTCAGTTCCAAATCTATTACTCTTTCGTTCTCAGCTTTTCATATATCTATACATCAGTGTATGCAATAAAATCGTTTTTGTCAACCGTTTTCTTCGCAAGCAGCAGCTTCAGACAATTTCATTTAAAAAGACACCGTCTGCAGGTTCGATTTTATTCAAATCTTTCTGCAGTACTTCCGGCAGCTTTTCTTCCGTATAGGTCCCCATCCAAAAAGAATCTGTGTCAGAGCTGCAATCGAAATCTGCCGATCTGTTGTCATTTTCTTTTGCTGCTGTGCTAACTGCAATCTTTGTCCCATCGCTTTCCAGCAAAAATCTTCTGTTATTTTCTTCCAGAATCGGATCTGTCACTTCTACTGTAAAGGAAAATGTTGTCCTTGGACGAAGACTCTCAAAAAATCCCGGAAGATAAAGAAGTCTTGCCATAATAAGCGGTCTGTCTCTCTCTTCGGTCACACTTTTTTTAATATTGTGTACATCCAGATTCCAACCATCACAAAAAATCGCCTCGTTCCCTTTTGTCAGCCAAAATACTGCCTGAGGAAGTGCCTCTTCCTCTCCTTTCTTCAGAAGCGGTTCCCGGATTTCATAGGTCTCCTCTTTTGCAAAAAAGAAACTTCCGACAAGCTTTCCATTTTTTTCGATCATACCAATCCCACCATGCTCACTCTTCTGTTCCGCAAGCATCCTCCGATAATACTGCTCCGTACGGACAGCCACAACCTGATATGATTGCCGCAGAATCTCTTCTGCAAACTCTGCAAGCTTTCTGCAGTCTTTTTCAGATGCCTCCCGCATCTCATAGATATTTCCCCGAAGTTCATGAGATACCGACCTCTCCTTGCTTCCACAAACTTTTCCGCCTCTCTGTCGGTAAATATATCGAAAATCGTAAGGGTGATATATACTCTCCGCTGCGGGCATTAAAAAAGTAAACGGTTCTTTTCTGGCATACATCTTTTTTAGAGATGCCTGCAAAAGTGCGCCCATAAACCCACGCTTTCGGAATCGCTCCTCTGTTGCCACTGCGATAATATAGTGTGTCAGAAATTCAGAATCGTTGATCCGCATTTCATATGGATTCAGCTGGATCATCGAACAGATCTGATGCTCCTGCTCAATCACATACATCTCATTGTCCAACGTCTTCACTGTATAATAAATAATCAAGAAATTCTTTTGTATCCTCTGCAAATACACGTTCCCACAATTCTCTTGTCCGTCCGTGTTCTTCTCTTTGAAGCATTCTCACTTCCATCTTATCGCTCCGTTCCTTCAGACGTCTTCCGGCATCCTCCACACCCCTGGCAGCCGCCTGCACCTTCTTCCGCAAATACCTGATAGCTCATAGTACGCATACTCTCGATTGCACAGATTGCCTGAGAGGAGATCCCTTCTCCGCTTCCGGTAAATCCAAGCCCCTCCTCCGTCGTTGCCTTGATATTGATCTGCTCTTTCTCAAGTCCAAGTACCTCCGCGATATTTTCCCGCATCTGTTCAATATACGGAAGCATTTTCGGACGCTGTGCAATAATCGTCGCGTCAATATTCTCAATCAAATACAATTTTTCCTCCAGAAGTTTTCCGACATGTTTTAACAATTCCATGCTGGAAATCCCTCTGTATCTCTCATCTGTGTCCGGAAAATGCTTCCCGATATCTCCAAGTGCTGCCGCTCCCAAAAGCGCGTCCATGATCGCATGGAGCAGCACGTCCGCATCCGAATGACCAAGGAGCCCCTTTTCATACGGAATTTTCACTCCACCAAGAATCAAATCTCTTCCTTCTGTCAATTTGTGAACATCGTAACCAAGTCCTACACGCATAATGGCACCTCTTTCTCTGTTATTCTTATTATTTTCTCTGTGGCATTGGGCTGATAGAGGCCTGTCTTCTCGGGAACATTTCTTTGGAAGTTTCTGACTCTTCTTGATGTTCCTGCACCTTCTCCTCTGTCACTTCTTCTGTCACTTCCTCTTTTTCTTCCTTTTCATCTATCTGTACGATATCCTCGTCTTCTTCCTGCTCCTCATCCATTTCTTCTTCAGAACCGTCTTCTTCTGTTTCCTCCGGCAAATCTTCTTCCGGATCAAGCGGCTCTTCGCTTAAATCGTCTTCCTCAATCTCGTCCTGTGATGTTTCTTCAGATTCCGCTTCCTGCACAGCCTCCTCTTCTTGGACAGATTTCTCCTGCGATTCCAAGTTTTCCTGTTGATCCTGTTCCTCTTTGGCACTTTCTGAGAGATCCTGGAAATTGATATTTGAATTTCCCTCCGACATTCTTCTGTCCGTCTGTTCGATTTCCCCGTTCTCCTCGGATTTTTTGTTTTTCTGTTTCCAGAACTCAATATCCACTCCATATTCTTTCAGCAATGCTCCCACAGAAAGATAGAGTACGGTTCCACCTACTGCCATAAAGAAAATGCTGACGATGATCATCAATACTTTTTCATTAGGTTCTGTCTGAAGAACACCGATCAGAAGGGAAATTCCGATATAAAGAATATATCCGCCTGCCAGCATTTTTAAAATCATTCTGCTTTTGTCGTTCATCTTTCTTACTCCTCTGTCGAAAAGGCTGTTGCAAACCGGAATGTTTCCTTTTGTAACAGCCTTTTTGTATTTATTTCTTTTATTGTACTTGAAAACAAAAAAAACATCAAGAAAAATAAAAAAACCGAAGAATATTCTCCCGGTTTCCTTCGATACTTCTCTATACTTTTGATAGTAGCGGGAACAGGATTTGAACCTGCGACACCACGGGTATGAACCGTGTGCTCTAGCCAACTGAGCTATCCCGCCACATATAATCTCCTATGAAATGCTTTCATATAAATGGGACCAATAGGGCTCGAACCTATGACCCTCTGCTTGTAAGGCAGATGCTCTCCCAGCTGAGCTATGATCCATCTAATAGCGGGAACAAGATTTG
>ENA-OQAA01000983-OQAA01000983.1-human-gut-metagenome-genome-assembly--contig:-NODE-983-length-16601-cov-1.934442_pt1 | contig 16601 bp, 25 predicted proteins | sample MGYA00242489_ERZ504515 | MGnify/ENA primary metagenome ERZ504515 (study PRJEB26092, sample SAMD00036237) | human gut metagenome | host: Homo sapiens | study: EMG produced TPA metagenomics assembly of...
GAAAAGAATACCCAGCACACCTCCCAGCAGGGAACTGATAAAGACTTGTGCAAAGGTGACGGTGATTTCTTTCGGATAGGTCTCTTGGAGAATATAGAGTGCCGGAAGGGTGAAGATGGCACCTGCCACGATGACGCCCGAGCTGGCACCGATAGACTGGATAATGACGTTTTCGCCCAATGCGTTTTTGCGTTTGGCGGCACCCGATACGCCGACGGCAATGATGGCGATGGGGATGGCGGCTTCGAATACTTGTCCCACCTTCAGCCCCAGATAGGCGGCTGCGGCCGAAAAGAGGATGGCCATCAGAATACCCCATGTCACCGACCAGGCATTTACTTCTGAATACTTCTTATCCGGGCTCATCAGAGGGTTGTACACTTCTCCCGGTTTCAATTCACGGAACGCATTTTCCGGTAGTCCGGTAATAGGTTCTTCTTCTTGTTTCATAGGTTTTGTAGTTTTATGTTTTTCTTTAATAGACTTCAAAGATAGTGCAAACCGAATGCAGGATAAAATGAGCAAGCTCATTATTATTCTGCTGAGGTGCAGCCTATCTTCGCATTTTAGGCAAAGAAAGCAAAAAAAAAGGAGATTTAAAAAAATCTCCTTAATTCTGTATGGTAAAATGCTTATTTGGCATCTTTAGCGGTCATGTCCCCTTCGATAAATAATCGCATGATTTCCGTTTTGGCATTGGTGCGCAGGGTAATGGATTTCTTGAAGTGTCCGGGGTATCTTCCGGTTCCATTATAAGTTACTTTCACTGTTCCAGTCTTTCCCGGTGCTATCGGTTCTTGTGAATATTCGGGAACGGTACATCCGCAGGAAGCTACAGCCTGATGGATGACAAGCGGAGCATCGCCTACGTTCGTAAACTTAAAGGTGTAGCTGACCACAGGACTGTTTTCGGAGAATGTGCCGAAGTTGTGGGTGGTCTGTTCGAATTTGATGTCTGCCTTTCCTTGTGCATAGGCATAACCGATGCTCATAACCAGCAGCATCATATAAAAAACGACTTTCTTCATGTTCTTATCTTTTTTATATTTCAACGGCGCAAAGGTAACCCATTTTCATTAAAATAATGCCTATGGCGTGCGAAATTGTATTAAATCGGGCTCAAAAGGTCTCTGTACGAATGATAAGCAGGGAAAAATAGGGGAAGCGGATGGTCGCTATCCGCTTGCTGTCATTGATATACTTCTCTTCCGGAGTGCCTACATTCTCAAAATAGTGATACCGGTATTCGGGATGCAGGCGGATGCAGCGGTGAATCTCATCGGTGCATCTGGACAGCTTCATGATGACAACCGCACTGTTTTCGCTTGTCAGTTTCTCTATCTCTTCTGTCGTAGTAATGCCGGGTATCACCGTCAGCCGCTCTTCCTGGCTGGCCACATGGAGCCCGCCCAGTGCGCCGGCGGCAATGAAGGCGGGGATACCGGGGATGTGCTTCACGGGGATGCCGTCTGCCTGCAGTTTGTCATATACATAATGTATGGAAGAGTAGAATCCGGCATCTCCTTCGGCAACGATACAGACCTTCTTTCCTTGTTGCCGGAGGGTGGAGCTCTCCATATAGACCTCGTCGTAGGCGCTCAGGGCTTTTTCGCGCTGTTTGCTCATGGGGAGTGGAAAGCGGTGCACCGTGTTTTCCGGAATGTCGAGTTGCAATAGGATGTCGCTGCGCGTGAAACTCTGTTTCCATCTTTGGCCAGTGTCTCGGGACAGAATATACAGTCGGCTGTCTGCAGGGCTTTCAAGCCTTTTACGGTAATCAGTTCCGGTTCGCCGGGACCGAGAGATACAAATATGACGGGGAACATTTGCATGAAGACATTAAAGGTTAAAAATTAAAGAACAGCAAAACGGCTACAAAAGTGGGGAAATAATCAGTAGCAACAAGATATTCGCTATCTTTGTTATTTAACTAAAACAATTCTGTTTTTATGGATTATCAACTGAACACCCGCTTGAATGGCAACATAGCCATGACTTCCAGCTACCATGAGCGTGCGTCGCTGCAACGTGACAAGACTCTGTATAAATTCATTTGGGTACAGAGCGGTACGCTCACTCTGGAAATAGACCATATCTCCATGCGCTTGGAAAAGGACGAAATCGTGACCTTGACCCCGTTGCATCACCTGGAGGTAAAAGAGGTGGACGGTGAATACCTGACGTTTGTATTCAACAGCAATTTTTATTGCATCTATGGACATGACAACGAGGTCTCTTGCAACGGATTCCTTTTTTATGGCTCTTCCAAGGTGATGAGACTGGCGCTTTCTGCCGGGCAGTCTTCCAACCTGCATGACATAGTCCGCATTTTCCGGCAGGAATCGGTCATTCATGACAATCTGCAGGAGGAGATGCTGCGGATTGTCTTGAAACGTTTCATCATTACCTGCACACGCATTGCGCGCCAGCTTTTCGGGGTGGGGCAGGAGAAGGAAAAGACGTTTGACATCATCCGACAGTATTATGTGCTGGTGGACCGGCACTTCAAGGAGAAGAAGCAGGTGCAGGATTATGCCGATATTCTTTGCCGTTCTCCCAAGACACTTTCCAATCTGTTCTCGGCCTGCGGGTTGCCTTCCCCGTTGCGGGTGATTCATGAGCGCATTGAGGCGGAAGCCATGAGACTGCTGTTGTATACCCGCAAGAGCGCCAAAGAAATCAGCTCCATTCTGGGCTTTGAAGACTTGCCCGCGTTCAGCCGTTTTTTCAAGAAAATGACCGGCGAGAGTGTCTCGGACTACCGGAAAAGAGTGAAACGGGAAGAATTGCCAACTGTTGCGGAATAATTGCCATTTCGTACGTGGTGGAAAACAAGGAACTTTGCAAAAACAAAAATCAAGTCATATTACTGAAACCATTTAAAAAGTAGAACAAAGATGAAAACGAAATTGCAAAACTTGTTTATGGCTGCGTTGACGCTGGCCGCTTCCACTCAAAAGTTGGGTGTTAATTTGATTCGTGTAGCCATCCTGGTTATTTTCGTATGGATTGGTGGGTTGAAATTCTGGAATTATGAGGCTGAAGGGATTGTCCCTTTTGTGGCGAACAGCCCGTTCATGAGCTTCTTTTATACAAAGAGTGCCCCGGAGTACAAGGAGTATAAGCTGAAAGAGGGCGAGTTCAATGAGGCGAAACATCAGTGGCACGTGGAGAACAATACGTATGGTTTCTCTCACGGTCTGGGCATTCTGATTATGGCCATCGGCATCCTGACATTTCTGGGGATATTCTCTCCGAAAATCGGACTGGCGGGAGCCGCACTTGTCATTGTCATGACGATGGGTACCCTCTCTTTCCTGGTGACAACCCCTGAGGTGTGGGTGCCGACTTGGGAAGCGAGGAGCACGGCTTTCCGTTGCTGACGGGGGCAGGGCGCTTGGTCATCAAGGATACGGCCATTCTTGCCGGTGCCATTGTCGTACTGTCTGACAGTGCAAAAAGAGTATTGAACCAATTAAGGAAATAGACGTATGAAACAGTATGATGCCATTATCATCGGATTCGGCAAAGGCGGAAAGACGCTGGCTGCCGAGTTGGCAAAACGGAAGCTGGACGTTGCGTAGTGGAGCGTTCGGAAAAGATGTACGGAGGGACATGTATCAATATCGGTTGCATTCCCACAAAAACATTGGTGCATGCGGCAAAGCATGCGGACAAAGACGCTTCTTGGGAGGTCAAGAAGGCATACTATCGTCAGTCCATTGCAAGGAGGAAGAGGTCGTCTCTTTCCTGCGTCAGAAGAATTATCACAATCTGGCCGACAATCCTCATATAACGGTCTATACGGGTATCGGCTCCTTTGCAGGTCCGGATGTGGTGGAAGTTGGGATGGTGGAAGGGACATTACAATTGCAAGCTCCCCGGATAATTCATCAATACGGGTGCCGAAACCGTCATTCCACCGATAGAGGGATACAAGGTAACCCACGGGTATATACCAGCACCTCCATTATGGAACTGACTGAGCTGCCGGTACAGCTCGTCATTGTAGGTGGGGGATACATCGGACTAGAATTTGCTTCCATGTATGTTTCATTCGGTTCGCAAGTCACGGTGCTCGAGGGCTCTTCCGAACTGATATCCCGGGAGGACCGGGACATTGCGGACAGTGTCCGGGAGGTATTGGAACAGAAAGGAATCGTTTTCAAGCTGAATGCACGCGTGCAGTCCGTGAAAGACTCTGACGTCATTTACCGGGATGCGGTCACGGGAGAGGAACATCAGTTACACGCAGATGCCATCCTGCTGGCTACCGGCCGGCGTCCGAATACGACTGGCTTGAATCTGGCGGCGGCAGGTGTAGAGGTGAATGAGCGCGGTGCCATTGTGGTGGACGACTATTTGCAGACTACCAACCCCAAGATACATGCTATCGGTGATGTAAAGGGCGGTTTGCAGTTTACCTACATTTCTTTGGATGATTACCGCATCCTGCGCGAAGACCTTTTCGGGGCAGGAGAACGCAAGGTGTCCGACCGTGACCCGGTGAGCTATTCGGTATTCATCGACCCGCCGCTTTCACGCATCGGGCTGAGCGAAGCGGAAGCACGCAAGAAGGGATTGAATATAAAGGTCAACAAGCTGCCGGTAGCCGCCATTCCGCGTGCCAGGACTTTGGGCGATACGAACGGACTCTTCAAGGTGGTGGTGGACGCCGATACGGACAAGATAGTGGGATGTACGCTGTTTGGTCCGGAATCGAGCGAGGTCATCAACCTGGTGGCAATGGCTATGAAGACCGGGCAGGAATATACCTTCCTCCGTGATTTTGTCTTTACACATCCCAGCATGAGTGAAGCACTGAATGACTTGATGGGCTTTTAAAGATTATTTAGGCACAATATCCGTCAATTTGCAGGAAGAGCATTTGCGTATCTCCCCAAAAATGACGAATATTGTGCCCGAATTCTATAAACCCCAATAGTCATGACCCGGATATCTGCCATAGGCATTGCACTGCTGTGCATTTTATGCGTAACCTCTTGCGGCTTAAAATCAAGACAGACTACTACCGAATCTTCTTCCGAAACGGGCTATTCTCCGGTTACGACAGACACGGCAGCTACCATTGTACCGTGCTATGCCAAAGGCTATACGGTGAAATATCTTCCGCACCATGTCCGTCTGGTGGATATACACGACCCTCAAAAAGAAAGCAGCAGCACTTTCCACTATGCGCTGGTACCGAAAGGCATAAAGCCTGTCGGCATACCGAGCGACTATACGGTGATTGAAACGCCGGTAGAGCACGTCATGTGTATGACATCCCTGCAACTTTCCAACTTCATCCGTCTGGATGCCTGCGATTATGTGGTGGGCATCACCAGTACGCGCCATCTCTTCAACAAGGAGATGAACGACCGTTTGAAGTCCGGCGAGACCGTGAAGATTGGTATCGAAGGGAACTTTGATAATGAAGTGATAATGAGCATGAATCCGGATGTTATCTTTATCTCTCCTTTCAAGCGGGGTGGATATGATGCCATGCGGGAAATCGGTATTCCACTGGTTCCCCATTTGGGTACAAGGAGATGACCCCGTTGGGGCAGGCTGAATGGATAAAATTCATCGGCATGTTTATAGGCCAGGAAGTGGAGGCGAATGAAAAGTTTGCTGCGATAGAGAAGCGCTATAACGAATTGAAGGAGCTGGCTGCCAACGTGAAGAAGCGTCCGGTGGTATTCAGCGGCGAGATACGGGGTGGCAACTGGTATGCAGTGGAGGAAAGAGCTTTCTTGCCGAACTGTTCCGTGATGCCGGTGCGGATTATTTCTTGAAAGACGATCCCCGTTCGGGAGGGTGTCACGCTGGATTTTGAAACCGTATATACCAGGCGGACGAGTGCCGACTATTGGCGCATTGTCAACAGCTATGACGGGACGTTCACGTATGATGCCTTGAAGTCCCTCGACCCGCGTTATGCCGACTTCCGTGCGTTCCGTGAGAAGGGAGTGGTATACTGCAACATGCGTGAGAAACCCTTCTACGAAAGTATGCCCATGCAGCCCGAAATTGTATTGGAAGACCTGATACATGCTTTCCATCCCGATTTGTTGCCCGACTATAAACCGACTTACTACGAACTGCTGAAATGATAAAAAGACCCATACTTCCGTTGATGTTGCTGACACTGGCATCTATCTTTCTTTTTTTCCTGCTGAACCTGCTTTTTGGGTCGGTTCACATTCCTCTGCGCTCTGTGTGGAATATATTGTGGGGAAATACGGATGAATCCGTTATTTGGCAGAATATCATCTGGAAGTCCCGCGTGCCCCAGGCGTTGACGGCATTGGTGGCGGGAGCAGGGCTGTCAGTCAGCGGTCTGCAGATGCAGACGGTGTTCCGCAATCCGCTGGCAGGGCCTCGGTATTGGGCATCAGTTCAGGTGCAGCCTGGGTGTGGCTTGTGTGGTATTGCTGTCCGGGGCGATGGGCGGTGTGGCATTGAGCCGTTTGGGTATATGGGCGAGGTTGCCTTGTCGGTTGCCGCCATTATCGGTGCGCTGGCTGTGATGGCGCTCATTGTCTATGTCTCCCAGAAGGTGAAGGGCAACGTGACGCTGCTGATAATCGGTGTGATGATAGGCTATGTGGCAAGTGCGTCATCGGCGTATTGAAATATTTCAGTGTGGAGGAAGATATACGTGCATATGTCATTTGGGGATTGGGTAGCTTTGCCCGTGTTTCGGGCGACCAGATGGTGCTGTTTGTCTGCATCATGGCTGTGCTGCTTCCGTTGTCCTTCCTGCTGATAAAGACGATGAATCTGTTGCTGCTGGGCGATGGCTATGCACGCAATCTGGGACTGAACATCAAGCGGGCACGCCTGCTGGTTATCTCATGCTCCGGCGTGCTGGTGGCTATTGTAACGGCCTATTGCGGTCCGATTATGTTTATCGGATTGGCGGTTCCCCATCTGTGCCGTGCCATCTTCACTCTTCGGACCATCGGGTACTGATGCCTGCCACATTGCTGGTAGGCGCTTCCCTGGCATTGGTCTGCAATCTGATAGCCCGTATGCCCGGCTTCGAGGGAGCTTTGCCGGTCAACTCGGTGACGGCACTGGTAGGTGCGCCGGTAGTGGCTTCTGTACTTTTTAGAAAACGGAAAGGAGAATTGAATGAATAAGGAAACCATACATATAGAGAATCTTTCCATCGGTTACCCCGGTAAGGGGGATGTGAAAGTGGTGGCAGACGGCATTTGCGCCGGAATCAACAGTGGTGAGCTGACTTGCTTGTTGGGAGCTAATGGAGTGGGGAAGTCCACGCTGCTCCGTACGTTGTCCGCCTTCCAGCCGAAACTTGGCGGAAACATATTTATTGAAGGAAAAGAGATTGGGGACTATACCGACAAGCAGCTTTCGCGCGTCATTAGTGTGGTGCTGACGGAGAAGTGCGATATACGCAATATGTCCGTCGTAGACTGATAGGTCTGGGGCGTAGCCCCTACACCGGTTTCTGGGGAACTCTTTCGAAAGAGGACAAGACTGTGGTGGACAAATCCATCGCCCTGGTAGGCATTCCCCATCTGGCACACCGCATGGTGCATACGCTGAGTGACGGTGAACGGCAGAAGGTGATGATAGCCAAGGCGCTCGCCCAGGAAACTCCCGTCATCTATCTGGATGAACCGACAGCTTTCCTTGATTTTCCCAGTAAAGTAGAGATGATGCAACTGCTTCACCAGCTCAGCCGGCAAACGGACAAGACGATTTTCCTTTCTACTCACGACCTGGAACTGGCCCTGCAGATAGCGGACAAAATATGGCTGATGGACAAGGTGAACGGCGTAACTATCGGTACGCCCGAGGACCTTTCGTTGAACGGCAGCCTGAGCAACTTCTTTGCCCGTAAGGGTATTGCCTTTGATTTGGAAACGGGACTGTTCAGGGTAGCCAATGAATATACCTCCAGATACGCTTGGCGGGCCACGGGCAGAAGTATGCCATGGTGCGCAAGGCACTCCAGAGAAACGGGATTCTGGCAAACCGGAATGTTGAATCGGAGATTTATATCGAAACCGGAGATTTGAAGGGAGACGGCAGCTTCGTATTCCATCGACCGGGCAAGGAGCCGGTAACAGTGTACTCCATTGAGAAATTGCTGCAAATAGTCTTGTCATTCCATTCCCTATGATGCACCATTCTGCAAAGGATAATTATGTCCACTTAACGACGACTCCGGTCCCCCGGCTGATTACGTCATTGGCTGTGCCGACCATCATCAGCATGCTGGTGACGTCCTTCTACAACATGGCAGATACCTATTTTGTGGGTAAAATAAATACCCAGTCTACGGCTGCGTAGGTATCGTGTTTTCTGTGATGTCCATTATCCAGGCTGTGGGATTCTTCTTCGGTCATGGTTCGGGGAACTACATCTCCCGTAAGTTGGGGGCGCAGGAAACGGAGAGTGCCGAGAAGATGGCATCCACCGGCTTCTTTTTTGCCTTGTTTATCGGAGCGGCTCTGGCTGTGCTGGGATTGCTGTTCCTTACACCGCTTTCCCTTGCTTTGGGGTCGACGCCTACTATTCTTCCGTATACGGAGCACTATTTGGGAATCATTCTGCTGGGTACTCCTTTTATGACCGCCTCATTGGTGCTGAATAACCAAATACGTTTTCAAGGTAATGCGGCGTATGCATGGTGGGGATTGTGAGTGGGGCGGTCATCAACGTGGTGCTCGACCCTATCCTGATTTTTGTATGCGATATGGGCATATCCGGTGCCGCACTTGCCACAGTAGTCAGCCAGATATGTAGTTTCATCCTTTTGCTATATATGGGGCGCAGAGGAGGAAATATACGTATACGTTACAGAAACTTTACGCCTACACTGGCTTTCATCAAGGAAATTATTGGGGGTGGAACTCCGTCACTCACCCGGCAGGGACTGGCAAGCGTGGCAACCATTTTGCTGAACGTGGCGGCCGGTGCATATGGTGACGCAGCTATTGCAGGGATGTCCATTGTGACGCGTATCTCTATGTTTATCAATGCTTTCCTAATTGGTTTCGGGCAAGGCTTCCAACCGGTATGCGGATTCAATTATGGTGCCGGGCTGTATGCCAGAGTGCGCCAAGGATTCTGGTTCTGTGTGAAGGTAGGCTTTTTCTTTTTGCTGGTTTGTGCGGTGGCAGGTATGGGATATGCCGAGGAGATTGTCTCCATCTTCCGCAAGGGAGACCCTGCTGTTGTAGCTACCGGTGCGGCAGCATTGCGCTGGCAGTTCATCACCTATCCGTTGGGTGCATGGATTGTGGTCAGCAACATGATGCTGCAGACTATCCGCAAGCCCGTACGCGCTACGATACTTTCCTCTGCCCGTCAAGGGCTGTTCTTCATCCCCTCATCTTCATTCTTCCTTATTTCTTAGGACTGAAAGGGGTGGAAATGTGCCAGGCGGCGTCGGACATGCTGACCTTCTTCCTCGCCATTCCATTGACCTGCGGGGTGCTGGCGGAGATGAAGAGGAAGGAGGCGGAACAACTGCAACAGCGGCAATCTTGAAGTTTCTGCGTCCCTATTCAATTTTCACGGGAACTATCGGTTGCCGCTTCACTTTATCGAGGGGAGCTGCATGGTACTCGATGCGCCCGAAGTCTATCTGTCTCAAATCAATGCTTCTGATTGTACTGTTGTACATGGTGCGATAGTAGATGATACCGTTTGTCATATCTGTGGCCGATGTCCATTGGGTGGCACTTGGAATATTGGCAGGAACCTGGCCGAGGGGAAACTCGATGCCTACGGGTATATCAAAGTTATTCAGTATCTGAAAACATTGGAGAACGGTTTCCTGTGCGGTATTCTGTGGTGGTGTAGAAGTCTGGTAGAAAGCGGCACGGATAAAGCGGGAAGGGGGAGTCACATCTCCCGGAATTCCCAAAAAGCCGCTTCCCGAACCGAAAGGGGCTATAGTCACATTGCCCAGCGATTTGCTTTCGGCACTGCCCGGGTAGAGGTTCACATAATTGTTTAAGTTGGTCATCTGCCAGTCAAAGCCGGGGGAGTTTGTCAATACTCCCAGTTTGTTTTCATAGAAACGGGGCTGTCCGTCGATGAACTCCAATACCAGTTGGCGGCCGGTCTTGTCTGCAATCCGCCAATGTACGGTGGAGGCGCGTGGGTCAATGGCTATGACCGTCACATTTTCAATAGCCTCCTTTACCTCGTCCACAGTAGAAAAGCTTCCCAACAGCCATGATACCAATTGTAAATCGGCTATGCTCGACGCTTTTCGTGTGGGGTCGTACTCCTCATATTTGCCATATCCGGGAAAGTAGAACAGCCCGGCGGAGAGCCCGGCTTCATTCAGACCTTCGGCCACGAACTCCTTTTGCTCCACTGCCAGGCTACGTAGCCATAGCGTGAGGTGAACTCCATGCCGGACAGACTGCTCCGGGTGTCAGTGATTGTTGCGAATAACCGCGCGGTACGATGACGTACTGGCTGTTCAGCTCACTGCTCCCCATTCGATGGTGCGAGCTACGACGTGCGCATTGTCTTTGGCCGTCAGGGTGATACCGGTACATGCCTCTGCTGTTTGAGGGGCGAAGGTGAGGGCTGTCATTGCTGCCAGCAGGATAGAAATTCTTTTTGCCATATTATTCAGTTTATATTGTTGAGTATCTGTTTGTATACTAAACAACTCTGTATGGCAAAATGTTCCCTTACCAGAACCGGTACCCCAGCGTAAAGAATGCGGCGAAGTTCTTGGGAAAATATCCTCCTTCTTCCGAATGACCTATCATCTGGTTTATCTGCTCATTGACTTTTACCAGTCCCACTTGTGTCTCTGCACCGATGATGAATCTTCTGTATTCAAAAGTAAGTCCCAGGGCAATACCTGCATCGAAACGGTTGTTACCCATTTTCCCGTCTACCATACTGCCGAAAGTGTCTATCTTGAACTGGTATCCTCCCTGCATACTGCTGCTGCTATAATCGTAGGTCTCGCCGGAGGTCTTGCCTGCCACACCTATGGCCGCATAAGGCCGACACTCAGCGAGGCATGATAATCCTTGCCCAGATGGAGCGGGCCGCTATCATGAGGGGGATTTGCAGATACAGTTCATGCATTTTGGCCTTGCCGATGTGGCTTATCTCCGTCTTTACCGCCGATGGACACGAATTCCAATGCGGATTGCAGCACCCAGGTCTTGTTGAGGACATATTCTGCACCGACACCAGCTTTGTAAGCTATTTGGGTGTCACTACTGGAGTGTTTTCCATGAAAATGGGAGGTACCGATTCCTGCTTTTGCATGAAAGGACAGCGGGCTTTGTGCCAGACCGGTCAGTACGGTCATTGCCATACAGACGGTAATGATTATCTTCTTCTTCATGAGTAAATTTTTCCGTTTTCGGTTATGAGTAATACTGTTAGTTCACTGTTGGGCAGCAAGGGGTCACAGTGCCGGTGACAGAGCTCAATCAGTGCCTTGCCAAACTTTTCCAGCAGCTCTTCGGGAATGATGTCCCAGAGTTCGCGCGCCAGGTTCATCTGTCCGATGGCGGCAAGTGTTTCTTCGCTGCATCCCGTCTGGCGTGCCAGGTCTTGAATGAATTCCTTATTCATGGTCACTTTCTTGCTGTGGGTATCCAGATTGCCTTCGGCCAGTTTCACGGCCTTTCCCATCATCACGCCGAGGGTGACGTGCGGTACTTGCTCTTCGGCTGCTATTTTCAAGGTTTCGCCGATAAAGTTGCCGTAATGCACGAAAGCCTGGGTGGGGAGGTCGGGATAATACGCCTTGATGAAACGTTCGCTCTTTGCGCCGGAGCTGATGACGATACGAGGCTCTGGGTTGCCTTTGCCACTTCCATGGACTTCCGGATGGAATTGACGAAGCTTCCGAGGAGAATGGCTTCACGATGCCGGAGGTCCCGATAATGGAAATGCCTCCTTCGATACCGAGGCGGGGATTGAAGGTGCGTTTGGCTATTTCTTCTCCACCGGGGATGGAGATGGTAATGAGAATAGGATTGGGCTGTTTGGCAATATGGAGGCGTTCAAGCATAGCTTGACGTTCTTCTTTATCATTTCGCGTGGGGTGTCGTTGATGGCAGAGCTACCGAGCTCAAGTCCCAGACCGGGCATGGTGATGACACCTACGCCTTCGCCGCCGCAGACGATGATGTTGTAGTCGTCCTGGGGAGTGTCTTCCGGCAGCGGGTCGTCTATGCGGAAAGGTATGGCTATATTGGCCACAACTTTCATCCCGTTGGTGATGTCCGGGTCGTCGGCCGGCATCCTTGATGACGGTAGCGCTTGTCTCGAACATGCCGTCACCGTTTTCCAGAAGGTCGGAGTGGGGAATATGGTGCTGCGGCTCTACGGGAACCTGTATGGTTTCTCCGTTGGGAGAACTACCGGAAATTCCGTAGGACGCTTTTTGAAGTAGATATTGAATACATCCCAGGTGGCGGCTACGGCGCAGCGGCGGCACATGTTCCGGTAGTCAGTCCGCTGCGTAGGGGGAAGAAGTCGGGTAAATGTTTCTCGACTATGCGGCGCAGGCCATGCTCGCCGTTTACACAGATAAACTTGCCGGATGTCTTGGGGCGGCAGATGGCAAAGATGCGTATACCCAGTTGCCGGGCAGCTTCCACCTTCTCGCAGAATCCACCGGATATCCCGCTTTCCTTGAGGAGTATGGCTTCGGGATGAAGCTGTTTTCATCAGATTTGCTCGTCTTCTCCGGGCGTGTAGTAGTAGAGGTTCTTCTCGGAGAAACCTTGTTCCCGGGCGAGCTTGCGCGAGCTGTCACGGTCAAGGATGCGGAAGTAACAGCAGGCATTCTGCCACAAAGGCTTCAGCTTACCTATGGTCTGTACGCCGGTCAGTGCAAGTAAGATGAAAATCTTTTCTTTCTGTATCTTCTCGATGGCATCGTCATAATCCCTGCACCAGGTGATGTGTTCTTCATCGCGTTCCGGGAAGATACGCTCGAAACGGATGACGGGGATATTCGATTCCACGGAGACTTGTTCCAGAGTCTCATGCAGCTGTGTGGCAAAGGGGTGCGCGGCGTCTATCAGCAGCTTTATGTGATGCTGTGCACAGAATGTTTCTATTTCTATTGCATCCATCGCGCCTTGCAGGCGGATGCCATTATGCAGAAGTACGTCCTGCTCATCCCCTTTGGTAGAATAGTAGAAAGTTTTTCCGGCTTCTTCAAGGGTTTGGATGGCTATGCGTCCTTCGGTGGTTCCGCCAAATATTAATATCATGTTTGAATGTTTATGGGTGATTAATCGTTGATTTATTTCCGGTACAGATGCTTGAACTCGTGTGCATAGAGCCGTGACAGACCTTCACGGTTGCCGATGGCTTCGCCTACGACAATCATGGTTGTCAAGGTGAGGTTATTTTCCTTCACTATTCTGGCAAGGTCTTTGAGTTCCCCCCTGAATATTTGTTCGTCTTTCCATGTCAAGTGGTAGCAGACAGCTACGGGGGTAGTTTCCGGATATTCCTGCAACAGTTCTTCCTGCACCTGCTCCGCAATGCTTGCACTGAGGAAGATGCACATGGTACTTTGTGAGCGTGCCATGAGATGTAGCTTTTCGCGTTCGGGCATGGGCGTACGTCCTTCGCCGCGTGTTAGGATGATGCTTTGCACTTTTTCCGGAATGGTGAACTGCGACTTCAAGGCAGCTGCCGCCGCCTGGAAGGAGGATATGCCGGGGGTGATGTGGTAGCTCATGCCGTGCTGGTCAAAGTAGTTCATCTGTTCCTGAATGGCACCATAGATACATGGGTCACCCGTATGCAGGCGTACGATGAATTTTCCCTTGTCATAGAACTTCTTCATCACTTCAAATTGTTCTTCCAAATCCATGGAAGCGGAGCTGAGTACGGTAGCACCGGCCTTGGCACAGAGAGTCAGCTCCTTGGGAACGAGGCTGCCGGCATACAGAATGAGGTCGGCGCGTTCCAGCATTTGGCGTCCGCGTACGGAAACCAGGTCCGGGTCGCCCGGGCCGGCACCCACTATTTCGATGTGGCCCTGGCGCACAGTTCTTATGTCAAGGGCGGCGGCCACGGTATAGTTCTCTCCTTTCTTCTTGGGCACCAGCAGCCGGGAGTTGTTTGCACTCAGTAAGGCGGCGGCTTCGCTGACGCTGGGGGTACCCATGTGCTTCATGACGGTTTTGCTGGGATGGGGCACCTCTATCTCTGCCAGTTCCTCGGCTGTATAGAAGTAGACCGGGAACTTCTTTTGGAGCGCTTTCACTACCGGTTCGTCACTTTTAGCTTTAATCGTGGAGATGGAGGCGATGCTTTGGGGCATGATGCCGTATTCCTTCAGTGTGTTCATAATCTCTTTCTCCACTTTCCGCACGGGACCTGCCAGCCGGGCAAGGCCGATGCCGAGGTGTACGACACAGGCACGTAGCATATCATAGGCATTTCCGGGAAGTTGGGGACTTGGGAGATACGCACAGAATCAGTTTGAAGCGTGAAGGTTTAATGTCCTGCACCCGGTAGAATACTTCTACATGAGGCGGCAGGTGCGCCTCCATCCAGTCCGTGCCTTCATTGCGCACCGTGAGCAGCAGGGCGGTGGGCTTGCCGGAAACGAAGAGGCTGATATGCTCGTTCATGCATACTCTTTTTTTCTCTTCGGGCGTCTTGGCAAGTTCTGCCAGCAGGAGGGTGGAGGGTTCGGCGTTGATGACCGGAAACCACCCGAAACGTTGGGGCAGGGTATCGAGTCCCCATAGACCGGTGCAGTCGCTTTGCGTGGTGACTACCGGTTCGGCCCCGAGGATATTCGCTACCTGGTGGGTCAGTTCGTTGGCTCCTCCGATGTGTCCGGAAAGTACGGAGATGGCAAATTTACCGGTACTGTCCACGCAAATCACGGCAGGGTCGGTATATTTGTTCTTCACGCAAGGAGCGATGGTGCGGACACAGATTCCCATGGCGCCAATGAAGACAAAGGCATCATAGCGTTGAAGTTTTCCGCTGTGAATTTGCCGGCGGATTCTATATGTGTGCATCCCTCTTCGTGCCTGAGGGTGAAGATTTCGGAGTCGGGAAGTTCGTTGAGCAGTGATTGGGCTATGCTCAAACCGGCTTCGGAGATTAGAATAATAGCTGTTTTCATAATGGGTATGTTTAAGAAAGCGTGGCTTCATAATTTCAATGGGGTTATATTCGTTCAAGGCGATATGGTGGAAGGGTGGAGCACCATTCCGTTCCGCTCGATTCCTCGGCAGAACGCCTCCTTGCTTTCTGCCGATACGGAGTTGAAGACGATGCAGCCTTCGGGGTGCAGCACTTGTTTCACTTTCTCTATCATTTCCTCCAGATGTCCGCCGTGTCCACCGATGAAGACGGCATCGGGGCGGGCAAAGGGAGTGAGGTCGGTGTGCAGGAAATCTCCGGTTATCGCCGTAATGCCCGGCGCGCCGAAGCGGCGGGAGTTGGTGTCCATCAGCTCTTTTCCTTCGGGGCGTATCTCGAAGGAGATGACGGCGAGATGAGGAAATTGCAGGCGGGCTTCGATGGAGACGGAACCGGTACAGAAACCGATGTCCCAGAAGACGCGGCGGCGGTTCAGTTCCAATGCCTGCAGGGTGAGCAGGCGGATGGGAGCCTTGGTTATCATGCGGGCGCGTCCGTCAAGATGTGCAAACTCTTCATCGGGGATGCCGAAGGGACGGACTGGAAAGTCTGGGGCTTCGCTACCGTGCAGGGAGTTTGTGCGGCATTGTCCGGGATGCTGTCCAGCAGCAGGCAGTTGGGATGTTCGAAGTCACCGGAAACCGCTTCCTGGGGTGTCATCCGGCGTATGCGTTCCTTTTCGGGATTGCCGAGATGCTCGCCGATGTATAGTGTGTAGTGGGAGTACCCGTATTCCAGCATGCGGGCGGCAATGGTGGCCGGGGTATGTTCGCGGTCGGTGAGGATGCCTATTTTGGGGGCACGCTCTATGAGGCACGGTCGAACTCCTGCCAGGGGCGTCCTGTCAGGGAGACGGTGCGCATGTCGTCATACGGCATGACGAGGCGGTGTGCCAATGTCTGCAAGGAATTGAAAGCGGGATAGAGCAGAATGTCTGCCCCGGGAAGCTTGCGCTTTATGGTATTGGCAAAACCGAAGAACAACGGGTCGCCGGAAGCGAATACAATGATGGAGTCGTCCGTCGCCGTCTCTTCGAAGCGGGCAAATATTTCTTCATAACGGGAAAAGACGCGGTCCAGCGGTACGGTGATGGAAATCCATTCGGCCCCGGCAGGCAGCAGAGGACCGACAATCTCCTTATGCCGTATGCCACCGGAGAAGACCTTCCCCTTCCGTATCTGTGCCAGTGCTTCCGGTGGAAAGAAGGGGGAACGGTTGTCATCCATTCCTATGATTATAAATCTGTGTTTCATTCAATGAGTAATCTTATGAAAATATCAAGTAATGTAAGGGGGCATAACAAGTAATGTTATCGGTCGTAACAAGTAATGTTATGGAATGTCTCTTTTCACTTACACATCCCTGCCCGGGCGCAACTGCTCCGCATCGTTGTAGCACAGCACGGAGTTCACCAGCGTGGCAGCTAAGTTACTGCCTCCCTT
>ENA-OQAA01000984-OQAA01000984.1-human-gut-metagenome-genome-assembly--contig:-NODE-984-length-16595-cov-1.702757_pt1 | contig 16595 bp, 16 predicted proteins | sample MGYA00242489_ERZ504515 | MGnify/ENA primary metagenome ERZ504515 (study PRJEB26092, sample SAMD00036237) | human gut metagenome | host: Homo sapiens | study: EMG produced TPA metagenomics assembly of...
ACGTATTGGCTGACGTGGAAGAAATATATGAATATTCTAAAGATACATCCACTGGAGTATCCAAGGATATATCTGAAAAGTGCGTATTAGGTAAATGGCTTATTGAAGAGCCGTATGCCTTAATAGGCACGTGCGGTTCTGTGAGGGGCTTTTGAGACTTGAACCTCTCATCGCAAAACAATATATGATGAAAGGATGTGAAAAAGTCGAGACAAAGTCTACTCGACGGATATATGTATCAGATTAGTAATGAAAAATTCGGTTTATTTGTAACCGAATTAAGAAAGGAAAAGAATTTAACTCAAAAGGATTTGGCTGAAAAATTATATGTATCAGATAAAACAGTTAGCAAATGGGAACGTGGTCTTAGTATGCCCAATGTCGTATTACTCATACCAATAGCTGATATATTAGATGTTACCGTTACAGAATTGTTACGTGGAGAAAAAATAGATACACAGAAAAATATTGAAAAAAAAGAAATCGAGGAATTGGTGGTAGGCTCTCTCGATATGGCTGTTAGGGATTCTATTCACCAGCATAGAAAAAACTGGATATTAGCATATTTGTTATGTTTTTTTATATCTATTACAGAAATTATTATGTTAGTTGTATCTGAAAGTTCGTTAGCTGAGATGAAAGGGGATATATTGCTGGTTACAGGGGGAATGCTTTTATTTGGTGCATGGTTTTGTTTCTTTGCAAAAGACATATTACCAACATATTATGATGCCAATAAGATAAATTATGTTTCACAAGGAATTTTTAGAATACATCTAGTTGGTTTATCTTTTAACAATGGAAATTGGATATACATCTGCACAACTTTAAAAATATGGACACTTGCAACGGTTGTTCTATATCCTCTTGCAGGTATTATAATAATCAATTGTTTCAATATAGCTTTATGGGATATTTTGAGTAAAATTTTCTTAGTTATGATATTAGGTGGTATGGTAGTTTCGATTTACATTATCGGGAAAAAATACGAATAATTAAATTACCTGTTATCGTTGTGGATAGTACTAATTTACAACATTCTTCATGGGAAATATGGAATGATGCAGAAGAGGTTGTGTTAAGAGAATTAGTGTACATTTAAAACGTGGAAAGCTCCTTCGGGGCTTTTGGCTGATTATAAGTATATAGAAAATGCATTAATCATATGGTATGATTTGAACAAAAGATAGAATTTTATGAAGTAAGAAGAATATTTTGAGGAACGTAACTTAGAAGTTTCTGAATTAAGTTAATCAGCATACATGTCTGCCGGATATCTTCCAGCTTTTTCTCTGACAGAAAAACATTTAGAAATTTTCCATAGGGTGAGAGTGGCTCCTTACTCCCTCTTATTGCTAAATTGTTCTTTTTTATCTCCTTCTTATTACCAGACAGTTTTCTGTCTGTATCAGGGAAAGAATCCTGTCTGTCAATAGGACAGTTTTCTGTCTGTCTTAGGGAAAGAAATCTGTCTGTATAGTGGATGGTTTCTTTGGGGAGTTTTACATAAATCTGATTGGGCTGTCCGGGACCCTGCCGTTTTCGGAAGATAAGCTCCTGTTTTTCCAGTACTGCCAGAGCAGTTTTAACCGTCATCTGGCTTTTGTGGAGAACTTCTGCCAGTGCTTCAATCGTAAAGTAAATGAACACATGACCATCTGTATCTGACCAGCCTCATTTTTCTGGGAAGCCTTGCACGGTCGAGCAGGATCATATAAAGCATTTTGGCAGTTTCGTTTATTTCCATGTCCAGAAGAAAACGGGGAAACATCATATAAGATGGCAGGCTTGTGTCTGCTGTCAGAAAGTCCGTCATGTGTTCACTCCAATCACAATGGTTTATTCTCCAAGGAAATCCCAGTCTATATCACGATCCGGCTGTTCTTTTTCAGGAGCTGGAAAGGGCACCCTGATGGGGGATTCCCTTTCCAACATGCCTGCAGTCAGTCCGGACAGAAAAATAGGCAATGACTGTTTCAGGCTGTGTTCCACTGCTTCTACAATCTGTTTCGCAAAAAGTTCTTCCGTTCCCTTGTTTCCAGATAGGGATCAGCCTGAGTGCGGTAGTAGCGGTCAAAATAATCGACCAGTGCAAGGGAGATTACCTGGCTGTAAGATTTAAAATTCTGTCTGTCCATTGTCTGTAAATATTCCCAGGCTTTCCGCTGCTGGTCTTTGTCCAGATTAAATCTCAGGTTTGTGTTGCGGATATGGTTCTGCATGGCTTATCCCCTCCTTTTCAGGCTCATATAAGCCAGAGATTCATAACCTTTGGCAGTGGCACAGATATCATCAAGGATGGTAACTCGTGCTTTGTCATACGTTCCGAAGTTACGGATCAGGCATCCACCGCCTCCGACCACATACAGGCGCATCAGGTCAGGATTGTATTCATATTTGCGGAGTGTGGCAAAAATATCTGTGACATACTGTCTGGCAACAGCAGTAATACAATCCAGATAAGGCGCTGAAATGTCAGCGGTTCCAAAACGTAGAATCTGCTCTACGGTGGATTCCTCAATCTTTATTCCGAATTTGTCCAGAACAGCGTTTTTAGCGGCAATCATACATTGGTTTACGCCGAACTTTTCTGTCCAGCACGGCTTTCCTGAGCTTTCTTATTATTGATATACAGAATGTTCATGGTTCCGTTTCCGATATCTGCAAGAAGATTTGTCCCCTTGAAATCTCCAAGCCGTTACCGATAGCCGGATATCCTGTCGGGTAAAACGGAAGCTGAACCCGCGGCGGCGCAGGAATATCAGAGCGGTCAGGAACTGATGCCTTGTGAGGCGATGGTGGCAAAGGCTGCTCCCGCTGCCCGTAAATGAAAACCTCCGACCAGCAGGAAGTCGAGTGTGATATTTATGGCACAGGCCAGAGCTACAAAATAGAGTGGTGTGCGCGAGTCTCCCAGCCCGCGCAGGATTCCGCAAATGACATTGTAACCGATAATGAACGGAATCCCCAGCGAGCAGATCAGCAGATAATGGCAGGTGTCGCGCATGGCTTCGGCAGGAGTATGCATCAGTGCGGCTATCGGATTGTGGAGCAAGGTCATGAGCAGGGTAAGAAAACTCCCACCAGGGCAAACAGCCAGATGGAAGAACCGATGATGGACGCAGTTTCTTTGTCATTGCGTGCTCCGGTGGCGATGCCGATAAGTACCGTGATGCCTGTGGTCAGTCCCAGAATGATACCGGTGACAGTCTGCATCACCTGGCTGCCGATGGCGACTCCGGCCACGCTTGCTGCGTCGTCAAACTGTCCCACTACGAAGAGGTCTGCGCCTCCGTAAAGGGCTTGCAGCATATTGGCCAGCAGATAGGGGAGGGCGAACTGAAACAGTACGCCGGGTACATTTCCCTGTGTCAAATCAAGTTTTTTCATTTTTCTGTTTGTTTTCTCTGTTTTTGGTAAAAAGAAAAGCCGGATAAGGTGATTGGTTTTACCCAGTCATCTTATCCGGCCTTTTTCCGGCCCTCCGATGAGGATTACAAAACGCTAGTTCCGTTATGTCGCTGCAAAGGTAGGACGATTTTCCGGAGTTGCCAAATCTTTGCAGCGAATTGTTCATCGCCTGTACCGAAGCGGGCAGTTCGTTGCGTCTGAATCGTGCGGTCGTTGCGGCCAGATTATGCGGTCGATTGAGGCGAATCGTGCGGTCGTTGCAGCCCAATCGTGCGGTCGATTTTTTTGCATTGACCAGTCAATGCGAAGGTATCGTGCGGTCGTTGCAGGAACTACTTCCCGTCGGTGAGCGAATAAGGTTTGTCGGCCTTCTTGAGTCCCCGTGACTTGTTGGGAGATGCGCTCATGACGAATGTAATTTCTCCACCTTTCATCAGGTCTTCCTGGGTGAGATACATCTTGTCGTAGCGCTGTCCGTTCAGATAAACTTCCTTGACATATCGTTTCTTGTCGCTGACTCCCGGCGCTTTGATCCGGAACGTCTTTCCGTTGGGAAGCTGTAATTCCTGGCTGGGAAGATAGGGCGCTCCCAGTACATACTGGTTACTTCCCGGGCAAACCGGATAGAATCCCAGCGACGTGAAGATATACCAGGCCGACATCTGTCCGCAGTCATCGTTTCCGCTCAGTCCGTTCAGGTGATTTCGATACATGCGGTTCATGATTTCCCGTACCAATACTGTGTTTTCCAGGGCTCTGAAGTCCAGGCATACAGGTAGGGAACATGGTGGCTGGGTTCATTTCCGTGTACGTAACCGCCCAGCAGACAGTCGCGGGTAATGTCTTCGCTTTTCTCATAATACTGGGCCGGCAGATCCATGGAGAAGAGGTCGTCCAGCCGCTTGATGAACTGACGGTCGCCGCCCATCAGGGAGATCAGTCCGTTGACATCGTGCGGAGCATGGAACGAAAAGTTCCAGGAGTTTCCTTCGATAAATCCTTCTCCGTGTGTCTGGAGCGGATCAAAATTGGTCTTGAATCTTCCGTCGGCATAGCGGGGACGGGCAAATCCTGTTTCCCGGTCGAAAATATGGCGGTAGTTCAATGCGCGTTTGCGGTATGTCTCTGCAAGTTCCGTGTCTCCGCTTCTCCGTGCCATTTCATAGATGCACCAGTCGTCGTAAGCATATTCCAGCGTAGTGGATGCGGCCGTGGCTGATTCTTCCAGAGGCACATAGCCCAGTTTCTGATACGAAGCCAGTCCTTCGTAATAAGGAACCTGAGAGGTGCGTACCATGGCTTTCAGTGCTTCCTGCGGGTTGATGTCAGCTCCTTTGGCAATGGCATCCAGCACGACTGATACCGAATGATAGCCGCTCATGCACCAGTTTTCGTTGGCCATGTGGCTCCAGACCGGTAGCATGCCGTGAACGCTCTGCTGCTGATGGCGGAGCATGGACTGCACCATGTCGCGGTTTTCCTGCGGTTTCATCAGCGCCAGCAGCGGGTGTTCGGCCCGGTAGGTATCCCATAGCGAGAAGACCGTGTAGTTGGTAAATCCTTCTGCCTGATGGATGTTGTTGTCGAGTCCCCGGTACTTCCCGTCCACATCGGTATATACCGACGGATTGATCATCGTGTGATAATAGGAGGTATAGAACATGGCTTTCTGATCCTCATTGCCTTCGATCCGGATGCTTCCCAGTGCCTTGTTCCAGCTATCCCGGGCTTCCTGTGCCAGTGTCGTGAAGTCTTTTCCTCCGGTTTCTTCCTGCAGGTTCCGGAGTGCTCCTTCCGTGCTGACACCCGACAGGCCGACTTTGATCTCCAGTTCATTGCCGTCTGATGTGTCAAACTCAAAGTAGGCTACGATCTTTCGTCCGGCCATTTCCGGAAAGTTCTCGTTCAGTTTGAACCGGCGCCAGAAGCGTTGTAAGCCACGGGTGCCTTGTCTTTATAGCCGTATTTCCGGATCGGTTTGGAAAGTGACATGGCGAAATAGATCTGATTGGTACGTGCCCATCCGTTGGTAACCCGGTAACCGGTGATCAGTGTATCGTTTTCCACGCGGATGGAAGCCCACAGGGTTTTCCCGTCGTAGTTGTAAATGCCGTGATTCAGGTCGAGGATGATTCTTCCGTCCCGGTCTTTGTTGAGATACGTGTACTTATGTATTCCTGTATGGCGTGTGGCGGTGAGCTGTACCTTTACCTGGTAATCATCCAGCACCACTTCATAATAGCCCGGTTCTGCCTTTTCTGTCTGATGGCTGAAACGGGAGCGGTAACCTTCGTCCGGGTGTGAAGCACGTCCCGGATTCAGTTTCAGTTCGCCGGTTGCAGGCATGATGAGGATGTCTCCCAGATCCGAATGTCCCGTTCCGTTGAGGTGTGTGTGACTGAATCCCACGATGGTCGGGTCGTCATACTGGTATCCTGCACAGTAGGCATATACTTCCGGAACGTATGCTCCGTTGATGTTGTGTGACAGCGTGTCCGTATCAGGGCTGAGCTGGATCATACTGAACGGCACGCAGCGCCGGGAAATGTATGGCCCATTCCCTGTGTTCCGATGAGCGGATTGACATATTCACTTTGAGCGTGGAGAGAAAGACTCAGTAGCAGGCTGGTCAGAGAAACTCCGATTCTGAGTTTTTTCATTGTATTGTTTGAATTCTGATTGTTATACATCGGTTGATTTTATCAGGTCCAAAGATATGTCTTTTGTTTGAGACCGCCAAGCCGGAAGCCCGTTCCGGCTTCTTTTTTCGCACAGTTTTTCCTATGGTCTGCTGCTCCGGCTGCATACGGCAAAAAGCCCGCGGGCTTTTTTAAAAACGTTTCGGGCTTTTGATGCAAACGCTTCGGGCTTTGCCTTAAAAACGTTTCGACATTTTTGCATATCCTCATTTTATTGGATATATTTGTAGCGTCAAACGAATGAAAAAACAATAAGAATATGTGTACATTTCTGATTTTAGGAGTGGGAACGCAGGAACTGCTGCTGATTCTTCTGGTGGCATTGCTGCTTTTCGGGGGAAAGAAGATCCCGGAACTGATGAAAGGTCTGGGCAAAGGTGTGAAGAGTTTCAGAGACGGGATGAACGGTCTGGACGAGGCTGACAAGAAGATAAGAAGCAATCATGATGCGGAGAGCTTTGATGCTTGTCGTGCTGGGAGGTGTCTGCGGCATGACATGGGCAGGACAGGCGGGAGATACGTTGCGCAAGTTTTTCGCTCGCCTTTTGATTTTCCTATATTGCTGAGTGCAAATTTCGGTGAACTTCGTCCGAATCATTTTCACAACGGACTGGACATCAAGACACAGGGAGTGACGGGTAAGCCGATTCACTGTATTGCCGACGGATATGTGTCGCGTGTGGCCGTGCTGCACGGAGGTTACGGACAGGCGATTTACATTACGCATCCCAACGGGCTGACGTCCGTCTACGGGCACGTCGTGGCATTCTCGCCCGAGGTGGAACGCTATGTGCGTGACTATCAGTATGCCAACGAGACTTTTGTCTGTAATCTGTTTCCCGAGCCGGACGTTTCCGGTGAAGAGGGAGACGTGATTGCCTGAGCGGAAACGAAGGAGCATCGGCCGGTCCGCATCTGCATCTGGAACTGCGTCATTCCGATACCCAGGAATATATTGATCCGATGCCTTATTTCGGCCATTTGCTGAAGGACAGCAAGGCACCTGTTGCCAGCCTGGTGGGTATTTATCCGGTAGCCGGCAAAGGGTGGTGGAAGGCCGTACGCGCAAGAAGCTGGTGGCTGTGGGCAATCTGTCGCAGCCGGTTGAAGCATGGGGCGAGATTTATACGGGAATCAGTGCAAAGGATTATATGGACGGAACGTCAAACTTTTATGGAGTGCATTCCGTGACCTTGTACGTGGATTCGGTCGAGGTATTTCGCAGTGTGACCGACCGGGTACTTCCCGATGAAAACCGGATGATCAACGGATTTACGGACTACGAGGAGCTGATGAAGACACGCCGGCTGGTGATGCGTTCGCGTGTTTTGCCCGGTAACCGGCTTCGTCTGCTGTATGCGGATGAGAACGGCGGCATTGTAAATATCAGTGAGGAGCGCAATTATCGTTTCCGTTATGTGCTGGAAGATAACTTCGGAAACAAGCGGACGTATCGCTTTACGGTACGGGGACGGAAACAGCCAGTACCGGAATATGTGCCGGAATCAAATCATATTTTATACTGGGACCGCACGAATGTGATTCATGAGCCGGGCATGGAACTGGTGGTTCCGAGGGGCTATGTGTATGAGAATGCGGAACTGAATACCGAAGTGAAGGGAGACAGTGCCGGAATCTCGTTCGATTATGTGCTGGATGCCGGAGATACACCGCTTCACAGTTATTGTCCGCTGGCCATCGGCCTGCGTCACAAGCCGCTGGCAGACACCACCAAGTATTACATCATGCAGAAGGTCGGCAAATGGCAGGCTTCGGTAGGAGGAGAGTATGCGGACGGATGGATCAGAACCCGCGTGCGTACACTCGGAACATTTACGGTGGCAGTAGATACTATCGGTCCGCGGATTACTCCGCTGGGACAGGGAACATGGCGTGCCAATCCGCGTAACCTTCGTTTCCGGGTGAAGGACGGTGAAACGGGAATCCGCAGTTATAAAGTGTATATTGACGGACATTTTGTGCTTTTCGGTCTGAAGAAGGAATTCTGGTGATTCAGGATCCTGAAAAGGTGAAGCGGGGAGTTCCTCACCGGGCTGAAGTGACGGTGACCGACGAGTGCGGTAACGTGACGCGTAAAGAGTATCGCTTTTAAGTTGATTATTTAATCTAAAATCAAGATAAATATGAGAAGAAAACTAATCCTGCTGTCATGATGCTGACAGCCGTCTTTGTGAACGGTTGGGCCTGTACCAACTTTATCGTCGGCAAGAAGGCTTCGGCCGACGGGTCTGTGATCGTGTCTTATTCGGCAGACTCGTACGGTATGTTCGGCTTCCTTTGCCATTTCCCGGCAGCTACGCATCCGGCTGGAACCATGCGTGACATTTTTGACTGGGACAGCGGCAAGTATCTGGCAAGATCAAAGAGGCCAAGCAGACGTATAATGTGATCGGAAACATGAACGAATATCAGGTGACCATCGGTGAAACGACTTTCGGAGGTCGTCCGGAACTGGTGGATACTACCGGTATCATGGACTACGGAAGCCTGATCTATGTAGCTTTGCAGCGTTCGCGTACTGCGAAGGAAGCCATCAAGGTGATGACAGATCTCGTGAAGGAGTATGGTTATTACAGCAGCGGCGAATCGTTCTCCATCGCCGATCCGAATGAAGCCTGGATCATGGAAATGATCGGTAAGGGTCCCGGTGTGAAAGGAGCAGTGTGGGTAGCTGTCCGTATTCCGGATGACTGCATTGCAGCTCATGCAAACCAGAGCCGTATCCATAAGTTCGACATGAACGACAAAGAAAACTGCCTGTATTCTCCGGATGTCATTTCCTTTGCACGTGAAAAAGGTTATTTCGACGGATTGAATAAGGATTTCAGTTTTGCGGATGCTTATTGTCCTCTGGATTTCTCCGGCCTGCGTGCCTGCGAAGCCCGGGTATGGAGTTTCTACAACATGTTCAGCAAGACGACCGGACAGGCTTATCTGCCGTATATTCAGGGAGAGAGCAGCGAGCCGATGCCGCTGTATGTGAAACCGGATGCAAAGGTGTCTGTACGCGACATCCAGCATGCCATGCGCGATCATTATGAAGGTACGCCGCTTGACATTACCAATGATCCGGGTGCCGGAGTGTTCAAGATGCCTTACCGTCTTTCTCCGCTGACCTTTAAGGTGGACGGACAGGAGTATTTCAACGAACGTCCGATTTCTACGCAGCAGAGTGCATTTGTTTTCGTTTCTCAGATGCGTGCAAACCTTCCTGACGCCATCGGCGGTGTGCTGTGGTTCGGACTGGACGATGCGAATATGACTGTATTTACTCCGGTTTATTGCAATACGGACAAGGTACCGGCATCGTATGCTCAAGGAGAAGGAGACTGCGTGACATTCTCATGGAACTCTGCTTTCTGGATCTATAACTGGGTGGCTGATATGATTCGTCCGCGTTACAGCCTGATGATAAACGATATGCGCACGGTACAGAACAGCCTGGAAGATATGTATGCCAACGCACAGAGCGGTGTAGAAAGCACAGCCTTGAAACTGTATCAGGAAGATCCGGCCAAAGCAAAGGCATTCCTGACAGATTATACTTCGATGACTGCCCAGACTGCGGTGGAAAGCTGGAAGAAGCTGGGAGAGTTTCTGGTTGTCCGTTACAATGACGGTGCCGTGAAGCGGGTTCAGAATGGAAAGCTGGTTCGTCCGGCAACCGGAAATACTGCCCCTCTGGATCGTCCGGGCTATACGCAGGAATTCCTGAAGGAACTGGTGAAAGCCACAGGTGACCGCTATAAATGCAAAGAGCTGAAATAAGCCGGAAGAATTAGATTTACAGATAAAAGAATCTCTATAAAAGATAGCCGCCCAATTCCCTGGGCGGCTATCTTTTTATTTGTCCGGTCAGACATTATCCGGTGCGAAGGAGCGGCTTATTGCCAGCCTCCTCCCAATGCTTTGTACAGGTTGACGAGAGTGATCTGCTTGTCGCGGATGGCATTGCTCAGGCTGATCTGTGCTTCAAGGTAACCACGCTGTGCATCGAGCAGGTCCATGTAAGCAATGACTCCTTCCATGTATTGCAGCTGTGCCAGTTCAAGGGCGCTTTTGGACGACTGTTCCAGACGCAGACGGGTTTCGTAGATTTCCTTGATTTTGTTGAATTCTACAATGGCATTATAAGCATCCTTGAATGCACTCAGGACAGCTTTTTCATAAGCATAGGCTGCTTGTTCGTAGGCCGCCTTCTTGGCTTTCAGCATTGCACGGTTCTTTCCCATGGCGAAAAGCGGTTGCAGCAGGTTTCCCACGATCAGATGATGAGGCGATTTCAGCAGATCGCTTAGCAATTTGCTTTCTGCACCATAGCTTGCTGTCAGGGTAATGCGCGGGAAAAGATTGGTGTAGGCAATTCCAACAGCCGCATTGGCTTCGATCAGGGCTTGTTCAGCCTGACGTACGTCCGGACGGCGCTCCAGCAGACTGGAAGGGAGTCCGACAGGCAGGCTTATGGGGAACATGACTTCTTCGGGCAGTACGGCACGGTTGATGTGACGCGGATAGTCTCCGGTGAGGAAAGCCAGTTCGTTTTCTTTTAGGGAGATCTTTCGTTCCAGATCCGGAACCAGCGTGGCGGTACGTGCCAGCTCGACCTGCGCCTGACGGAAAGCTGTTTCCGAGGTAAGACCGCTTCATAGCGGATACGTGCCAGATGAAGACCTTCACGTCGTGCTTCTACGGTCTTGCGGACAATGGAGAGTTCGTTGTCGAGCGCTACCAGTTCGAAGTAGGATTGGGCAACCTGGCTGACCAGAGTCATACGGACTGCACGCTGGTTTTCGATGGACCCCATGAACTGAGCAAGGCTTTTGTCGCGTGCCCAGCGGAGGTTCCCCCACAGGTCAAGTTCCCAGGAAACTCCTACTTTCAGGTCGAACTCATCGCTGTTTGTGGGATGGTTTCCTCCATAGTTTTCGCGTTCCCGTTCTCCGTAGACTTTCAGGTTGACTTCCGGAAACAGTTTGGCATAGTCAATCCGCTTCATGGCTGCCAGTTCCTTGACCCGGGATGCGGCAATCAGCATGTCCTTGTTGTAGGTAAGGGCCTTGCGGATCAGGGCCTGAAGTGTAGTGTCTGTATAGAGCTGTTCCCACGGATAGTCACCCAGGGAGGTGCTGTCCACACTGGTGCTGTCGAGGGTTTCCGGCAGTTGCAGTTGAGGGCGTGTATAGTGTTTCCCCAGCTGGCAGCTTCCCAGGAGGAAGCTGGTTGCCAGGAAAAGGAATATTTTAGGTAGCTGTTTAGTCTGTTTCATACGGATACAGGGTTTTATTTCTTGAGTTGTTTTAACTTGTGGGTTGTCTTGTAGATCATCACAAAGAAGAACGGAACCAATACGATGCCGACTGTAACGGCAACAAGCATTCCGAAGAATACACCGGTACCGATAGCCTGACGGCTGGCGGAACCCGGTCCTGAAGCAATAACCATCGGAAGCATACCGAGGATGAAAGCCAGTGAGGTCATCAAGATGGGACGGAAGCGCAACTGAGCTGCATACAGGGCGGCTTCTACGACATCGCGTCCTTTATCCACTTCGTCTTTGGCGAACTCTACGATCAGGATGGCATTCTTGGCTGCCAGACCGATCAGCATTACCAGACCAATCTGGAAGTAGGTATCGTTTTCCAGACCGCAGATTGCAACGCCGGCATAGGCACCGAGTACGGCTACCGGAAGTGAAATCAATACGGCTACCGGAATACTCCAGCTTTCGTAAAGGGCTGCCAGGAAGAGGAACACGAAGAGGAACACCAGTGACAGAATCAGACCTGTCTGTCCGCCTGCCTGCTTTTCCTGATAGGAGAGTCCGCTCCATTCTACTCCGATATTCTCTGGCAGTTTCTCACGTGCAATCTGTTCCAGTATTTCCATGGCCTGTCCGGAGCTGGCTCCGTTGGCCGTTGTTCCGTTGATGACAGAGGTGTTGAACATATTGAAACGTTTGATGCTACCCGGTCCGGTCGTATAGTCGGTTGTTCCCAGTGAGGTCAGCGGAATCATGTTTCCGTCACTTCCTTTTACGAAGAACAGTCCGGATGTTATCGCGGTGAGCCCGATAAGGACTTCTGCCTGGATGTATACACGGTAGATACGGTTGAACAGGTTGAAGTCGTTCACGTATACGGATCCGGTATAGGCCTTCATTGTTGAGAATACATCCGCCATCGGTACACCGGACAGTTTTACCTTGTCGCGGTCTACGTCGAAATACAGTTGCGGGATTTCAGCCTGCAGGGATGAGGACAGTCCTGCGATTTCTTTCCGCTGTTTGGCATAATACATCAAAGTGTCCGTAGCGCGTACCAGATCGTCGTAGGTTGCATCACCACGAGCTTCCAGCTGCATTTCAAACCACCTGATGTACCCAGTCCCGGAATAACGGAGGAGTAGACAGATAGACTTTGCTTTCCGGATACTCTTTCATTTCTTCCTGTACATTGGCCATGATTTCATTGATCGTCGTGTTGTCACGTTCTTTCCATTCTTTCAGGATGACGGTCAGCTGGCTTCGTGCCTGGCTCGTACCGATACGAGGGCTGCTACCCGTAACGTTCAATACATATTCCACTGCAGGATCTTTCATCAGGAAATCGATGGCCCGGTTGGTCACAATACGTGTACGCTCCAGGGTTGTTCCTTCCGGAAGTTCCAGCTCGACTGTGAAATATCCCTGGTCTTCTGTCGGAAGGAAGCTGGTCGGGATCAGTCGGTAAAGTGTGAAAATAAACACGAGAACGATACCGAAGAATGAAATGACGCGTTTGGGGTGTCTGATGACACGGCGGATTTCTGCAATGTAATGATGATTGCCCACATCCAGCCAGCGGTTGATAGCCCGGAACACGCGGTTCTTCGGCTTGTTAGGATCAGCCGGTTTCAGAATGAGCGAACACATCACGGGGCTCAAGGTTAGGGCAACAACCGTAGACAGCAATACTGAAATAGCGATTGTCACACTGAACTGGCGATACAGCTGTCCGGTGATACCTGAAAGGAAACTTACAGGCACGAATACGGCTGCCAGTACCAAAGAGGTGGCAATGATGGCGCCCACCAGTCCGTCCATTGCTTTTTTCGTTGCTTCATAAGGAGCAGATGCTCCTCTTCCATGATGCGTTCTACGTTTTCAACCACAACAATCGCGTCATCGACCACAATACCAATGGCCAATACCAGACCGAGCAGGGTCAGAATGTTGAGCGAGAAGCCGAAGATCAGCATGAATCCGAAGGTTCCGATCAGTGAGATGGGGACTGCTACGATCGGGATGACAGTAGCCCGCCAGTTCTGCAAAGAAAGGAATACAACGACAATAACGAGGAACAACGCTTCAAACAAAGTCTTGTATACTTCGTGGATAGATTCAGAGATGTACTTCGTCATATCAAACGGGAAGTTATATTCCAGTCCTTCAGGGAAGTTCTTGCTAATCTCTGCCATCTCTTTTTTTACGCTTTCGGCTACTTCCATTGCATTGCGCCCGGAAGCATATAGATTCCCCAGTACGGCAGCATTGCCTGCATTGATACCACTTTCCGTATTGTAAGACTGTGCTTCGAGAGAAACACGGGCTACGTCACGCATACGTACCAGTGAACCGTCGGCATTGGTGCTCAGTACGATCTCTTCAAATTCAGATACACTTGACAGACGTCCCTGAGCTGTGATAGGAATCGTAATGTCAAGGCCGGTAACAGGCTGCTGTCCCAGAACTCCGGCTGCAGACTCACGGTTCTGATCTTTCAAGGCATTCTGTACGTCTTGTAGGTCAGACCGAAATTGGCCAGACGGGCAGGGTCTACCCAGATCTGCATGGCATAGTAACGGCTACCGACATTTGATACACGGCCCACGCCGGGAATACGCCGTAAAAGGTCGAGCACGTTGATGGTAGCGAAGTTACTTAAATAGATTTCATCGAACTTGGGGTCATCAGAAGTCAGACAGAGTGTCATCAGCTGGCTGGCTGCCTGTTTTTCGATTGTGATACCATTCTGTACGACTTCGGCAGGCAGACGGGATTCGGCCAGCTTGATACGGTTCTGTATTTCTACTGCGGCCAGATCCGGATCGGCTGAGATATCAAAAGTGACGGTTGCTGAGAATCCTCCCGAATTGGAGCTGTTGGACTCCATGTAGAGCATACCCGGCGTACCGTTCAGTTCCTGTTCAATAGGGGTTGCTACAGCTTGTGATACGGTTACGGCACTTGCACCCGGATAAGATGCGCTGATTTTACAACCGGCGGTGTAATCTGGGGGTATTGATCGACCGGAAGCATCATCAGTCCGATGATTCCGATGATCACAATCAATATGGATATGACAGCCGAGAATACCGGTCTGTCAATGAAAAATTCACTTTCATGGGGTTGTCTGATTAATGGGGTTTGCTTATTTGTCTTCCTCCTTTGCTTCCGGTGCTTCGCCAATGCGGACTTTGATGCCCGGAGTCAGTTTGTGATAACCTTCGTCAACAACCATTTCGCCGGCAGCAAGACCACGTTCTACCACTACGTTGTTCTGGAATTCCGGACCGAGTTCGATGAAACGTTTTTCTACAGTCGAGTCTTTACGCATCACGAATACGTAGGCACCTCCCTTTTCGATGATCAGTGATTTCTGGGGAACTACCGTGGCCTGTTCGCGTACGTCAAGCAACAGTTTTACCTTGGTGAACTGTCCCGGCAGAAGAGCATGGTCGGGGTTGGCCATTTCTGCACGGACGGAGAACGTTCCGGTTTTCGGATTTACCTGTGGATCGGCAAAGTCAACGAGACCTTTGTGTGGATATACGGAGTTGTCGGCAAGCGTAATGCTGACGGTCGGTTGCCAGGAACGTGTAGAGTCCTTTTTGGCCGAGAGTTACGTTACGCTCTTTACTTTTCAGATAGTCAAGTGCAGTCATGCTGAAATCAATCAGTACAGTATCACTTTTTACGATGGTGGCAAGAAGAGACTGGTTGCCACTGCCTACCAGCGTTCCCAGGTCGACATATCTTTCACTGATCTGTCCGGATATCGGCGAACGTACGATGGTATATCCCAGTTCCTGTTCTGCCTGATCCAGATCAGCTTCGCTCATGCCTACGCTGGCTACTGCAGTTTCATAAGCAGCAATAGCGTTGTCCAGGTCCAGCTGGCTGGCTGCATTCTTTTCATACAACGGACGGATACGGTCCAGGTCACGTTGAGCCTTGCGTGCTGTTGCTTCGTCCTTCTTCAGCTGAGCACGTGCCTTGTCTGCTTTGGCACGGTATTTATCCTGATTAATGACAAAGAGTGTCTGGTTTCTTTTTACATAAGTTCCTTCCTCGAAAAGCATTTGTTCGAGGAAACCCTCTACGCGGGCGCGAACTTCTACAAACTGCTGAGCACGGATTCGGCCCACGTATTCTCCATAAATTTCTACATCTTGTTGCTGAGCCGGTGTCACGCAAACGATGGGAAGTTCAGGTTCCGGTTTTTCTTTGCGGGTCAGAACCAGGTACAGAGCAATGACAACGATTACGCTGATTGCTGCATAGATGGCTTGTTTTCTTTTCATTCTTAAATCTTTCCTTGTCAAAAATCGTTTCATATTCCTTTGGTTAATTTTAATTTTTGTGCGCTTCTTTGAATGTTGCAAATCCTGTGCCAAACCTTTGTTTCGTTTTTTTTATGCTTGATTTCCTGTGTATTGTTAGGGTGGAGGGGATAAAAGTTGGGGAAGGAATGTCGGGAATTGTGGATTTATTCTACACTTGTTTTTGTGGATAATGTTTTTTTTCTGATCAGGTGTTCGCCATACTCTCGCCAAATATGTTGCAGGGCAGCTATTGATGGTAGAAGAGCATTCGGGGGCCTGCATAGCGCATAACGTTCCGGATCTGTGCTCTCATGTCGGGCTTGTAACAATGTTTTGGGCACAGACGACAAGTTTTTTTGTGATCTTTGAACGGACAGTTGTTCAGCCTTGCAGTGGCATATGCCAACAGAGACTGGCAATTGTTGCATAACGTTCTGTTGCCCTCCTTGTGGCGGCAATAGATCCGTATCATTTGTTCAACGATTCTTCTTTCTTCTTCTATCCTTGAAAGTTTGCGCATTTCATTAAACTTCTGGGTGCAAAGATAAAAAGAAAAACAGAATTTTTTGTACTTTTGCACCCTGAAAAACAAAACTTATAATTAATGGTAATAGACGAACACTTGGAAACTACCGTGAAGGCGCACGATCAGCTCCTGCACCGTAGAGTAGACTTATTGTTGCGTACTGGCAAACTTTTGGTAGAAAGTCTGGCGGACACGAACCGCATTGTGAGAAACATGAAGCGTACGGCAGCGTATCTGGGTATTCCCGAAGAGAAACTTCACATCAATGTCAGCTTCACTATGCTGATGGTGAACGTGAGCGGTGGAGACTATTCGTTTACGAAATTCCAGCGTATTGAAGGACACGGAGTGAACAT